>JADMIO010784999.1_pt1 | contig 58649 bp, 78 predicted proteins | sample 8958161 | NCBI WGS metagenome assembly JADMIO01 (sample SAMN16585339, study PRJNA669376) | soil metagenome | isolation source: Crop rotation soil | place: USA: Cullars Rotation, Alabama | collected 2011
CCGCGACTTCAAGTCACGTGAATTCCAAGCTTCGGATCCCACTGTGCTGGAAAGCCGTTTTTGTACTTGTCGTAATAGACCGACAAGGTCGCACGGCCGCGGCCATCGAGGAATTCGCTCTTGATGCCTGCTTCGTAGTTATCCAGCCGCTCTTGCAGGTAGCTGACGCCGGCATTGGGCACCGCCGCCACCAGGGCCGCCAAGGTCTCGGCGGTTGAGGTCGCCAGCGCGGCGTTGAAGCCGCCCGGACGGTAACCGCGTGAGAACAACGCGTACACCATGGTCTCTTCGGTCACCTGCCAGTCGAGCGACACGCGCGGCGAGAAGCTCTTGAAGGTGTCTTTCAGCGGGTTGGCCGCCGGGCCGGTGACAATCGCGCCGGCGAGGTTCACGTACGGCACGTTGGTGATCTTGTCCCACTGATAGCGGGCTTCGGCCGACAACGTCAGATTATCCATGATGTCGTAGTAAGCGCCGCCGAACACCGCGGGCGTGCTGAGCTTGCTGCGGGTGATCGAGGCTGCGAAGGCCAGCGTGCGGACGTCGTAACCGAACACCGTGCCGCCCGGCGACTTGAAGTACAGATAGTTGCCGCCGACGGTCCAGCGCAGGCGTTGATCCTGCGGCGAGGTGATGCGGGCTTCCTGGCTGTAGTCGCGCGACAGGCCCTGCAGCAGGCGCAGGAACGTGAAGTTCTGCGGGTAGGTGTTGTTGGGCGCGACGTTCGGGTTGTAGAGCAGATTCGGCAGATGCCCATCGGCGAAGTAGGTCGAATCGATCAACGTCGAGTTCTTGTCGCGGTGGAACGCCGACAGCGCGCTGAAGCTGTAGCCGTCGCCGAATTCGTAATCGATGCGCAGGTCGGCCTGGACCGCGCGGCGCTCGAGGCCGTAGTGATCGAGGAAACTCGGATCGAAGAGCTTCCAGTGCGCCGGGCTGCGGTTCCACACCTGGTCGTAGATGAACGGCGTCAAGTCGTAGTCGCCGCCGATATCGGTCTTCGGCACGCTGCTCATCGTCGGGATCTCGCCGCAGATGTAGCCAAAGGACTGGCGGCTGTTTGCCGCGGCATTCGTCGCCGGGAAGCAGTTGCGGTACGGGTTCAGCTTGAACTGCGACTGGGCCGGCGGGCCGTCGCTGTCGCTGAAATAGTTGACGAACAATTTGATCTTGAGATCGTCGGTCGGCTTGAACAACAGCGTGCCGGCGATCGACTTCGAGTTTTCTTCACCGAGACGCTGCGTGCCGTTGGCGGCGTTGCGGTAGTGACCACCACGTTTGTACGAGCGGCCCGAGATACGCGCGAGCAGCTTGTCCTCGATGATCGGCCCTTCGAGGCTGAGGTTGCCTTCGCTGGAATTGAAGCTGGAGAATTCGCCGGACATGCGGCCGGAGAATTCCTCGCTCGGCTCACGCGTCACGAAGTTGATGGCGCCCATGAAGGTCGAACGGCCGAAGTAGGCGCTCTGCGGACCCTTCAGGACTTCGACCCGCTCGACATCGCCCATGCTCGGCGGCAGCGCGCTGATGACCGGCGCGCCGTCGATGAACAACTGGCCGCCGGCGGCGGAGCCCGAGTTGTTGTTGAGGTAGAGGCCGCGGAAGGTGAGCGCGCGCGACGAGCGATCGTTGCGGCCCGAGGCGCCCTGCTGGTTGACGAAGTTGAAGCTCGGCGTCATCAGCGCGATGTCACCCAGCTGCTTCAGGTTCATCGACTCAATATCGCGGGCCGAGAACGCGGTGATGGCGAGCGGCACCTCGAGCAGGTTTTCCTCGACCTTACGCGCGGTCACCACGATTTCTTCGAGCTGCTGGGCGACCACGGGCTGCACGCCCATCACGCCGGTCACGGCAATTGCGAGCGCCGAGCTCGCGTTCAATAAGCGATACTTCGTCATCGGATTTCCCTCCCCGGAAACGTCGATAGATTTGAATAAGCGCGGCACGCATCGACGCGCCGCGGCGCTCCCCCCGGTCTCGAACCGCGAGACCGCCCGGACCTGGAGCCTCACGGAGTGAGGGCTCGGGGGCCGGGAATGACCGCATATTGCAAGCGGCGTGCTGACAAGACAATTGATCACGCCGCGAACGCGCGATCACGTCCGCGTGCGCACGAGAGGAGAAAGGCGCGGAATTCCGCGCCGAAATGCACGCCGGCATATTCAGCCGGCTGCGGCGAATTTGTCACAGCCGTGAAAAAACGGCGCGCGTCCGGGCAAATGTCTGCAAAACCGTACATGTGTCTGGACGTGTGGACAGCCGGACAACTGCGGCGCTTTTATTTCTGTCCCAGACTATTTCTGCCCTAGGCGCAGGCGGCGCTTTTAGTGCGGCCGGCCGAAATCCACTTTCGACGTGCCGCCGAGGCGCGGTTCGGTCTTGGTGACGTTGGCCCGGGTGATCTCGAACGCGAACCGGGCAAGGCCCTGTTTCGACGCCCAGATCTGGCCGCGCTGTGGGGCGAAGCGGAGCAGCGTGAGATGCGGGTCGTCCTTGCCGTCCGGATACCAAGCCGCGACCACGGGGTTCCAGTAGCGGTCGATACGCGCGGCATCGTGGTCAATGGCGAGTTCACCTGTGACGTCGGCGAAAAGTTTGTCGTCCGGCGAGTTGAACACCAGCCGGCCGTCGCCGTGCGCAGCGACCTCCCGCGCGAGATCGGTATCGTTGCGGGTGAAGAACCAGATGACGCTGTCATCCTGTTCGGTGAAGGCGGTCATCGGCTGCAGATCGTGTGCCCCAGAGAGACCCAGCATCACGGTGGTCCGGTTGGTTACGTGCTTCCAGAACTCCTCAATCGCTTCGTGTTGCGAAAGCGTGGTGTCGCCGGCCATGGTGCACTCCTGTTGCGGTTTCCTTGGAGCAACGCCGGCGTCAGCAGAGAGTTCCGATGTGGCGCGAACAGTGCGCGAGAAGGGGCCACGCCGGAACCAACTGGGCCGCCGATTCAGACTCGAGATTCGTTTGTTCTGAGACAATTCAGAAAATGGTGGGCGCAGTAGGATTCGAACCTACGACCCGCTGATTAAGAGATAGTGGCACCTTGCCTTACCGAGTCTCCCTGCGTAGTATCACTTCCGAAACAGCCGACTTATATTGTTTTTGCTGGGCTACTGGGCCGTACTGGTCCAGATGGTTCCAGTCCCTGCGTGATTACCGGGTGATTACCCGGATGAGAATCAGTCGGGGCGGAAACGTGAACAATGGGCGAGGCATCATGGCTACCCAACGACTGACAAAGGCCACCGTAGAGGCTCTAAAGCCCGCCGCAGGCCGATATTACGTGTGGGATGCTGGTAAGGGCTGCGTGCCCGGTTTCGGCGTGCAGGTGCTGCCCTCCGGCAAGAAAGTTGCTGTGTTCCAGTACCGCTTGAAGGGCGCGGGGCGAAAGGCAACGGCGCGACGCTTCACCATCGGCGCCATCGGCTCGGACCTGCCGTTTTCCCAGGCAGAAGAACACGTCGAACAGCTTCGGGCGTCAGTGAAATTGGGTGGCGATCCCGTACGCGATACCAAGGCGCGGGCGCTGGCCGTCGTCGCGGGCGAGAGGCTTGCCAAGGAACGGACATTCAAGGCGTTGGCCGACGATTGGCTGAAAAAGAAAGCCAACCTGCGCTCGCACATACAGCTCAAGCGGATAGTCAACAATCACCTGATCGACCTGCATAACCGCGATGTGGTCGGGCTCACGTTCGCGGACCTGGAGAACGTGATTGAGGGCCGGTCGCCGTTCATGGCACGGCAAGTGGTGCTCGTCCTGCGTGGGATTCTCCGGCTCGGCGTCAAGCGCGCTTGGATCACGGATAATCTTGCCGACCGAATCGAAACCGAGGCGAGCGCAGTGCCCGGGGGACGCCGACGCGTGCTGTCGGATGACGAACTGGTAGACATTTGGAATGAATCGGCGAAGACCGCCTTCCCGTTCGGCCCAATCATCCAGCTGCTGGTGCTCACGGGACAGCGACGCAGCGAGGTAGCGAACCTCGATTGGTCCGAAATCGATTTGAAGGCCAACCTCTGGAACCTGCCCGCAGCCCGCTCAAAAAACGGGGAGGATCACGTGGTGCATCTCGCACCACAGACCGTTGACGTCCTCTTGTCGTTGCCCAGCGTCAAGCGCGGGAAGGCCCCATCGCGGGGGTTCATGTTCAGGGGCTACGGCAAGGCAGGCTTTAACGGATTCTCCAAGGCAAAGCGGAATTTCGATGACGAGTGCAAAGTCAGCGATTGGCGCCTGCACGACATCCGACGCACCGTCGCCACTGGGCTGCGGGAGATGCGCATCTCTCAGGATGTGACCGAGCGCATTCTAAACCACAAGGGACAGTCGCAGACCGGCATCGCGGCAGTTTATGACAAGAGCAAGCTGTTGCCGGAACGCAAGGCAGCCCTGGAATCGTGGGCATCTCACGTCGAGGCCCTGATCGCGGGCAGGGCAGCGAAGGTTGTGCCGTTTCGTGCCGCGAAGCGTTAAGAGGGGCAATACGGCAACGCGCGGCGTTTCATGGGCCCAACTCCGGGAACAAGTCCAGGCCGCGAACACGCCCGCATCGCGTGCCCGACAGGCGCAGTTGATACAACGAGGAGAAGCCACGCGAAGGACTCTCCTTAGTGCGGTTGATTTTTGGGGTCGTGGTAAGAAGCTCGACGCAGCCGCTCGCGAGAAATTTGCCCAGGACGTGGACGACATCATCGTCCGCAGCGCTGCGCGACTAATCATCGCAGAAGCCGCCAAGAGTCCGGGACTTCATCGCGCAGGCGCGAGATTCAAAGCGGAACGTAGCAAGCCGAAGAATGAGCGGCGGCCACTGAAATCGGAGGACTTCATCCAAACTCCGGCGCAATTGCCGTGGGTCGGAATTTCGGGCCCACGCGCTTACGAGGCGCCGTGGGCGTGGACACCTTCGAAAAAGCAGAAGGAGCGTGCCGTTGTCGCCGATGAGCTGAAGAAAGCCGCGCGGGCTGTCGGGAAGACGGTTGGCTATTCGTACAATGCAGTGATGGGACATTACGGCGGTCGTGGTCCGGCACTGCTTGTCGCTATCTGGAATTCCGTGGGTCTGGTGGGTGGAAGTGAGCAAACAGCGGCGGACCTGATTCGCCGCAAGCAGACGCGCTGAGCTGAATCGAATTTGCCCCGTTCGACGGGCTAGGATTGGGTACGTATTGATGGGCCTCCCTGCGGCGATGTGCCGCGCAATCGTGGAGGCCGCATTGTCCGAACAACAAGACCACTCCTTTAACCGACGGGTAAAGCAGGACGTTGCCGCGCCGTACGTCTGCCTGTCCGAGGCAACGCTGGAAGCCGACCGTGCCAACGGAAAGCTCGGGATTCCGTTTTTTCGGGTGGGCCGAGCCGTAATCTACGACCTCGACGAGTTGGATGCATGGCTTGCTGCCCGGCGGTATCACGGCGTCCACGCTCAGCATGCTGACGGAGGCGGAGCAGTGGAGAATGAGCGCCCGGACCGTAAATCGAGAGCAACGCGCCAAACTGGTGTAGCTGCTACTAACCGCAGCACATCGCGTTCTGGCGGGTTGCCCTAATGAGCGCAGACGTAATCCGCAAGATCGCCTCACCGATCGAAACGCCACGACCTCTAATGCGCGCGCTCCCGGGGGCGAGTAATTTCCCGGTGAACGCATTAGGGGATGTGTTAGCGCCTGCGGCCCGCGCGATTAACGACCGCGTACAGGCGCCACTCGCGGTATGCGCACAAAGCGTATTGGCTGCCGCGACGCTCGCGGTCCAGGCACACGCCGACATCCGCCTACCGCACGGTCAGGTGAAACCTATTTCGAGTTACTTCGTGACGGTAGCACAGACCGGTGAGCGCAAGAGCGCCGCTGATGCCGAGGCGATAGGGCCAATCAGCGCTCACGAAGCGGTGCTGCGCGCGAACTTCGACCAAGCTCGCCTCTCGTATCAAAACGAGTCCGAAGCGTGGGTATCAGCGCGCGGATATGCCACAAGGAAACACAAGGGCGATCGCGCGGCTATTAAGACAGCGCTCGACGCCCTTGGGCCTGCGCCTGCGCCGCCTCTCCAGCCAATTCTCACATGCCCAGAGCCGACCTTCGAAGGACTCTGCAAGCTACTTCTTATGGGACAGCCGAGTGTTGGAGTGCTTTCCGCCGAGGGCGGCCAATTCGTTGGCGGCCACGGAATGAATCCAGATAACAAGTTAAAAACCGCCGCAGGCTTATCCGACGTGTGGGATGGCGCTCCAATCCGCCGTGTTCGGAGCGGCGACGGCGCCTTCATTTTGCCCGGCCGTCGGGTTTGCATGCATCTAATGCTGCAACCGGCCGTAGCCGACATGTTGCTGGGAGATTCGCTTCTTGCAGAACAGGGCTTGTTATCACGCATGCTCGTGGCGGCGCCGGACACCGCAGCGGGTACACGCTTCCAACGGGCGGAGCAGCCCGAAACCGATGGTGATCTTAAGAGGTACGGCGCTCGATTGCTTGCCATCCTCCAAGCGGAGCTGCCGCTCGTGTCCGGGAAGCAAAACGAATTATCGCCAAGAGTCATCGAACTTCACCCGCAAGCCGGGGCGGTACTACAAGACTATGCTGATCAAGTGGAGCGCGCGATTGCGCCGGATGGCGAACTGGACTCGGTGCGCGGTCTTGCCAACAAACTGCCAGAACACGCAGCCCGCATCGCAGCCGTTTTGTCGCTGGTCGGGAACATGGACGCACTTGAGATTGACGGCGAACATATGAAAGCTGGCATTCTGCTGGCTGCACACTACGGCAGCGAGGCACTACGGCTGTTCGGTGGAGCGCAAATCTCGAACGACGTTAGACTGGCCCAGAGGCTGTTACACTGGCTCCGCACTCGTTGGACCATGCCGATAGTGTCCTTGCCCGACATATACCAGGGCAGCTTGAACGCAATCGGCGACAAGGCGACTGCTTCCAAAATCGTCTGCATCCTGGAAGACCATGGCTGGCTGCTTCGTATTCCCGAAGGTGCAACAGTGAAGGGAAAGGTGCGACGCGACGCTTGGCGCGTAATCGAAGGCGCCTGATATGAGCGCATATCGAAATTTCATCCAGCGGCTGGAGTCCGAAATCGGCCTATCAAAGCCACCTAAAGCCCCCAACTCACCTAACGTGCTGCAGGCGCCATCCGCGATCCACGATTTAGGTACTTTAGGTGGTTTCGATGAACGTGACGCCGCGAAACTCGCTCACGATGCCCCACCATGGGATGTCGAAGACTGGCGATCTTTCCATGCCGAACGCGTCTCCATCACGGAGTTCGACGGCCGCGTACCGCACACCATCGCGGAAGTTCGTGCGTATCAGGCCTGCATCTTGGAATGGCTCAATCAAAACCCGCCGCCGATAACGTCGCCAAGCCAGTGCGCGGAGTGCAGGCGGCCCGAAATGCCGGGCGCCGAAATCGTGCCGTTCGGAACAGGCGCGCACGTCTGGCTTCATGCGGCCTGCTGGCGGCCGTGGCAAGCGCGTCGATTGGGCCACGCCAAGGCGGCGCTGAAGGTCGTCGGTATCAATGCCGTTTCCAACGGAGAATAACCTCGCGCGCGCGCGCGAGGCCGGTCGTCCTCTATTTGAGCCGTTAGGCCACTTCTCGGCACGCGGCGGGATGCGGTTCTATTTTATACAGGTCGGCGATGAGGTAAGGCGCTACCGGGCATCGGACTTCAGTCTGCCAACGCTGCTGGAAATAGTGCCCGATCCAGCGCACTGGCAGGCATGTTTCCCGCGCGGGACAACTAAGATCGACGCCAGGGCTGCCGCCGCCTATCTCATCCGTGCCTGTTGGAAGGCCGGACCGTATGTGCCGCCAGAACACCTTTGTCCGAGGGGGGTTGGCCGACCGCGAAAACGGTCCAACAAGTACACGGCCCCTCTCGATCCGACGTCGGAGCACAGTGAACACCTTCTCGGTTGATAAGGATGGCGGCTGTCTGCGTGTGGTCGCTCGCCATTCGCAGGTCTATCATTCCTCCCAACAGCGCGCGCTGGCGGGCGGTAGTGCGACCCCTCTGCGCAACGAGAAACTAATAGGCGGGGGCTCAAATGAGCACGGAGCTAAAGTTTCCGATGGAATTTGTGTTTCGGGGTGGACGCCCGGACTTTTCTAGACTCGAATCCATCCACGACCTCCGAGACTGGGCTCGCCTCGAAGCCGACAGGTGGAAGGGCGTCGTGTTCGGCGAACTTGGGGGCATAACGCTGAACGCACCAGGGAAAATCATCTTCGACGAACCTGCTGCTGACCTTGCAGCAATTGAACGCGTCGTATCCGGAGAACGCGACCCAGCGGATATTGCCCGCATCGCAGAAATTCCCTCGCTTTACGCGAGGGGAAAACGTTTCGCGGCGCAGACGCGCCTCGGCGAACACGTTCTCCAGGCATTCGCCACGGATCGCCCGATGGCCACAGTCCTTATTTGTATTCTCGCCGAACGACTTGCAGACCGTCGGGGCCCAGAGACTCCTGAGTTCATAGCGGCCGTGGCCCGCGCGCGGGACGAGCTCGCACGATGGGAGAAAGAATTTTCCCTCCAAATTCCACCAGTTCGCCCAGCGACGTCGACACTGATCCAGCCGCCACTACAAATAGACCTGGGTCAAAACGGTGGACCCGTTTCGATATCGACTTACGAGGAGATCAGGAACTGGGCCAATCAGGTTACGTCGTGGACGCTGCAGTACTTTCGCGCACCATTGTCATCAGATCGTCAGATCAAGTTCATCCTGGATCAGCAGGACGAACCGGCCGCAATCATCGGCGCGGAAGCGACGGCCGTGATTGAACTCAGGGCCCAGTTGCAAGGCGGCGAAGTCCGTACCGAGCTGAGCGAAATCGCAGCAAGGGAAGCAGACCATCGTCATAAAATCGAGGAGGCAATGCGCCGGTTTGCCTCGATGAAAGCAGTGCATCCATCCGGTCTGCTCGGTGCGCGTTGTCAGGATATTGCCTCCCGCGAACCGTGGGCAGGCTGCGGTGCGCTTGCGGGCGCGATGGCCGTCGACTTGACCGGGATAGCTCACGGGGAAGGCGTCCACATCGCGAGGGTTTTCCAAGCGTATGTAGCGATACGCGCTCAATTTCCCGAGCTTGTTGCTAATGCGGTGGTAAACGTTCCAACGAGCATGACAGGCGAAATTGCGCGCCTAGCTACAGTTGCAGCAGATGATGCGCGCGCTATAGCAAGGAAGAAAGCCGAAGCCGACGATGTCGTAACGACAACGAAGTCTGCCGCTACGGCGGCGAAAGACGATGCCGAGAAATTCTTGCAGACCTCGCAAGCGAAGCTAGCAGCGCTTGAAAGGGCATATGCTGATCAGCTGAATTTGAAGGAACCGGCGCAATACTGGTCGTTGAAGGCGGATGATCATCTCGACGTCGTCATTGGGGCCGCATTTGCTTTCCTAATCGTGGGCGCGCTGGCGTGGATGGAAATCCCACAACACCTCCCGGGCTTCGTGAAGGCCTTGCAAGACGCTGATGGCAAGTTATCGGGAGCAGCGTTCGGGATTCTGGTGATCCCGGCAATTCTACTGTTGTCAGTTCTGGGGCTTGTCTGGCGAGTCCTTTCGTTAAATCTCGATGGTTTCCGTGATGCGAAGGAACGCGCTGTCATGGCGCAAACGTACATCTCCTACAGCACGAGCCCAAACAATCCGCTGACGGACAATCACAAGACGATGATTTTGAGCCTACTGTTTACGCCCACTGGAGCATCACCCACTGCAGCTCTCCCGCACGTTGAATTGCTCAACGCCGTCAAAGAGCTGAAAACCTAGCTCACAATCGGGCTATATGGTCTTCACCGAGCGCGACAGGGCCCTTGCCGCCGTCTTCTTAGGCGTTCGAACGTGTGAAAACGCCGGGCGGTCCCATCCGCTTAAGGCAAGTGGGGCCGTCACTACTTAGAATGCGGTGAACATGCAATTATCTGCCGATGAGTCTCCTGCGGATTGAAGCGCATTGTATTCACACACCGGACTTCGCCTTTAAGCCACCGGCAATCTCTCGCACAGCCTTGTTCAAATCCAGGGGATGCGATCCATCGCTTATGACTCCCTTTACCGCTGGCCGGAAAAGCGTCTCGAATGCCTGAGGAATAACGCGCTCACGCATGTCTCCTTTGAGTTCAGCCTGCCGTGCCATCGAAATCAGGCTATCCATCATGACCTGCCGTTCTGTCGCGTCTTCGCTTAAGTGTTGGGCGACGTAGAACAGTCGCAGCGGTACGGTGATTATCCATAACTGGGTTCCGCCAAGCGCTACGAAAAGAATCCCCTTCGCGATTGGGTCAGACGGCAGTTGATCGGCAAAGTATTTCAGAATGGCGAGATCGAGGCCGACGGCCGCAGCGATGAGCACGAGAAACAGCACAATATAAACCTTCATCTGAGTCAGATGCCGACCTGCTTTCCCGCGCCATTGTTTGGAGGGGTCCGACAGCTCTTTTTCGACGAATCGCGCCAAAATATCTGCACGCAAGTCGGCGTCGACTGCGTGCAGCTTCGCGATTTCGTCGCGTATGGCGCGCAGTGTTTCGTTCAAGTCTCCGTGGTCGGTCGACCGGATTGCGTCTCTTGTAAGCGTGCGCCGCCATCTCTCGACCAATGTCCGCGCATCATCTTCCAGCGGCTTCAGCCGGTCGTCATCGCCAGATTTCTGGCCCAGCCGATTCGCCATGCCGCATACCGCAATCGTGGCGACCTTATTGTTTATCAGGAACGCCTGCAGGATCAGTTGGCCGAGTTTAGATTCAGCCGCGAACCGCTCGGCGTTCTTGTACTTCGCAACAACAGTATCGAATACGCTAAGGTCCGAGGCCTTCTTGCTCCCCTCCTGCAGTTCTTTGAGCACCTCGTGATCACGTGCGGGTTCGTCGATTAGAATCGCGCGAGTCGGAAAATGAACGCCCCAAAGGTCCCCGAATGGCGTTTTCTTCCAAACTTCCAACTCCTTCCTCGACCAATCGACGAATTGCTCGATGGATGCAAAGAATATCGGCTCAAGCTCACCGTATACTGTCAGGCGAAGTGGAAAAAAATTATCGATCGCTCTTTCCATCGTTCCCGCTCCCGTCCCCATCGCCCCAGTAAACCGTCGCGGATGCCGTCGCGTGGGCGGGGATCGCAGTATCTGGAAGGGCGACGTCGTCGACAAACGCGCCCTTCTCCCGCACCAGGACAACATCACCTTCGAGGCGTTCTTTCCCATCGAAGGAGACGTCAAAAACAATTTCTTTCGCTCGAACATCCTCAGCGTATGCCCGAAGAAATAACCTGTAGCGGCCCGCAGGCATCGCCACGAGGTGATCAGGGCGAAAATCTGTGAGGTGCAGGGATGCGCTCCCCGGAACGGTCTTGGCGAGGGTGAACACCGCCATTTCGCCCGCTCGAATGTCGATGCTGGGCCCTTTGTGGTCACGAAGACGCAAAATAATCGGAACGCGCGCGAACCGGCCGCCATTCGCCGCCACAACCTCGAGACTAACGCTGCGAATGGTTTCGTTTGGGTGATTATTGCGGATTCCCACCCGAAGATTCTTCCTCCCTTTTTCGTCCGCGTCGAAGGGCTCGCCTGTTCGCCGAACGAACTCAAGCGCCGACGGATTCAGTCTGGACTCCGCTGCATTGCGGGCCGCCTTTTCACCCACCCACAAATAAAATTGGACTCTGCCGAGCCCGAAACAAAGAGCGACTGCCCAGACCCAGCCCGGAATGCGTGCGCCTGCGAACATATCGAGGCCGATACCGATCACGGCTAATACTGCGCTGCTGCTCAGCCACGTCCTGTATTCGGCCCACGCTCGGCGGACATATTCATTCCACAACCCGTTCATGATTCGACTGCAGGGATCAAATTTTGTTGCCCACCAAACGACTCTCGTACCGTTGTCTCGATATGTGCCGCAGAACCGACGGGTCGACTGATGCGCAGCTGAAGACGTCCAGGTTTTCGGGCGAATGCGCTAGCCAGGGCCCGCCGACGTCGGACACCAAAGCGGGTTCCGGCGTGGTGCCCAGCTCACTCCATCGATCACCGGTCCCAAAGAATCGTATCCACCCGGGGTACTGGTGGACGATCATCGACAGCGTCTTTCGATTCAGCACCCACCTGGTGGGCTGGGAATTTCCCTCATCGATGTAGAACGTGATTCGGTCCGGATCAACGCTGAGAGACGCGATCTTCTGCGACCGTGGGTCCGGACGATCAGATACGAAATAGGAGATCGAGCTGTAACCGCTCTCGTCGAAGCGCTTCTTCTGGAGCACGAAGTACTCGAATCCGCCCCGGCCCAAGACCTTAGAGCCATCCGGAGCTGTGATAGTCTTCTCCGGCCGGACTATGCGCTGCAATTCAGGCGGGACTTCGCCTGGTGGGACGGGGCCGCGAGAATAATCTGATCTGCATTCGAACCCAGCCGCGTCGACTTCTTCTTCCAGCCATTCAAAGAGGCCGAAAAGCCCACCGTAGAACAACGCGATTACTACCGACAAACCGAATGCGATTTGTGCAGCTGAGACGACTCCCCCGATCATCCAGCGCATTGCACCGCGTCCTATATCAGGTAACCCCGGCTCCGCCGTGGCATTCCGAGGAGCCCGATGAGCAATAACGCCAAGCCGGGCGGTGTCGAGACTCCTTCAACTTGAGCCTCGACAAATCCGTAGGTGTCGCCCCTCACGCTGATGTAGTACGCATCTAGGACGCGCTGACCGTCTTGCCAGTAGTTGAACCGCAGCGGGCTCAAGTAATTCGGATCGCCGAAGTAATAGCCCGTCCACACTGGGATCGAGGGGGCGCAGTTTGTGTAATACCAAGGATTGCCCGGATTATCTGTGAGCGCGCAGCTGCTGCCTGCCGCCTTCCACGTTGCTCCGGCCATTGAGACCGAAGTTCCGTACCCAAATTCAGCGTTCACGTCGCCTGTGAACATGTGCCAGTCGGCAGCGTTCGGGAAATTGTCGTGGTACGCTGCCTCGTAATATCCGTCGAATACGACCACACCGTTTTGAATCATCGTGTGTCGAATCTGCGTGGCACCGTCGACTGCGAGATGTGTCAGGTCGCGTGTGTGCGGCGAATTTAGTCCCGCGACCCCGGTGTTTGAAACCATGTCTGTCGATGCGGACGGATTCTTGTAGAAGCTCGCCAGCCCAAGAGCCCACCCGCCGCCATCGGTCGTCATGTCGGCGTAGGCTTGGAACGCCGCATCCCCGCCTACCCCGTCCGGATCGAGCCAATAAATGCCGCTGCCGGTCGAATACCCGTCCTGTAAAATCTGCAACGCCGACTTCCCTGCCGTTGCATCCGACGTCCCATCGAATGGGACAGCGCCCACCGGCTGCGCGTCAGTCATCAGAACTAGCAGCGACGCGCCTGTCGCGAACTTCCACATGGGGTGCCCTCCGGTGAAGTAACGCTTTCCTTCCCGCTGAAGTTTAATACCTACCTAGGGCGCCGAGCTAGGCTGCAGCTGTTTGTCGGGTGTCTCGTATCCGCAATACGAATGAGTATTCGCGAAACGAATGGGTCCCACCCCTTCGCGGATCGGGCGGGCATTAGGATTAGCGCCGACGCATTCCCAGGCGCGAACCTCGATCACGGATGAAGTTGCGCGCTGTCGTGATTACCCCGTGATTACCGAATGCGCATTTAACTGCACAAGCCGGAACCGGAAACTGCTCATAAGTCATTGATATTAAAGGTGGTGGGCGCAGTAGGATTCGAACCTACGACCCGCTGATTAAGAGGCGGCGAATAATTGAGCCGTTTCAATGGGGGTTCGCAAACATACCCCTTTAATCGACCCACCGCAAATCAAAGACTTACCCGACCCGTGTGAAACTTTCGGGAGGGTTAGATGATCGCATTTTACGCCGAAGCGGCCGACAGCACAGTGTGGTGCACGGTCGCCGCCAACATCGATGAAGCCTGCCGCGACTTCGAAGCCGCGCCGGCGCCGAAGCCGATGAAGTACATCCCAGCCGTGAGCCGAGACGGTTACGTCGATCGGCAGCGCGCGCACCGGGCCGACGTCATCCCCGACGCGCCGGTCAACGTCCGCGGCATCAAGATCCTGCTGCCGATCCAGCGGCACTTCGCGCGGGCCGAGTGCCGCCCTGTGGCTGAACTCCCCCGCCCGTAAGCGGTGGGAAGCAAAGATGGAGAGGACGTAAATGCTCACAAGTGAATATCGCGATTTAGGCTCGGTGTCGTTTCCTGCTTGGCAGGGGCGTCAGGCACACATGGTCCGGTTCACCACGGCCGACGCTCGGCTCCCGGGTCAACTTGCCGACTACGAACCGATCATTTTGGATTTGTGCCGGCGCGCTTCACATACCGGGGTCGCTTACCTGACCGTCGATGAAAAGCTGGTGCCGGAGGGGGAAGTAATGACGCCCACCAACCTGCCGTGGACCGCCACAGGGCCGCATACGATGGGCAAGTACGATTGGCGATATCACGACGCGACCGGGCGCTTCATCTTCATGGCGCGAGATAAGGAAACAGGCGAAGCGATCTACGCGGTCTTGAAAGACTTCTACGAGACTAACAAACATCTGGTGAAGCCATGACGCCCGCCCCCACACCGCTGACGGATGCCTGCAAGTATGCCGAGGCTCCAGCAGGATGTCTTTGGCCACGGTGCAGCGAGCCAGACAGCGTCTATACGTCGCCCGAATGCGTGAAGCGGTCGATAGACGACCTGCGGTCAAAGCTGGCGGATACGGAAGCGAAGTATCAGCAATCGTGCAGTCAATGGCGCTCGCAGTTTGACGGTGTCCACGCACGCGCTATGGCCGCCGAAGCCCGCGTGAAGGCGCTGGAGGAGGCGCTGACAGAAATCCGAGCGCATAGCTGCAATTGGAAAACGCTCGGCAACACACGAAGCCCGTTGCATGACGTTGATCTGCTTGCGGCTGGCGCCCTCTCCCCAGTGACGACAAAGGAGAAGGACAATGGGTGACGGTATGTTTGAGCCAGGCGCTCTTTATCGCCTCACCTTATCCAACAGCTACTTACCACCACGAACGCTTGGACGTTTTGTTGGCTGGCAAAATCAGCATTGTCAATTACACGGCGAGTTCATGTATCGCGGCGCGGAGTTTCGCAAAGTCACTGAGGCGGGGCGCGAGAAGCACTCCTTCATAGTTGACCCTAAAAATATCGTCGTAGCGGACAGGCTGCCATGACCTCATCACTCCCCAAGGTGACTGACGAGCAGCGCGAAATTGCGTGGATGATTGTGGTCAAGGATTTGTGCGCCGATAGCGTCTGCACGTTCAAACAGGGTTGCGGCTGCTCAGATGCCATCGCCTCTGCCATCGCTCAAGCCGTGGCGGCTGAACGGGAGCGGGCCATTGTTCTTATCGACAACGCCAAGCTGCCAAATCACACGTTTGGATATTCTCCGGGCTGGAACACTGATCTTCAAATGATCATCGACGCCATCCGTCAGGAGCCCACATCGTGACCGCAAAATGCCCGCGTTGTGACAGTTCCGCGCCGCACCTGCACCCTGCCGTTCAACATGGCGGTGAGGTTCAGATTTGCCCGCACGAGTTCCATCTGCGGGAAACGGTTAGCAACACCCCCGATTATATCGCAGCGGTGAAAAAGATGCGTGAGAGAGAAAAGGGTAAGTCGTGACCGCAAAAGAAATAGCACTGAAGCTGAAGCCGCTGGCTGAGAAGGCCGTTGAGCCGTTCAAGACATACGTTCATGTGAGCGAGGCTTCTGCCGATGAACGCAAGACCGTCGCACCAGAAGAGGTCCTCACCCTCATCCAGGCCACTGAGGAGATGGCGGAAGCGCTTCAAAACGCTTTGCATCGCATGGATGTTCTAATGGGCGACACTGACAGCCCTGACCCCGACGATGAAGATACGAAGGTCAGCGCGGCCGGATGGCAAACCCTCGAAAAGCACGGCTACGGTGCCCCATGACGACGGCCAAGGTGGATCAGGCTGAACGCATTGCGCGCGCCGTTGTGGAGGCCATGGGGAAGCGCCGCATTCCAAGCGATGTGGCCGAAGTGCTTTCAGTCGCCCTACTCGACGCCCGCGCAAACCAGCGTACCCCTGGCTGCAAAGAAGTCTGTCCGTCATGCGGTACAACAGCGGCAAGGCTTTCGCCGGAGGACTGCAACGAGATTGACGGTGTCTGCCCCCTCAAGGCCGACCCAGGGAGGGTAGAGGGATGAGCGACGACACGCCGGACGCCATCATCGCCTCGCTGAAGCCGATGTTCGATAAGGCCGATGCTGAGCGGCTTCTGTTCTATGGCAACTATCATGAAATCTGGTTCACGCCGGACGACCTGCGAGCGCATCATCGCCAAGGCAAGTTTATATGGGGGCCGGTCAATTGGACCCTCAGAACGCGGGAAGATTATCTCGCTGGCAAGCGCCGTGTGCTGCTGAACGCGCAATCCGAACTTGCTGCTGCTGAACAAAAGCTGCGCGATGGATCGCTCTATCCTGCACGCCCGCTGTCTGGCATGTCGCCATGACGACGGCCCTAGGTGTAGAGCAGATGGTGGAGGATGACGTGTACGTGAACCGCTGCTTGGATTGCGGGCAGCTATTCCTGCACGAGAGTAAAATGGCGTTGCGATGCGACACGTGCAGAAAGACGTTACAGCCCCCCGCCCCTCCTAGGGGAGACGGGAAAGAGATGGGTAAGTGAGCGGGTTAATCGACAGCGCCGCGGTTGAATAGCAAAAAGGGCCGCCCGTGAGAGCGGCCCTGCTTGGGATCCCCTGAACTTTTAACGCCTATATCGTCACGCCCGTCAGCGCATCCGAACTATACGCGCCGGCACGAGCGCATTCAATCTGGCGCAGGGCAATATTCCGTCGGTGGCGCATCTGCTCGCAGGTTCAGGCGAACATCGCACACCCACGTTTGCAATCCGGTCAACTGGGCGGCGTTGCTTCGTGCCCGCCCGTAGTTTCCAACGACGCTTTCGGCAAGCGCACGGCTTCCAATTCCAGCGCAGGTTTCATTAAAGCGGCCGGGGGCGAGAGTAACGGCGGCTGGATCAGTTCCACGCGCGGCGGCGTCGAGCACGCGGACAAGGCCAACAGTGATGCAAGTGCTAGTGTCCTGCACATATTCTGGAATCTCCCTGGTTAGGTAGACGGTCTCGGTGACGATCTTCTGTTGTTCGATCGTGATCACCGTCGCGGCCTTCATCGATGAGGCGTCAACGCCGCCCTGCCTTGAGGCAGAAGCGACAGCCGCTTGCCGGGCGCCTTCGGCCTTCTCCAATTTCCACTCGGTGCGGACAACGTCCTTGCCGGTGAAGTACGAGGTCGCGTTCGTTGTGGCCAGCACCAGCGCGAGGACGATCACGACCCACGGATTTGTAAGGCTGAACATCATTGCAACTCCAGTTGCCGCCAGATTTTCCGGATGCGTGTCGTGTAGCCGATGGTCTCGGCGGCGTGATCGCCCGTCACCGCCGGCAGGCACTTCGGCACCACGTCGGCCCACAGCGCCGCGTTATTGCAGAGCGCCTGGGCTTTCAAGATCCAGCCGAGGCCCGCGTTGTAGGATGATTCGGCGAAGCTCACGCGGTCCTCGACCGGCCGCGGGGAGCGCCACTGATTGTAAAGGCGGCCTTGGTAATACCAGTACCGCTCGATCGACATGTCCGGGTCGAACCGCAGCTGCGCGGCCGTCGAGCCGCCGAGCGACATGCCGACGTCAGCCCAGGTACCCGGCAAAAACTGCCCGAGACCGCACGCGCCGACCGCTGAGCACACGTCTGGCCGCAGTCCGCTTTCCTGGATCAGTTGGGCCTTGCCGCGCTTCCAGGACGGATAAGCCGGCGCCCAGCGCTCCTGGCTCTTCTTGATCGCGGCGTCGTATTTATCCGAATATTGCGCCAGCGACGTAGCCAAACGTCCAGAGCACGCCAAGAACAGCAGCAATGCGCAGATAAGGAACTTTCTCGGCGTCATCGAAGGCTTCCTTCAGCTTGAAATCGAACCGCCAGTTAAAGGCGATCAGCACCAGCGTCATTTGAACGGACGCCACCCAGTAATTGAGGCTGTTGTTTGCCAGCCTTGCCAAGATCACCGGCAGGTCGTTGGCGTCGAGGTAGTAGACCGAGCCGAAGGTGATGCCGACGACGGCGACGACGTAGGCAAGGTGCGGGATGAATCTGAGCAGCGCGCGCACGCGCTTGCCGATCGCGACCCGCCAGGCAACGGCCCGCAGGCGAACGGCGGAGAGGTTGTTTTCCATCACGCCTGCTCTTTGACTGACATTTGGCAGGCCTTAATCAGCTCGGCCACCGCCTTCGCAATTCGATCGGCAGCGGAGGCAGAGGCGGCCTTCGCGTCGGTGTAACGCCTGCCCAGGTTCTTGCCCGGCCGCGGCGTCCACACCCGGCGCTCGTCCTCGGCAACTTTCAGCGGATCCATTTTATTCCCTTCGGCCTTTCATGTGCGCAACTTCCAGCGCCACTTGATGCAGCGCCTTGCTGACTTCCTTGGCGATCTCGTCGTTTTGGTTGAACGCTTCCTTGACGTCGGTCCGGAAGTTCTCGATGCGGTCGCGGAACGTCTCCGCCAAGTCCCGCAGTTCCATCTTGTGTTTGTTCGCCTGCGCGGCCAGTTCCTGGCGGCAGTCGCGGACCGACCACACCAGTGCGGCGGCAAGCGCGATGCAGACGACGGCCAGCACGAGAGCGGTAACGCCGGCTTGAGTGGTGAACCAAACAGCCGCGCTCCCGGCCTGGTCAGGTGAAAGCTCCATGGTCCGATGTCCCCCCGGACATGCGTTAAGCGGCTTTTGCCGGTCGCATTTACTCAACCGCATCTAAGCGCGGGTCTGTGGGTCATCGCCCAGCGTCACGCGGCCTTTGCGAGTTTCGTGTCTTCAATCGCGTCAAGGCGAGCAACGAGATCAATGACCATCTGCGGCACGTCTTGCGCCAAGTCTCCGGAGCGGGGCGGCAAAAGTCCGGTACTCCGCCACTTTCCGTCGCCGCCCATAGCGATATGTGCTGTGCTGAGGGCGCGGCGAAGGGTGTCGACGTCATCGATCATGTCAAAGTCTCCTGTGGTTGCTGGTTAAATGGCGCGGCCTATGCCGCTTTGCTCATCTCGACCGCGTCGATTGCGGCGTTGAGACGGTCGATATCGATCGAGTAGTTCGCATCTCGCGCGGGATTTTCGGTCGCGCCGACGACGCGCACCCACGGACGCTGACAGACCTTTGCCCACATTTTGGTGGAGAAGTCGCCGCTGACTCCGAGTGGAGCCATCTCGACCACAGCGCCGTCGGTAAACATGCTGAACACCGCGCCGCTGCCAATCGGCAGCACCAGGAGCGCCGCTTCCTGCATGGTCCGCAGTTGCTCGGCCATGGATAGGTCCTCGAGAACGATTGGCTCGATGCCGCGTTCGATCAGCGTCTTCATGACCTGATCGTTATTCAGCACCACCCGGTGCTTTGCGTTTCGGACGCAGTAGATGCGGCGGCCGAACATCCGCATGCGCTGCTTCAGCATGTCCCGCAGCGCGAAGATGGCGGGTGCATAGCAATACGGGCGGCGATCGGCGAAGCGGCCCACTGGTGTCGAATAGGCGCGTATCCGTTCGAACCTGGCGCCACGCGGGGCGAGGTCGTACTCGAACCCCGCCAGCCGCACCAGTTCCAGATACCGCGCCGGCAGGTCGTTCCACAGCACCACGCGGCGACCCTGCACGAACGGCAGGCGCGTCAGGAACTCGAAGATGTGGTGGCCGATGACGTTGGCCTCGCCGCCGATGAATTCGCCGCCCGGGTGCTCGTCCGTCGCTTCCACAGGCGCTTCCGGTTCCGGATTGTGGTTCAGGCCCGCATAGATTTCGCCCTCGCGAGACCGGATATGCGTGTGCATCGTCACGGTCGCCTCGTGCGCCACGACCGAGAACATCGGCGGCGACGGGTAGGACATCTCTTCGATGGCGAACCGGTTCATGCCGCCACCTCAGTGGTGACAGGCCGGTCGATGATTTCGGTCAGCACCTTGACGAACGACAGTGCCATCCGCCGTTCGTCGCGCATGTGGATGTCGAGGAAGTCGCGGCCGGCGGCGCCATCGTCGGCACGCAGCGCCGCGTCACGGGCCAGCGCGATCCCGCGGGCGACGTAAGCGGCGGAATCGCGGCTGACGGGATCGGCGCGGTAGATGCCCTGCCACCGGCCGGCGGCGAAGAACTCGGTTACGCCCTGCTCTTCGCCATAAGCCGGGCTGTCCATCCACACCACCGGCTTGCTCGCGGCCATCGCCTCGAAGGCGGTGTGTCCGGACTGGAAGGGGAAGGTGTCGAGATAGACGTCGATCACCTGCGCCCAGCATTTCGTGTTGACCCACCCGATGTGTTTGCAGCGGATGGTACCGACGGCGCGCTCGAACCAGGGCTGCGGTTGGCGGCCGCAATAGACATAGATGCTGTTCGGGGTCTGATCGAGGATCGCGGAAACGGCCTGCGCATAGGCCTCGGTCAGTTTCTCCTCGCGACACATCGAGCCGAACACGATCTGGGCGTTCTGCCGCGCGCGAATTTCGCGAGCCTGGGCTGTGTAGTCGGGATCGAACATGTCCGGCACTGCGGTGTACGTGCACGGCCAGGTGCGGCCATCGAGCGTGACGGAATCGCGGAACGGATGGCAGGCGTCGATGTAGCCGTCGAGGTACGGCAATTCCAGGCCATGCCACTTGTGCGCCCACCATACGTGCTTCGGCGCCACGCCCATGGTGGACAGGAACGCCATGCCGCCCGGGTGCGACACGAACACCATCGCACTGAGCTGGTCGGCAACGGCGCGCCGCCGGACTTCCATGTAGCTTTCGAGTGTCGATGACCGCTTGCACAAGCGCGCGTGCGGAAAGGCTTTTAAGAACGCGTCGTTGTGCGCACCGAGCGAATAGATGACCGGCTCGACTGGATTGCCGATTTGCTCGAGGCCGCGCACCAGCGTGATCGCGTTCGTCGTGTGCGCCAGCACATTCGACGACGGGAAAAACAGTCCGATGCGCGGATTGATGGTGGTCGGGATCGGCACCGGCCGGCGCAGCGGCATGGCGGCTGCAATGATGGGGCCCTTTAATTTGCTCCACACCTTGCGGAAATTGTCCGGCGTGTCGGGCGTCTTGGCTTCCAGCGCCAGGCGCCCTTCGCTCTCGACGGCCGCCGCGGCTTCCTTGAGCAGCGTCACTTCCGCCGGTGCGATGGGGACGATGGTCGCCGCGGCCTCGCGTTCGGCCCGCCGCTTATCGAGATCGGCAATGCGGTTTTTGCGGGCCTTGGCGTCCTTGATCGCCTGGGCCAGTCCGGACGGGCTGAACGGCAGCATGACTGGCATCTCGGTGCCGTTCTTCGGGTCGATCTCGCGGCAGTGATAGATTTGACCGGGGTCGGGTACGCGCGCGCGGATCTTGGCGAGCGCTGCCTCGCGGTCGAGGAACGGCATGAACTCATTGATCGGGCTGTCAGGCGTGACGCTGACGCACTTGATGTCGTTGGCCTGGGCAACGGCGTGAAAGAACCGCAGGAACTTGACCTGCTGATCGAACAGCTGCTGATTGCGCGCCCGCAGCGCAGGCGGCAGCGTCTTGCGAGCGCCGTCGCAGTAGTCCTTGCCGTCGATGTGACGCAGGTCGAAGCCGTCGAATAGAAATTCCTGCGCCCCCATCCAGGTCAGGACGTCGAGCGCGGTGCCGAGCGTGTGCTTGTACCAGGCGAATTCCTTATCGTTCCCGCGCTCCTTGAAAATGTCGGTGACGTCGCGGCTGCGCTTGCACTGGGCAAGGAACGTCAGCGGGAAATCCCGAATCTTCCGGCCCTCGACGGCGCGGTCGGGGTATGCGGAATTCCCGACCTTGATGCAGGCCTCGGCCCAGATGCGGCGGTCGTAGCAGCCGGGCTCATCCATGCCGAACCAGATGTCCGGCTTCACGGTCGGATACGCCTTGGTCAGCGCCGCGATGAACACGCCGGGCTGCCGCTCGATCGGCTTAAGGCTCGGGCCGGGCGCGCACAGCAGCACCGGCATGCCGAGGTCGAGACGCGCAAGATTGATCTGGGCGAACTTATCGTTCACCCCGACGGACTGCCAGAGAGGCATTTGGAGACCTGTTTTTGTGTTGTCGAATTACGAGGCCGGCGGGAAAGCCATGGTGATTAGTTCGCGCGTGATCGCTGGCGCCGTCGGTAGCGTTTGCGACGACCAAGTACCGCTTGCGCCGGTGGCCGAACGAATCAACCCGGCGGTGCCCATCCGCCAAAACGCGCTGTCAGCCGGCCACCATCGGACAGCCCGCGAGTTCTGCAGCGTTCCGGTGATAGTTACGGTTGCCCAGGTGTCGCCGTGATTAGTGCTTCGCACGACAGCGCCCGTCACCGGGCCAGACGCGACGACTATTCCCGCGCCGTCCGCTGCGCTGTACGAGAGTGCCGATCCGGAAACCCCAGCGATACCGCCGGACGCGCCCCAAGAAATGCCATCCGTGGACCGCCGGCGCGCGGCGATGCCACCGCCAGAAGCGAACAATACAAAGTGCGTTCCGGTCCAAACGCACCCGCACGAAACAACGCCGAAGCCAGAGAGGCCGGAGTCCTCCCAGGTAATGCCGTCATTGCTGTAAAGCGCGTTGGCGCTGACGCCGCCCAGATCAACTGCGGCGACAAAGCGATCGAGCGTAGGGGAATACGCGACGCCGGATGCAGATAAGAGCGTGTTTGCAGGCAGGCTTGATCCGCGCGTGATCTTGTTCCAAGTGGCGCCATTGTCGTCGCTATAAACGATGATAGTTTCGAGATCGTAGTTGACCGAGCCGGCGGTTGAAGCGCGCACCGCAACGATCCGGCCAGACGCGCTCCTAGCAAAATCGACAAACGGGAAATACTTGAACGCGCTATTGGCATTCGCGTCTGTCCACGCCGGATATGCGGCGGCCGCGGCTGTACTCTGCGGAAATTCAGAACCTGGCGCGGTGCCTTCGGCATATGACGCCCAACCGTCGGCTGAACGATAGCAGGTGTTAAACGGGTCTTGGATGGCGCCGCTCACCATGAAGGTATTTTTGCCGCCGCCGTACAAGCCGATCTGCGGCTCGCTTGGCACGATCAGCGCGCCGCGGCCTATTACCGCCGCTTCGCCATTCGCTCCTTGATGATGCTGGAAGGTTGCCGCAGCGAGCGACCAAACGCCGGCTTTCGAGCGCGTCCAGAAATAAAACGTGGGGTCAGTTGTGCTGCTGTCCCTAAGAACGATGAACGGGCCGCCGAGCGTGCGCCCCGCCTTCATCGTTAGCCCGCAGCAGATCGGCATGTCAGGGCTGGAACATCAGGAACGGGCGGTGCGGGGCGAAAGCCGCCGGTACCGACGCGACGGTGTTTGTCAGGATCTGCTCAAAGGGACGCTCGATCATCGCCCATGGATTACGCGTGACCATCGAGCACAGGGGCGGCGGCGGGCCCCAGTTCCACCCGACAGCCATTGGGACATGACAGTTGGCATAGTTCGGCGCCGAGCCCGGGCGCATACCGATGCCGAAAGCCGCGGACGACGTGCTCATTGAGATGGTGGCGATACTGACGTTGTCTGCCGAGACGGCGACGAGCTCACCGTCCTCCCAAAGCTCATAGCGGCAGGTGGTGGCCCCCGTCGCGCGGCGCACGTACAGCCAGGCGTGCATCTGGCCGTTGGCAGCGCCTGACTTTCTGCATCGGCCTTGATAGCTGTTGGTCGTATTAAAGCAGCCCGCGGTGATGTACCCCGCTTCCGCGCCTGTCAAATTGTTATCGAGGTTCGCTCCAATCAACATCTGATTGAAGCCGCCGCTTTCAATTCGCTGCACAATCAGGAAGCGCATGTTGCCTTCGCTGATCGGGTTGGCGACCACCATGAGCGCGCAGTCGCCGGTGAAGGACCCGTCAGACGTGATGATCGGCTGGCCCGCAGGATTAAAAGTCGAATTGGTTGTGCCGTCGAACAGGAAGGCCGGACCCGCCTGCGACATCACGACCTTCGATGTCGAGCCGTAAGTGAGGTCGTAGCCGCGCATCGACAGGTCTGCCCTGTCGCCGGTCCACCGCGCGAAGTACGCAAAGGCAAGCCGGCGCGCCAACGGGTGCGCGCGGTTGAGGTTCCACAGCCTGTTCGGTTTAACCGGCGGGATCATCACGCAACCGTCTTGTAAACCGGCCGGCCCTTGATGTTCGTCACGTTCAGCGTCATCGGCGTGGTGTTCAGCATGCAGGGGCCGAACTTCGGCGGAAGCTCACCACCAAACGCCTGGCGGAAACTGAACGGTCCAGCGTTGATCGCCTTGTTCTGCACCGGATACGGAATGACGCCGAGCACCGGCATGACAATCTGCGTTGTCGAAATGTTGGCGAAGGTGATCGTGCCCTCGCTGCCATCCGGTGTGCCGTCGCCAGTCGATGTGTAGGCCGACCCGGTTTCGTCCACGAGTCCATAGGCGAACAGGTAGATAGATTTCGACAGATCGACCGCGGTGTTCACGGCCGCCAGTTCGATGTGAATCAAGAAGTCCAGCATCAGGTCGCTGGTATTGTCGATCACCTGACCCTTCCAGCCCGCTGTGTTGGACTGCGCCAAGTTCGCGTTCGTCTTGGTGAACGTGACGAGGGTTGAATAGGCTGTCTTAATGTTGGCCATGTTAGCTCAGTCCTACTGCAAGAATGTCGCCGAGGCACGGTTCGCTCTCGAAGCCGATCGTGGTCCACCATTTCTTGGTAGCCGATGACATGGCGGCGATTGCGGTGACCTGCCCGGCGGTAAGGACGGATGCTGTTTGCATCGCGCTTAACCACGTGCCGAAGGCCGTCTTAACGCCGGCGATGGACGTCTGGATCACGGGGATGTTCGGATTGCTGATCATCCCGAGGATTTCGGTGCACCCGATCTTAGCGGACCCGGACGGCGTGCCGGCGAGGTAGTCCTTCATCTTCGTCGTGATGCCGGTGATGTAGAGGTAGCCGGCAAGCTCGCCCATTGGCACGTCGCGGTCGTTCGCAGTGACGGTAAGCGCGCGAAGTTGGGCCAACTTCTCCAATGTGGTTCCGGTCAGCGTTGCCCACTTGGTTGTCAATGCTTCTACGTCGATTGTCATTTCATCTCCGATCAATAACCGCGCGCGTAAGAAATCAGATCCCAAGTGCCCGCCGCGGCGTTGTAGTTAAAGCCGAGGAAGTCGCGCTTACCGGCGGAGTTCGACAGCGCCGGGAAACCGGAAATGTCAGTGCCAAACTTCGACTGGCTCGTGATGCCGGTGATCGTTGCTGTGCCCAGGCCCTGCGCGAGCACCACCACGGTGCGCTGATAGCTCACCGCCGGACCGGTGATGAATTTCAGTTTCTGCTGCGAGCCGGTCAGGTCCACGATCGCCGTCTCGACATCGCCCATGGTGATCTCGGCGGTGCCGCTGGTCGGGCCGTATGTTTGCGTACGCGGGGCAAAGGGGCCGGTCGGACCCGAAGGCCCTGACGGTCCAGTCGGCCCGGTCACGCTTGCGCCGCTCGGGCCGGTCGGTCCGGTGACGCCGTTGGCGCCAGTCGGTCCAGTTGGGCCTGTGACGCTGGCGCCGCTCGGACCTGTGGGGCCCGTGGTGCCGTTTAGGCCGGTCGGCCCTGTGGGCCCTGTGACAGACGCACCGTTCGGGCCGGTGGGCCCGCTCGGACCTGTAACGCCGATATTTCCATTTGCACCGGTCGGACCCGTTGGGCCGGTCACACTCGCGCCATTCGGCCCGGTCGGGCCGCTCGGTCCACTCGGGCCGGTGGGCCCCGTTGTCCCAGCGCCACCGCCGGCTGGACCTGTCGGTCCCGTCGGCCCTGTGACAGTTGCACCCGACGGACCCGTGGGACCGGTCGTGCCGCCACCGCCGCCGCCCGCGCCTGTAGGCCCGGTCGGTCCGGTAATGCTCGCGCCCGAGGCGCCTGTCACACCGGTGGCGCCGAGTGCGCCCGTTGGGCCGGTCGGACCGGTTACCGATGCGCCCGAGGGTCCTGTCGGCCCCGTGCTTCCTGGGCCGCCCCCGCCTGTTCCGGTTGGCCCGGTCGGACCGGTGACAGTGAGGCCAGTCGCGCCAGTAGGCCCGGTGACCGTCACGCCGGTGATTCCAGTCGCACCGTTCGCGCCCGTCGGCCCTGTCGGACCGGATGGTCCGCCGGCGGGGCCGCTCGGACCGGTCGGGCCAGTCGTCGTCGCGTTCGAACCGGTCGGGCCGGTGGGACCGGTAACGGGCTGTCCTGTCGGTCCGGTTGGACCCGTACCGCCCGTCGCACCCGTCGGTCCGCTGCTGACGATCTTGACCCATTTACCGGCCGCGAGGTCGGTCGCAAACGTGCCGGATGTGTGCGCGACGATGCAGGCATAACCCATGCCCATCGTGGCTGCCGATGTCGAGACGACGGTGTCCTGAACCGCATACGCGGTCGAGGTCGCCCAGTTGCCGCGCGGATTGAAGAACGATTTCGGCAGCGTGAACGGACCGAGGTCGGTCGCATCGTCCAGCGTCACCGTCATCTGATCGCCGACAACATCGATGCTGTCGATGCCGCGACCGGTGAAGCCGCCGTCGTCGCGCAGCGCTGTCAGAAAATCGACGATGTTGCGGAAATTGTCGTCCACCTCCGTCGGGGTCAAGGACGAGCCCTTGTCCTCGCGATAGACGATATCTGGATCTGTGATCGGCATTAGGCGGGGACCTTGGTGTCCATGCCGGTGGCGAAACCGTATTTCTCGCCATCGGACGTGATCTGAACGATGAAGGCGTCACGGGCGCTTGCGGTCGCGGTCCAACTCGGCTTGGTGCCGCCCGGAAACCGAACGCTGGAAAGGGTCACGGTGCGCGTCGCTGCAGTTGCCCACTCAATGATGACTTCGACGGTGGCGACCCGGATCGCGGTTGCCCACAGCGTGTCGTCGGCGCTGTCCGGTAGCGCGTCGAGCGCGGCAAACGTCAGGGTCAGCGTCGATGTCTCGCTGCGCAGCCGCCAAACCGAGCAGGCGTTCGGGTTGATCTCGTAGCTGCCGGCGACCGTGATCCACTTCGAGCAGATTTCCTGCGCGCCGGTGACCAGGACGCGGGTCAGCGGATTGCGGTTGAAGTCCTCGGGCTCGTCCGTGCGCGCGTAGACCGACTGGTCGCGCTGCGCTGCGCCGGCGTTGATGGCGAGAAGCGCCGGGTCCTGGTTGAGACCGTTGGTCGGCGGCTGCTTAAAGCCCGGCGATGGCAGCGGCGCCTGCGCTGGGCGGACAATTTCCTCCATGACTTAGGCGGCCGCGAGGTCGATGCCCTTGGGGGCGGCGAACGGATGCACAACAGCGACGGTGATCGTGTGGGTCAGATCGTCTTGCGGCGCGAGGCTCCGCAGCTCGACGTTCATCTCGGTCGGGTTCTGCTCGACCACCTGGGCCGCGTCGTCGTTGGACGGGTACTGGTTGGCCGCCAACAGCGAGGCTTGCGCGCCCGGCCCGTTCGTCACCGTGATCTCCTGTACGATGTTTTTGCTCATCAGCTTGGTGATGATCGACGGGTCAAGCGGCAGCTGTGTGTCGTACGGCGTGAAGACGATCGCCGGGATGCCAACGATAATGTCCTCGCCGGTAACGGTCTGGTAGTCGCTGCCAACATAGTCGTCGTCGCAGTAGTCGCCCTCGACGCCGCCCGCGGTGTAGGTGGCCCCGTTGCCGACCGAAACCGCGAGCGTCAGTTTTGCGATCGCGGTGCCAGTCGCGCCGTCAACCGACAGCGTGTAGTCCTTCACCTTGCCGGTGGCGGCTCCGCCGGGCAGCCGGCTGTCCGTGATGGTGTGGGCGTTCTTGCAGCTGACATCGAGTGCGGACCACAGCGGCCGTTCGATCTTGATCTCAACAGCGCGGGCCGATGCCGCCAATGCTGCCTGCGCGCGCGCGAGGCAGTAGCCGAATGAAGTCTTGCCGCGCGGTGAGATGAAATAACTCGACCACCGCGGGTCCATGTAACCCAGCGCCACCACGTTCTCGCCGCGCAGGTCGATGTCGATCTGTCCGCCGTCGTTATCGAAGGCGAGGTTCTGGACATCGTTGGCGATGGTGACGGTGATCGTTTCCGACCGCGACTGCCGGTAGTCGTAGTGCACTTCCAGCTGGGTCTCGAACCATGCGCGCGGGATTGTCGCCTCGCGGGTGGCGCCGGTCGTGCCGAGGACGGCCTGGGCATAAGCCAGTTCGGTTTCGTCGATCTTCTTGGCGTAGGTAGCCGACGATGCCGACATACTGGACGGCAGCGGGTTGATTTGTCGGATCGAGGACTTCGTGACGTGATAGCCGGACTGCCCGCCGACGCTGACGCCCGGCGCCGGCCAGGCGTTGACCATGCTGTCCGGGGTGAGCGTGTTCACCGGACCGCCGAATTCTTCCCGGATGCGGCGGTTAACCTTGTCGGTGGTGCCGCTGATCCGTTGCTCCCATTCGACAGTCGCGCGCACGCGGACGCTTTTCGCCGGATTGCCGGTGATGTCGAATTGCAGAGAGTCCTGCAGATGATCGGTGATCGCGGTGGTCGTATCGCCGGTGATGACGTCGCTGGCCGTCACCGCGCCGGTGACGCGGTCGAAGTTGTAGAGCGCGCGGCGCGCTTCGAGGGCGGTGTCCGGTTTCAGTAGGTCGTCAGCGGAGATGAGCGCCGGATCCCAGAACGGCGCAACCTTCAGCGTACCGAACAGTGTCGAAAGGGCGGACTCCCAGTTGGGGAACTGACTGACGAATTCGAGGGTGACCACATCGCCGGAAAGATCGCGCGGCAGGCCGACGACGCGGCCGAAAAACAGGGCGGTGGTGACAGCATCCTTGGTTACGGAGATCCAGGCGTACTGCTTGCGCGAGACATTCAGGAGGCCAGCGCTTGGGCGCTCGATCTGAACTTTTGCGGTGGCGAACTCGCCCTCGTTCTGGCTGATCTCGAAGCCGAACACGGTCTCGTCCTCGACCGCATGCGTGCCGGCGCTAAAGGTGGTCGCGGCGGAAAGCACCCACGCGAAATGGAACACCGCGGTCGTCATCAGACTTCCTCGAGCTCCAGGGTCCAATCCTGCGTCGCGTCATACTCGCGGCGCGCCGACGAAAAGCCGGTGACGAGGCAGGCAAGAAGCGGGCGGTAGATCACGAACGCCTCGCCAGAAAGCAGCGGGTCGTTAAAGTCGATTTGGGCCTCGTAAGCGGGGCCGGTGACCGTGGCGAGATCGACGTCGGCGGTGAACTGGATCGATTCCCCGTTCGCGCGCACGGCACGCCCACTCCCGGCAACGAACGGCCGGTCTAGCTGCACGGTCGCAGCGCCGGCCACCAGGGTGATGGCCTTGGCGATTTCCGTCACGCAGCCGACTGTGACCGCCTGCCCTTTCCAGACGCCGTTCAACGCGATGGGCTGCATGTCCGAGCCGCCGAGCGAGACGCGGTACTTTCGGAACGCGGTCAGGCTGAGGTCGGTCAGCGTGCCGTTCACGCTGCGCCGCAGCTGCGCGCCCTGATCGATCGGCGCCAGCGTTTCAGAAATAGCCCGTGACGAGAACGGCACGATGCCGATCCCGGACAAGGTCAGGACGGTGTCGGTCATCGTTTGGTTGACCAGCCGGGCTTCTTGACGAACTGCCGCAGTGAGGCTTGCCTGGCGTGCTTAGTCAGGCTTTCGACGACGTCATTGCCGCCGTTGAGCGCGAACGATTGGCCGTCCAGCGAGATGTTGACTGGGCGCCCAGTGACCGGGCCGCCCTCGGCGAACGCGGGCAAGCGGCCCATGTTGAGGCCGTCGAGAAAGTTGGTGCCCAGCGCGCGCACCGCGGCAGCGCGTAGGACGTATTCGCCATTGGACAGCATCGCCATGATGCTGTCGCTGGTGCCCGTGCCGGGGCCGCGGACCATGCCACCACCGGCGCGGCGAACCACTGCAGAACCGGTTTCGCGCTTGCCCGTAGCCGCATCGACCACATTGCCGACGAAGCCCGCCACGCTATTGAACGCTGCAGCGATGCCGGCGGCGACAGTTTTAGCGAAGTCCCACACGCCTTGCAGGCCGGCCTTGATCTCGTCCCAGAAGCCGACAATGGCCACCGCCGCGATGGTGATGCCCGCCACGATCAGCGCCGGCCAGCCGACGAGCGCGGCCAACGCGACAGCCGCGGCTTGCAGGGGCGCCAGCAGGAACACGAACAACGTGCGCAGCGCGGTCCCGGCCAGGGTGGCGCCGGACACCATCAGCGGGAACAGCGCGATGAATGCCTGCACGCTGGCGACCAGAAGGTTGACGCCGCCCGTGACGATCGTGATGACGCCGGCCAGCGACTGAAACAGCCCGGTGACCTTCAGCAGGATCACCGCCAGGGCGAGCTGGTCGCCGGTCAGGTTGGTGCCGAACAGTTTGTTGATCTCGACGGCGAGGATCTGGAACACCTCGCGCACGCGGGCGAGCAGCGGCAGGATGATGCCGTTAAATGCCCCGGAAACAGTGTCTGCAAACGCGATGATGTTGTCGCGGGCCGTGATGATCCACTTGTTGGCGACCTCGCCGTCGTTGCCGCGGAACGCGTTAAACACGTCGCGCACGACCTGATAAAACACACGCCAGCCCTGCGTCACAGCGGAGATGACGACGTCGCGGTTCCGCACGATGGCATCGGTCAGCCGGTTGGCGATGTCGATCACGCCCGGCGCCAGGGCCAGGCCGAGCTGGATCTTCAGGCCCTTGAGCGCGGCGGACGTGCGGCCGATGGCGTCGCCGAAGTCATCGCCCAGCGCGGACTGTTCTTTGTCGATCGTGCGGCCGAGAAGGTCGGCTTCCCCGGTCAGCTCGCGCAGGCCGAGCACGCCCTGGTTCAATGTCGGGATCAGGGCGGCGCCGGATTTTCCGAAGATGGCGATGGCCGCGTTGCTCTTGCCGATGCCGTCAGGGGCGCGTCGGAATGCTTCCGCGATCTGGCCAAGCACCACTTCGGTGCCGACGAATTTGCCCTTGTTGTCGCGTAGGGCGATGCCCATGCTTTTGAACAAATCGATCTCGGCCTTGCCGCCTTTGAGCGCGGCGCCGACGGTCTTGTTCAGGCGGTTCATCGACTGCGCGAAGTCTTCCGCGGCGACGTCGTCCTGTTCGAATGCGAAGGCGAGGCGGCTGAAGGTCTTGACGCTCAGGCCCGCGCGCGTGGCGAGTTTGCCGGCTTGGTCGGCGGCCTCGGCACCGGATTTTGCGATGTTGAAAGCGGCGGCAGCGAAGCCGGCGGCGGCCGCGGTCGCCAGTCCAATGCGGCGGGTCGCCGTGCCGAGGCCCGCGCCGACCTGGCTGACGCCTCGCCCGACAGTCGCCGCGGCGGCGCCCATCGCCTGAACTTGACGCTTCACGCGGTCAACGTCGGCGCCGAACTTGGCGAAGGCGGACGAGGTCGATTTGGCGGCCTCGCTGATATCCTTGAACGCGCGCTCGCCGACCTTGCCCAATTCGAGCAGCTGCTTCTTGGCGGTATCGATGCCTTCGAACAGCAGGCGGGCGGTGAGTTTAGTTGCCACGGCGGATCAATGCTTCTGTGATGGGCACCAGGCGAGACGCCCAGGCGCGCGCGATAGCGTTGAACGACAGTTTCTTTGGAACCCGCACCGCTTGGCGCAGCAACACCAGCGGAACGAAATCTCGTTTCTTGCCGCGCGGTTTTAGACCGGCGGTTGCCGCCGCCTCGGCATCGGCTGCAAGGATGATGTCGCTACCGCGCGCAGGAATGCGGCGCAGCGGGCCGAAACGCTCCACCAACGCGGCGATGTTGGTGGCCTTGGCGAAGGTGCTCGTCGCGCCACGAATGACGCGGCTGTAGTCCATCCGTAGGCGGCGGGTCGCAGGCAGGGCGATGGCGAGATAGCGCTTCCCGCCAACGGTTTCGCCTTCCTCGAAGGCCTCGGCCGCCCGGGCCTTGGCGACGAAGAACGCGGCGGGGTTGAGGGAAAATTTGCCGCGCTTGCTCGGGAAGCTCTCGGCCTGGAACGACTTCTCGAAGTTGAGACCCTGCGCGCGGGCGACCGGCGGCGTCCGCCGGAAGTTCTGCCGCACCAGGCCTCGGATTTCTTTCTTAAATCCGACCGTCGTTTCGGCCATCCCCTCTGTCAGCGCGCGCGCGAGGCGACCATTGATAGCGCCAATCAGAAGCGCAATACCGCCCGACGGGATATCGAGCTTCATGCGCATTTATTGTTCGCCCAACTGCTTATCGGCTTTCTTGACGTGATCAGGCTTGCCGTGAAACGCGAGCCGCATCAGCGAAAGCTGACTTCTCAGCTCGCCGCGGCGCCGGCGGCCGGCGATGGCTGAGAACTCGGCGATGCGGCGGGGGGTGTACGCAAAGGCATCCTGGTGACCCGCGGCGATGAGGAACTCGATGGCTGTGGCGAGTCCTCCTGCGAAAGCCCTGCTGACGCGGCCAGGTCGGTGAGCAGGGCCACGGCTTTTCCCAGGCCGTCCGGGAAAGTTTCCTTCAGGATCGCCGTAAGCAGCTTGATCTGGCTCATCGCCGGGAAGCCCGCGGCGGCTTCCTCGTGTTTCTGGTCGCCGGGGTGCCCCGTGCCGGCCGCGATGACGGCGGCGACAACGGCGGGGCCCAATTCGAGCAGCACCTCGGCGTTCAGTTCGACATCAGAGCCGGAGAATAGGTCCCGGATCTTCGGGAACCGGCGCATCAGCGAGGCAATTCCGAGCGCTGAGACGCCGGTGATTGCGACGGCCGTATTTCGCACCGATACCGTTTCGGTAGACGGCGCGACATCCAAAAGCGAATTCATTCCGCGTTGGCCCTCCCCGGCCGCTTATCAGGTGGTCGTGTTGAGGTCCTGTTCCCAGCCGAGCTGGTAGGCAGTGGCCTGCGTGCTGTCGATCTGAATTTTGCCCTCGATGGTGATCGAGGAATATTCGTCGGAGATGTACTGGCGCTCGCCGCTCGGGCTGAGGCGCACGCTGTGCAGCTGCACGAGGACCGCGCGACCGACGTCGTTGACGCCGCGGAAGCGGATGGCGCCAGCGAGGTTCGGCGAGGAACCGATACCGGCCTTCAAACGCTCATCGCCGGCGACGATCGACGCCTTGCTGTAGAACACCTTCAAATGCGAGTTGGCTGAGGCCGGTTTGCTGACGATGCGGATCATGCCCGCCTCGGCGTCCAGCTGGTAATGCGTACCGGAGGTATAGGCGACCGGTGAACCCGTGGTGTCCGTGACCGTGATCGCCGTGACGTTGAGCCCGTTCAACTCGTAGATGCCGCCTGTGACGATGCCGGAGATTTCCTGCGTCGGCTCGGTGGCGCCGGTCTGCGTCTGATCGGTAATCGTGGACAGCAGGCCCATCGACCGGTTGCGCCGGGTCATCTGGAACAGTTCCATCGTCAGCGTGAAGCTCTGCTGAACGATGCGGCTGTCAGCCAGCGTGCGGGCGGAATACTGGTTCGAGAACCGCTCGAGCCGCTCGATTTCCGGGGAGATGCTGAACCCGTCGATGTCGCCGAGTTCCTCCCACTTGATCGAGCCGGATTCCTTGAAGAACACCTGGCCTTTGCCGACGACGTAGTTGCCGGAAATCGGGGTAAGTTGCGTCATGATGCGCTCCTAGCTGTTCGCTGGGGTGAACTGGTAAGTGATGGAAAGCTCGATCCGGAAGTCGCCGGTGGCTTTCTTTCCTTTGCCGAGGCCCGTCGAGATCGTCTTCATCGACACGACGGTGAACTCGCCAACGGCGGTCTTGAATGTGCTGTTCGAATAGATCGCGCGCTGAACGCGGCGCAGCAGGCTGTTGATCGTCGTGCCGATGGTGGCTTTGTTGTCGGAAACGAAGCCCCACACCTCAGGCGTCATCGTCATGCTGGCGAGCGGGTTGCGGCCGATCTGGCGCGCATCGCCCTCGCCTTCGTCGCCGTCCCACATGACGACCGCGGGCAGCTTTAATTCTTCAACCGGCGAATTTCGGTTGCGCTCGAAATGGATGGTCTCGCCGACGGCAGGCACGGTGGCGCTCACCGCGGTGAACAGCGCGGCAAGGATCGTCTCGCGATCGGCCATTAGGTCTTCGCCAGGATCAGCATGATTTCGCCGCTCGCCTCGCCGCCCGGACCCGGGATCGGCTGGCTGCCTTCAATCGTGTAGGTCACGCCATTGATCGTGATCGTGCCGCCTTGCGCGGGATCGTCGACCACACCGGCTTTGACGTGGACAGTGGGCGCGGTAACGGAAACGCCGTCGGCCGAGCCCTGGTGCAGGACTTCACCGCGGGTCTGATCGATGACGTCGATGGTTTCGGTCGGCCCTGTGACGGGCGCGTAGGTGGCCGTGGTCGAGAGCACCCGATAGATCGGGTCCCGACAAAGAGCGTCGAAGTCCACAGCCATGGAATAAAAACGGGCCCGCCGGGGAGGGATGGCGGGCCCGTTCTCCCCTCAACCAGCCGCCTGTTACGGAAGCGGGCCGGTGTCGCCGGACAGACCGGTGGTGCCCTTCGAGCCGCCGAAGTTGATCTTCACGTTGGCGGTCAAGTCGGCCACGGCCTTGTCTTTCCATACGATGCCCACCGGCTGCAGCAAGCCGCCGGTGTCGGCCGATGTGATCGTGTTCGAAGCAACGACGCGGTAGACCTGCGAGCCCTTAAGGATTGGGCCTGATTCCGCCGCGAGGTCGTAGACGCCGACGACGCCGAGCTCGCCCGTCATACCGCTGATGCCAGTGGACTGCGCGATACCGATGATATTGCCGATGTCCACCATCTTACCGGCCGCAACGTCGGCCGTGTACTTGTGGGTGATGGCGTTACCCGGTGAAACGTAGTTTTTCATGATCGTGTTCCTCTTAAGGAAAAGGGTGGAGGCGCTGATTGCGGGCGGTTGTTGCGCCGCCCGCGATCAGGAATTTGCCGCGACGATTACGACGGCGTGGTGCCGGTGTTCAGCGTCATCCCGCGGTAATCGACGGCGCCGGCAACAAAGTCGCGCATGACTTTCAGTTCCACGCCCTCGATGTCCCACCCCTGCCGTGTCTCGACGCGCGGACCGGTCTGTCCGGCCAGCGAGCCGAAGACGATCGTTTCGGCATCCGACGGGTCGGCCGACAAGTACCACTTGGTGCCCGAGATGTTGGAGTCCACGACCGGCGTCAGCGACGGCCCGACGCGGTTGACGCTCGACGTCAGCGCCGGGGTGACCGCAACCGTCACTTGCTCGGCGGCGGTTTCGTTGGCGGTGCCGACCAGCAAGAATTTCGGTGACAGGTTCAGTTTGAGCCCGTCGAGGCCGGTCTGATCGCGCATCTTCTGACGGCTGAGGCCCAATTCCTTGGGCAGGTTCACAGCGGTGCCGCTGGAGGTGTAGTTCGCGTGCGTCGCGTGGAAGAGCGACAGTCCGTCGGTGAGTGTCGGACCGAGGGCGCTGTTGAGTAGCAACTGGGCGTAGACGAGCCCGTTTTCCCACATCGCCACGCGGCGGCCGGCCTTCATGGTGAGGTCAGCGAACGCACTCAGGTCGTCGTTGATCAGCGCCTGGCGCGTCAGGCCGAGGATGCGGCCGAACGTACCGAGCGTGACGGTTTCTTTGTTCTCGCTGATCGTGCCGCGCTTGACCTCGCCGCTTTCACCGACCTCCAACAGGTCGGGGAAGTCGCCGAGGCGGTTGAACTTATGCGGCTTGAAGTCGTTGAAGGTCTTCTCGGCGGCCCAGATGCGATAGGTCGGGTTTGCCGCTGCGTATTCCGGCATCAGCATCTTGTTCGCCGCATCGGCCAGCAGGTAGGGGAAGTCGCTGGTGGTATGCAGCGCGGCCCGGATGATTGCGACCTTGTCACGGCCGGTGATGCGGTGACCTTGGGCGCGCAACATCTCAGCGGCGATGTCGATGATGGAGTGCTGCATGAACGCCCGCTCTGGAGCGTCCGCCTTCATGTCCTTGCGGACCTTGGCGCTATAGCGACCAGCGACGGCAGCCGCCATCGTTTCGCGCGCGAACTCCGGGTTGTCCATCGTCTTGGTGTTGCCGCCGAAGATCACGCTGCCCTTCTCCTGCATTTCGGCCACCGCGTTGAAAATCTTCTCACGGGCGTCGGCGACCGTCGTGCCGTCGGCGATCATCGCGAGCACAAGCGTGTCGATCTCCTTGTTGCCCGCCACCTTCAGCTTCTCAGCTGCCGCGCGGATATCGGTGGCGCGCTTACGATCGGCGGCCAGGATTTTCTCGGCGCCGCGCGCAGAGGCCGCCTCGATTTCGTCGGCGGTCAGCGCTTTCGGAGCGTCTTCGACTTTCGGCTTTTCGATCTTCGTCTTGAGCGCCTGCAGTTCGGCTGACACCTTGTCGAAGTCGGCCTTATCAGTGACGAGCTTGTCGGCAAGGGCCGTAACTTCCGATGCCGTGGCGACGAGGCCGATCGCGACGGCGAACGCCAAAATCTGAGTACGATTCATATGGTTCTCCTGTTGATGTTCGCCGGGATCATCCCGGGTGGTTCCGCGGTCTCGCGCGGCCGCGGCGGCCGCCAGCTGCGCCCGGAAGCCGGGCGGGCAATTCTTGAATTTGTTGAGATACTCAATGCTGTCGATAGATGCATCGAAGCGAATTGCGCCGACTACTTCGTCAGCAAATCCCATGGCAAGGGCGTCGTCCGCGCTGTACCAGGTTTCATCGGCCATGATCGATTTGATCTCGTTCTCGTTCAGGCCGCTTTTCGATTGGTATGACGCGACAAGCGTCTTCGAGATTTTCTCGAGCGTGTCGGCGGTTTTTCGCATGTCTTCGGCATTGCCGACGGCGAAGGTCCACGGATCATGGATCATCATCATCGCGTTTGCCGGCATGACGATCTTGTCGCCTGCCATAGCGATTACGCTGGCGATTGAGGCCGCCAAGCCATCAACGTAAACAGTTACCTGTGCCTTGTGACCTTTGAGCAGATTGTAAATCGTGTTTCCTTCGAACACGTCGCCGCCGGGGGAATTGATGTGCACCTTGATGGTGTGCACGTCACCGATCGCTGCGAGTTCTTTTTGAAAGGTGCGCGCATTCACGCCAACAGGGTCGATGTAGTCAAAGATATGGACCTCTCCGATCCCCGCCTTGGCGGAGATCGTGAACCACTTCCGACCCTCGTTATTCTGCTTCGGCTGGGGCATCTTCATCTTCCTCTTCAGGCTGCGCAGGTGCGGCGGCCGCGGGCTTCCCGGCGCTCTTGATGAAACGCTTAAGGCCGAACTTCGCGAGCATCTTGTCGTCGGCCTGGTGCTGCGCGGCGAGGCGCTGCGGGTTGTGGCCGCGCTTCGAGACAGTGCCGCTCCAGCTTTCAAGGCCGGCTTCCATGTCGGCCATCTCGGCTTCGCTGTCTTTCTTCGGATCGATCGGCTGGTTGCGCGGCGGCATCCACGTCGCGCGCGCGCCCTCTTCGTTCCACAAGCCGGCGGCGCTGCCGATCGTGTTGAAGGATTTGCCGACGTTCTCGCAGAGCATCGGAATGATGCACTGCCATTGGATCTGGCTGAGGTCGCGCCGGAACTCGATCTTGCCGGCAACCAGGCTGGAATAGTTCGCGCCCCGCAAGTCGCCGGTGAGTTGGTCGTACGTGATGCCGCCGCCCGTCGCGATGCCCTGCTCGAACTGGCGCTTGATACTGTCGTAGGCGCCACCGCCCGACGGTTCGGAAAAGCTGATCTTCTCGCCAGGGCGCAGGCGGCTGACGGTGCCGGGCTCCATTTCCTGGAACACGCTTTCGACGCCGTCGTCATCGGTCGATGACGTCTCGGGGCCGAGCTCCATGCTGTCGTCCGCGCTTTCGATCCAGCCGCTATGGCAGGCCTCGATCTTGGCCTTCATGATCAAGGCGTCGTCGAGGTCGGCAGTGTCCTTGATCTTGTTGCCGCTCGCCGCGATCCACGTGATGCCGCGAATCTGGCCGGGCCGCAGTTTGCGGTACAGGTGGACAATCTGGTCCGCCGGCACGAAGACGCTCTGGCGCTGGTAGGCGAACACGTTGTCGCCGGGGTGCTCGCGCCACAGCCAATAGCCATCACGACGGCCGATCGGCGAGAACTGGACGCCCTGGTAGATGCGCCCGCCGTTCGGCAGTTGCTCGGTTTTAGTGTGGTCGAGATGGTCCGGTTCGATCACCTGCAGCTGCAGGGGAACTGTCAGGCCATCGCTCAGCCGTCGCAAACGCTTGCGGATCAGGACCTCGCCCGACTCCACCATGGTCCGCGCCGCGAGCTGCGTCTGGCCGTAGAAATCGAGTTGGCCATCGGCGTCGCATTCCTCACTCTCGGCCCAATCGTTCCATGCCGTTTGCCGCAGCTCGTCGGGCTGGCCGTCCTGCCCCACCCATGCAGCGGTGATGCCGTCGCCAACCAAGTGCGCGGTCCATACGTCCACGATGCGGCGGGCATAGTGATTGTTGCGGACCAAGTCCCGCGAGCGGTCGCGCGTGAGCACCAGCGCCGGGCCGTTCTCAGCGTTCGCCGACGTCGAGGGCGTGATCCACCCGGTGTTGGCGCGGCGGTATTTCGCCATGTCGTATTGCGCGCGGAAGATCTCCTTACGCGCGCGCCACCGCTCGCGGTTCGCCGCCCATTTGGGCGAGATCGCACCGATGAATTTCTCCAGGCGGCGGTTCATGTCAGCAACCGGAATCCGACCGCGTCTTGATCCGGATAAAGCTGCGACGGCCGCCGGCGCGGCGCGCGTCTTCGCGTGCCAGGATGCGGTCCATTTCGTCGAGGCTGCGGTACGTGACCGTGCGGCCCATGTAACTGACCTGCGTGATACCCGAATTGCGGGCCGACAGGATCGCGGCGTACTCGGCATCGGACATCGTCACGGGCATGTCAGCGCCTCAACCAGGGTGTGCGGCGGTCTCGATTGAGCCAGCCGCGCTTACGTTTTTTCTGTTCTGTCTGCGCCGCTTCGTCTGCGGCCGTCACTTCGGCGACCTTGTCGGTCGGCACGTCGGGCATTTCGCGCTCGGGCAGCGCGGCTGGCGCCGGTTCTTTCTTCGGCTTGGGCACCAGGTGCTGCTCGAGGCGCGCCCAGTGACGCTCTTGAAACCGATCGATGCCGTACACCGCGGCGGCGGCGCGGGCGTATACCCGGCAGTCCAGCGCCTCGTTACGTTCGCGCGTCTTTTCCCATTCCGTTTTGCTGCGGAACTTCTTGATCTTGGTCACCAGCTGTTCGGCGGTGAGCTGCTTGAAAACCTCTTCCGGAAACTTCGGCGTGTGCACGTATCCTTTCGGATACGGTTCGCCGCTCTCGCGCGTGGGGGCGTCGAGATTGAGATAACCGTAGAGCTCGTCCTTGTAGATCGAGCCGACCACCGGCCACTGTGTGCCGCCGCGGCGCCGTTTCTTCTTGCCAAGCTTGTCAGCGACATCGATGGCCGTCGGCATACCGACACCAGTCGAGCCGTACGCAACGCCCTTGACCACCATCACCAGATCGGGGCGCTTTCGCTTCGCCCACTTGTGCACCTCGGTTGTCGCGTAGCCGCTGTCGATCGCGACCTTCACGGGGCCCATTTCGGCCCCGCAATCATGTCGCCATGTCTCGTTGATCACGCCGTCGAGCGCGTCCCATGGGGCCCGCGAGTAGGGATCGCCTTCGAGAACGCGGTAATCGATCAACCAGGATTCGAGATCGCGGCCCCAGCCCCACACGTAGACCTCGATGCGGTCGTGCTGGACGTCGATGCCGATCGTTATGAACAGCACGCCGGCCGGTGCCGTGCCGATCTTCCAGTCCTCGGCGCGCTCGTAAAGGTGCCGCCACTCCGGGACCTTGCCGGTCACCTTCCAGGTTTCCGCCAGGACGGTGTTGACGAAAATCTTCAGTAGATGCGGATTGCCTTGCGCGGCAAGCCACTCGGTGACGATCTCCTCGAGCGACACCCATGGCGACAGAAGCTGCGGGACGTGGAAGCCGGCAATGCCTTTGAAGGGCGCTGTAGCGCGCCACTCGCCGCGGCTGACCGCAACATGGCGCGCCGCGTCGGTCCAAAGGACACCGCAATGTTCGCAGACGTACCTAGCCGTCGATGCGTCCGCGCCTTCCCAGCGGACCTGCGACCATTTTAGAAATTGATGTTCGCCGCAATCGGCGCACGGCACGAAGTACCGGCGCTTATCGCTTTTCTCGAACCGCGCCTCGATCCTGCAACTGCCGGCGATGGTCGGCGAAGATCCCGCCGCCCGCTTCTTGTTCCAGTACGTCGCGCTGCGTTTGAAGCCCAGCATCAAGGGGTCGCCCTCGACGCCGGCGCTCGCCGGATATTTTGACACCTCGTCGCCGAGGACGATGCGCACCGGCCTGCTGGCCAGCGAGCTCGGACTATTCGCGCCCGCTATCGCGATCAGGCCCCCGGGGAATGTCTTTTCCCGCAGCGTGTTGCTGCCGATCTTGGCGCCGACGGCAAACTTGCTCGCCAGCGCCGGGGTGTCGCGGATCATCGGCGACAACCGGCCCTTCGACCACGTCTCCGCGATCTCGATGGTCGGCATGATCAGCAGCATCGAGGCCGGATCCTGATCGACGTGATATCCGATCACGTTGTTCAGGATGTCGGTCCACCCGACCTGGGTGCCCTTCATCGCGTCCACCTCTTCGACGGTGACGTCGGAGAAGGCGTCCATGATGCCGCGTTGATATTCAGCCCGGGCGGTGTCCCACCGTCCCGGCGCCGAGCTTGATTCCTCGCTTAGAAAACGTTTCTGGTCAGCCCACTCGCTGACTGTCAGGTCCGGCGGCGGCGGCCACACCGCCATCGCCTCGGTGATCGCTAGCGCGACCGCGAGGCCCGCCGCTACCTTCACGTACGCCGACCGCCCGCGTGCCGCCGAGCTCTTCGAGCGCTTCATGGATGACGGTGGTCAGTTTCTTTTTGATCAGCGCCGGCTTCGGCTCGTTGACGAGTTGCGGCGCCAAGCGGCTTGGCAGCGCCAGCAGTTTCGCGCGTACGTGGGCGATCACCGACTGCCAGCCGGCGACCGCCTCGGTCCGCGAAATCAGTTCCTTGCGTTTTTCCGCGTTCTCGAGCGCGACCTTGTCGGCCTGCTCACGGGCGAGGCGCGTACGTTCGGCAGCCAGCGCCTTGTCATCGCCCGAAGCGACCTCAGACAGGTAATCGACCAGCCTCACTCGGCAATCGTCGAGGTCGTATTTCCCGTCTACCGCGGGCCGGAAGACGCCCTTTTGAAACATCTGCGACGCCCACTGCTGTGAGCGCCCAAAATACTCGCCGACTTCACGCTGCGTTTCGACCAGGAGTGCCATGGTCGGGTACTACTACAACCCCCTATGGGGCGTATAACCTAGCGGCGCCGCGCGCTTTTGCCACCCGTATTGACCCAGGTTGCCAGGAAGGACCCGCAACTTATCCAATGAAACCGGGCATAACTTGCGCGTCAAGATACCCGCATAGAATGGGCCTATCTTGCATGTCTCGCGCGGCAGAAATGAAAAAACCCGGCGCGTACATTCGGCGTCCGGGTCATGTGCTGTCCCCGTAGAGACAGTTCGTTCACATGCCCGATATGTCTCACAAGTTCTCCCCGCCGTCAATTGGTTGTGCGTCATGGTGCGTGGCTCGCCATCTGTCGCGTGTCCTGTTTCCAGTTTCGCACGATGCACCACACGTCCAGCGCTCGGATGATCTCGGCCAGCGTCCACCCGTGTCGCTTCCCGTTCTCCAGTTCGCATTCGAGCATGGTGCGCCCGTGACAGAACACATCGCGCGATGCTTCCCACTTGATGCCGCGATCGATGCAAAGGCGTTGCCAATCTCGATATGCTTTGCGCAGACCAACGTTGTAATCGACGCCTGCAGCTGCACTGCCATGGCCAGGCAGGCGTGACGGATCCGAGATGCTGACACCAACGCCGACCGTGATGCCCTTCCATGCTGCATACAGCTCGAGCGCGGCCTCGCTCTGCAGGTCATCGAACTTATCCCACAGCCGCGCATCCACCTGGCGCCGCACGGTCAGGGCGACCTCTTCGTCACGGTACACGGGCCGGCGGTTGTTCTCATAGGCGACGGACGTGCGCACCTTGGTCGTGTAGGGGATCACGGGTTCGACGCCTTGCGACACCTGGTGCAACAGCGGATCGTTGCCCTCTAGTGGCCCGGTGAGGGCGCGTGACGTTTTGCGTTTTGCGGCGCGCTTCAAGCGGATTTGTCCTCATCATCGATTTCGATCACGGGCGTGATGTTCCCGCGCGCCATCCGCTCGGCAATGGCAACCACGATTATCAGCACAGCAACCAGTCCCCACAGCGCCCAGGTCATGCGGCCCTCCGTGCGTTGGCGTTTTTCCGTTCGGTTTCAGCATCGAGCCCGAGTTCGGCGCATACGGCGGCCGAGATCTCGTCCGTCACGACGCAGCCTGGTTGGAACGGGCGCGGACTGTCGAATGACCAAGCTCTGCGTTCAACGGGCTTTGCTTTCCAAGGCGGGATCACGCTTTTTCCATCGGGCGATGGAGTGCCCACGGCGAAGAATGTCAGCACCGCGCGCCGCTGTTCGTCGGGTGTGTACTGCGGCTTGGCGCCAAGTTTCTCGGGCATAGAAACGCCGAGATACGCCCACGGATCGCGAATTTCTTCCTTCGCTGCGGTCAGAATGGCAACAGCGGCATCTCGCACCTCGCTGAGCGTGGCGCCGAGTTTCATCCACCCCCGGATTGCCTTCACGTCCTCGATCCATCCGGAAAGCCGTCGACGCTGGTACATCTTTGATTTTCCAGCTATCGCCGCCAGTTCGTCAGCGAGCGCGATGAGTGTTGCGCCATCAGGCTCGGCAGAAGAGCTCGGTGGTCGTGGGGATTGATCTGGCTTCTGGCTTCTGGCCTCTGGACTCTGGGCTTTATGGTCGGTGCCGTGTCGGTCAGTCGTTCCGACACCAACCCCCGTAGGCACACCGACCCCAATTGTTGAGTCGATCCTCGCTCTCTTGTGGTTACAGTCGGAGCACGCCGCGACGAGGTTTTGCTCGTCGTTAGTCCCGCCGTCGCAGATCGGGACGACGTGATCCACGTGGAATAAGGCGGGTGATGATGGGCCGTCCCAAACCAATGCGCATTTGCACCAGTGACATCTGCCACCGGACTTCTCGAAGATGCGCTTCGTCTTTGCAGGGCTGTCGGACCGCTTGAATGGCCGGACACGCTCCGACTTCGGAACAGTGCCCCGCCGAAGGTTAGGGTTGCCGCCACCGTTCCCATTGTTCTTATCTTCGGCATCCCGCTCACGATCCCGGACCATTCGCCGACAAAAGATCACGCCATCATCGGTCACGCTGTAGACGCCAGTTTGTTTCAGCTCGGCGAGGTATTTGTTCACATCTCGCTCAGTCGCGCCGCCGCCGGCTTGGTTGACGAGTTGTTTCGCGGTGACGGGGTGGCCGTTCAGCAGTAAATGACCGTAAGGCTCCGCCTCGTCCATTATCGACAGCATCTCTGCCCACAGACCCCGGGCCCCGAGGCCGCACGCGCGGAGGCCTGGGTCCGACTTCCAATCGGCCCAGTACCACTTCATCCAGGGCTTTTTTGCTTCCGACTTCGCTGCCACGGCTACACCTGCATGCCCAACTGATCGTCAGATCGCTGAGATGACGACACGTCGGCTTCGAACCACGCCCGCTTTGCATCGAACTTGCACTTCGCCACACCGGTCGGGCCGTGCCGGTTTTTGGCGACGATGATCTCCGCGAAGCCACGGCAGGCTTCGAGATTGGCTTCCCATTGCGAGCGCCGTTCGGAGAACTTGCTGTCCGTCTCGAAGTCCTTCTGCTCGGGCACTCGGTGCTCGAGGAAGTATTCGTGGCGGTAGGCGAACAAGACCTGGTCGGCGTCCTGCTCGATGGTCCCGGAATCGCGAAGATCCGACAGCATCGGGCGCGGGTTATCGCGCTTCCAGTTCTCACGACTGAGCTGGCTGAGCAGGAAGATGGGCACTTCCAACTCGCCGGCCAGCGTTTTCATGCCGCGCGTGAGATCGCTGATCTCTTGCACGCGGTTGTCGTAGCGGACCCCGGGTGTGCGGCCCATGATCTGCAGATAGTCCACGACGATGAAATCGAGCCATTTGCGTTTGAACCTGCGGCTCGCCGATCGCAGCGCCGGCATAGTCAGGCCAGGCACGTAGCGCAGCGTCAGCGGCAGGCCTTCGAAGTCGCCCCGTGCCGTTATCAGTTTCGCCATCTGGCCTTCATCCAGCTTCCAACGCCGCTGGCGCGGTCCCGGGATGGCGGTGTGTGCGGTGAGCACGCGGCCGGCGAGTTGTTCTGCTGACATCTCCAGCGAGAAGAACGCGCCGCGTTTTCCCTGCCGCACGGCGTTCAAGGCGATGGTGGTGACAAGGGCCGTTTTGCCCATGCCGGCGTTGCCCGCGATCACGAGGAGGCCGCCGCCGCGGGCCTTACCGATGAGTCCCTCAAGGGTCGGAATACCGGTGGGAACGCCGACGCCATCGTCCTTATCGGCCGATTCCCATTCGTCGATCGCTTTCCAGGCCGCATCGCTAAGGCTGATGTCGGCGGCGCTGGAACCGCTGGCGTTGAGCGCCGTCAGTTCGACCTCAGCACGTTCCACGAGCGCGGCGCCGGAGCCGTCGAGGTCAACCTCGTAGGCCTGGTCGGCCAGCGATTGCGCGAACTGGATCATGGCGCGCCGCATGTAGAGATCCTGGACGATGCGGGCGTAGTCGCTGACGTTGACGATGTTGGTGACGGCGCTGGCCAGTCCGGTCAGGTACTTGATGCCGCCGGCGCGCTGGACGTCGATATCATTCTCGAAATGGCCCTTGAGCGTGACCGGGTTTGCCTGACGATCGGCTTCGGCCAGTTGTACGATGGCAGCGTATACCTTGCCGTGCAGTGGATCGGCAAAGTGTGCGGGCTTCAGCAGGTCGCTGACACGGTCGAGCACCTGATTGCGCATCAGCAGCGCGCCCAGCAACGCGCGCTCAGCCTCCCGGTTTTCCGGAAGGGCGCGAAAGCCAGAAGCGATAGGTTCGGCGGGCAGTGCGTTCATGCTTCTAGACACATCGCGCTAGACCCGCCACCACCGCGCATTTCAACATCGCCGCGAACCTGGACGGGCCGCCCGGTCGATTTGACGCGCTCGTCCTCGAACCGCCGGCCCTGCAGCAGCGTTATCCAGTTGCTCTCGATGCGGGCCTCGTACACCGGATCGCGCCGTTCCGCACCGATGCCGTTGTCACCTTTCGCCGGCTTGCGGTGCGTGACGTATTCGAACATTCGATACGAGCTGCGCGGCTTAGACCGCCCAGTGAGGTAAACCTCGGGCCCGTCAGGGGCCCTGATCAGCCAGCGCTTGCCGGACTTGTCCATGATCCGGTACGGCTTGGCGCCTTTCGTCGGGCATTCCTTAGACCGCCGGCCGTCAAGCACGAACACGCGATAGTTCTTGGCGTATATCTCGATGACGAGCCGGCCTGCCTGTCGCAGTTTGGTCATCTGCCGTGTCCAGGACGCGCCGACGTCGCGCTCAAGCTGAGCGTTCGTGGGCGCTCGCAATTTACCCGCGATCACCGCAGCGAGATGCTCGGCAAGGCTCGGCTTCGTCGTAACGGGTTTGTCGCCCTTCACGCCGCCCTGCCCTTCGCTTCGACCTTGAAGCCCCAGTCCGTGGCATTCTCGTCGATCTCGGTCGGCCGATACGTCGGATCGCCGGTGCCGTTCTGATTACACTGGCGCAGCAGCGATTCGGGCAGGTCCCACACGAGGCGGCCCTTGCGCTGGACGAGATAGCTCTCCCAATCGTCGCGCTTGATACGGGCGCCGCGTGCAGCCGCTTTAGTGGCGTCGGGAAAGTTCATGGCCGCCCCGCGTCCCAGATGCTCAGCAGCACGGCCGCCAACGTGACGGCACTGACGATGCCGCCGAGCGTGGCCAGAAATGTCGCAAGATCGAAAACGCCCATATGCCCCCACATCCCGGCAATTCCGCGCCGGGCGTTGCAACAACTAGTTCAGTCGTCCACTCGCCGCGGCGGCTTTGGCCACGACCTGGTCGGCGATCGGGCCGATCCGTTTGAGACCCGGAAGATCACCGGCAGCGCCATCGGGGCCGACAAGGCGAAGATTGCCGTCAGGCCCTGCTTTCCATTCGCCGGCAGGGCGTGCATCCCAGCCGACCTCGCATTGATTTCTGAGGCAGTGCGCCGCGTAGTCGAGCACCGCGAGGGCGTCGGCCTCGTCGTCGGTGTCGGGCAACCAGCCCTTCAACTTGCAGCGCTCGAACGTCATGCGCCGCACGGCCTGCCAGTTTTTTACTTCGCCGGGCTTCCGGAGCGCGTGCTTGCCGTAGCCGGTGCCGAGAAAATGCGTTCGGACGTCCGACACGTTGACCTCAAGGTAGCGGCAGGCTGCCCGCTTACACGCAAACTCTGTCATCACGGCCAGGCCCAGCAGCTTGCGCGCGGTGTCCTGGTGCGTTCCCTCGTAGACCAGCGGCGCTTCGAACACGACCAGCTCGGGCTGATCGACGCGAAGCATGCCGGTGAGCCACTCCTCGAACTTATCGACAAACGTGCCGACGTCCGGACCGGATTTAGGCAGCAGCTTGTTGCCGCAGGCGACGGTTTTCGGCGAATGCCACCGGGCCCACCCGATGGAAGTCGCCAAGTCCAGCGCCATTATGCTTTGCAACGACACGCTGCTGCCCTCTCGGTCCGATGGTTAGTGCGCGCGGGTTTCGCCGGGCCCGCGGATGCCGGCGGCGTTGGTCTTCTGCCCGGCCTTCCAGCCGACGATGAAGGCCTGATGCTGTTTCGAGCCGGCGCCGTACGGGTTCGAGGCGAGATCCCGTCCCTCGATGCCCGCGTCGGTGCCTTTGGCTTTCGCTGCCGCCACCGTGTCGCTGGTCTCGTCTTCCTGGAACTCGTCGGCGGAACCACCGCCGTTTTTCGGTGCCGCGTCGGACTTCTTCGCCTTCGCGGCCTTCTTCGTACCCTTGGCCTTGTCGAGGACGTCCAGCATGTTGAGCTGGTCGCCAATGCCGAGCGCCGCGTACCCGATGCGGCAATGCTTCTGGTAGGCGTCCCAGGTCTCTTCGTCCTTGTCGCTGTTGTCCTTCAGCTTTTGAGCGCGCACGAACATGGCGAAGGTGTTCGACGGCATGCCGAGCTCATCGCGGACGATGGTCAGCACCTGCTCGTCACGACGCTGGCGCAGCTTGGTGTTGAAGGTGTCGCGTTCGCGATCGAGCGCGAGCTGCGCGGCGATGGCGGCCTGCAGTCGGCCCGCCTTTTCCTGGTCGGAAAGCTCGTTCTTCAGCGCCTTATCGGCGTTATCGGATTTCAGTCGTTCGGCCACGTGGTTCTCCTTGGGTTGAGGGGCGGTGCGCGCCCCCATCGCTGTGACGGGACGATGACCGGGAAGAACGGCCACAGGTTTCATCAGCGACAGGGGCGCGCAGTATCCGGCGGGGTTGGGGGCTTGCAGGGTCGACCCGACCGGAATTGAGGACCTCACGCAGCGTGCGAAGCTGCGCGGGTGAGAGAATTTCGAGGCTATCGAGGACGAGGACGGTCATTCGTAGTCCTCGTCGTAGTCGTCGTAATCGTCGGCGTCGTCGTCCGCCCCGACCTCGATAGGCTCGTCTTTCATGACGCTGTGAACGTTGCCGAAGATGTTCATCAGGCACGGTCCCGATCTCGCGAAGACCTCCTGGCAAGTGGCATTGAACATGTCGTCGTCAGCCGCGGCACCGAAATCCGGCCACGTCTCGATTGTCGGCTTGGCAACGGCAGGCTCGGGCTTTGCCAGAGGCGCAGCGACGGCTGCGCCGAGAAAGCTGAAGATTCCGCGCCGGGAGATTTCGGTCACGTCTTCCCCCGCTCAATCACACGGTGACGCGGCGGCGTCTCTGGACCCGGCGCTGGCAGCCGCATTGACGCACGCCGCGCCAGGCGCCGCGCCACGTCGCTCAGCCAGTGCGCCAGATCCATCACGCGCAGCCAGAACCATGTTTTCAATTTCGGCGGCATCGCGTTCGATCTCCAAGAGTTGCCGGCGGGCGCGGGCGAGCGCGTCCTGGTAGGCGTTGCGGAGGGTGCGGGCCTGGTGCGACGGGATCTGGTTTAGATACCCGTTGCGGATGTCCTTCTGCCGGCGCGCCGGTATTCCGGTCGCGCGTTCGATGGCGCGGTACTGGCCCTTTACGTTCTCACAGGGCGCCAGCAGCCCTGCCAGCTTGCGCCAGATGGTGCGCACGCTTTCGACTTCGTAGGTTGCGGAAATCACGCTGTCTCGCTTGGACGGAATCGCGTCCCGTGTGGTCGACATGTCGTCCCTCGATCGGAATAGGTTACGGATCGAAGGTTCACAGACTTCAGCCTCAACAGCGGCGCCTTGCAGGGCGCCGTTTTCGTTAGCGGAGTTTGGATAGTGATGTTCATGCCCCCGCCCTGGCTTTTACGCAGCTTCGGACGACGGCGGCTCGATGGGCCGCGATGTGTAGAATTCGGCCATTTCAATCGAAATGCCGCTGGCTGCGGCCTTCTCGATCCATGGTTCCATGTAGCGGCGCGGGATTTGCCCGTCAGTGCCGCCGCGGTCGCGGGGATAGGTCCACCGGTAAACGGTGGGCGGCTTCACGCCGAGCCAATTCGCCACAACGACGTGGCCACCGGACTTCGAAATCAAGGCAGCTGCTGGGTTCATGGCGCTGAGATTTACGATATTCGTAATCACAGCGCAAGATGTTTTTCCGATTTTCGTAAAGGACGCCGCAAAGGCCGTCCGACGATAGTACTGGCATGAAGACACCGAAACCGTGGCTGCAGGCCCGCCTCAAAGAGATAGGAAAGAAACAAAGCGCCTTGGCGGCCTATATGCGGCTGCCCGATTCACGAGTGAGCGAAATGATTAGCGGCAAGCGCGAGATTTCGGTGGAAGAGGTCGGGCGCATTGCGAAGTTTTTGCAGATGGAGCCAACACAACTGTTCGTCTCCTTGACAGGCGGGCGAGCAAGACACAGGCTCACACAACCTCAACTCGAAGTACGAGGGCGCGTCCAGGCGGGAGACTGGCGTGTAGCGTGGGAATGGCCACAGGAAGACCGACGCTTGGAGCACGCCGCCGTGCCAGACGCTTTTTCAGAGTGTCAGGTTTTCGGCCTAGAGGTGGCCGGAGACTCGATGAATGAGGTGTATCCCCCTGGCGCCGTGATCTGGTGCGTCCCGATCGACAATTACCCAATGCGAATACTGACTGGAAACAAGGTTGTCGTTCAGCGGACGAACCGGCGCGGCGAATTCGAGGCCACCGTGAAGGAATACGTCGAAGACGGACCGCGCAAGTGGTTAATTGCTCGGTCCACGAATCCGATACACCGCGCGCCGATCTACCTGGACGGCAGCGAAACGGAAGAGGCCCGGATCCTCGCGATTGTCGTCGGCTACCATGTGACCGAAATTAACCCTCGGGTATGAGGTATCGATGAACCATGTTCACGACGTTGCAAACGCGCTCGGCCCATGGCGCTGGCCGGTCATTTTGGTGCTTTGGAGCACAGCTTTTGCGCTAATTCAGTGGCTTCGCCGCCGCCGCAGATGAGCTCTCGCGGTGGCTTCACACTGATAGAGATCGCCATCGTTCTGACGGTCATCGGGATACTGCTGAGTGGCGGCCTGTTCGCCGTGACGCCAATCGTGCAGCAGGCGGCGGTGACCGAGACCAAGGCGAAAATGGACGTCGTCCGGACCGCGCTGCTGACTTACGTGATCGCGCGAGGCTGCCTGCCGTGCCCAGCGGCGGGCAACCTGGCGTCCGGCGCCGCCAATGCTGGCGAGGCGCTCAACGATGCCGGCTTCCCTTACACCGGCTGCTCGGCCACCGGGTGCGACTTGATTTCCGGGGCCGTACCGTGGCGAAACATGGGACTGGCCGAGGCCGAGGTTACGGATGCCTACGGCAACCGATTTACATACGCGGTCGATAGCGACCTCACCCGACTATCAACCTCAATGACCAGGGTCGCTGGCTCCTATCCAGACGGCGATCTCGTCGTCACCGATCTTGGGCCAGCGCGGTCCGATTTCGCATATGTGCTCGTGAGCCACGGACGCGACGGCTCGCTCGCGAATGCAGCTGAGACGGGCGTGGCCCGGGCGGACAAGCACGGCAGCGCGAACCAGCTTGAGAACGCCGATGGCGATGTGGACTTCGTGTCGGTGCCCGTAAACTCGATCGACGGTCCCAACTACTTCGACGATATCGTCCGATACGAAACCCCGCCCATTCTTATCCAGGCCTGCGGCGCCGGCAGCTGCGGTAATCCAAGCTGAAATAGGATTTTACGATTAACGTAAAATTTTGCTGGACTGAGGTTTACGAATATCGTAAATAATCCCCCGACGCCGACACCACGGCGGAAAGGGGCAGGACATGAAGCAAGCAGTCACGCGGTGGCGCCAACAGGCCCTCGCCGTCATCAACAACCCGACCGGCTACACCGAGACGCAGCGGGCAACCGCGTGGGCCTTCCTGCGGCAGCACGGGGTGCGGTCGTAATGGACCACGCCCCCGATATGTCGGGCTGGAGCGGGGACGACGCCCACCGACGCGTTAAGGCGCTCGAGCCGGTTGTCGCCAAGCTTGTCCAGCACGTCGCCGAACTGACCACCGCGGCGCTGAAGAGCGCCGAGGAAATCGAGCGATTGAAGAAGCGCCTCCAAACATTGGAGTGCTTTCCATGATCACCGAAGCCGAAGCGCGCACGAAGTGGTGCCCATTCGTTCGGGTGCGGGAGCCGGACCATTATTCCGGCTTCAATGACTCTACCATCGGGACCGCCGTCAACCGCGCGGCGCCGAAGTCTCGCGAACTGGTCAATCAGTCCCTGCTCTGCGTCGCCTCGGAGTGCATGGCGTGGCGGTGGCACGAGAAATACACGACGCATGCGCACGACGACGGCCAGGACATCTACCCCCGCGCGCGTGATGAAACGCCGACACATGGCTGGTGCGGCTTGGCAGGTTCCCCATGACCATCATCAGAACAGCCGGCGACTTCCGCATGATCAACCCGCACATGAACGGCCGCCGGCTGAAACTGCGGCTGCGGAATCACCTGGTCGCGGCGATGCCGTATCTGCCGGGCGCTGGGCTGGTGCTCGCCGCGGTGGTCTGGGCGTGGGGGTGGATGTGAGCGGTCTGATCAAGCGCGCCGGCAAGTACCGGATCTCGGCGGACGCCTATCACGCCGACCCGTGCGAGACGCCGTCCCTTTCCCGATCGGTTTCCGTCACGCTGCTGACCAGGTCGCCGAAACACGCCTGGGCCTCGCATCCGCGCCTTTCGTCGCGCTTCAAGCGCGAGCACAAGAAGCACATGGACATCGGCACGGCCGCCCACGACATGATCCTGGGCGAGCCCGACCGGTTCATGGTCGTGAAGGCCGACAGCTACACCGGATTTGCCGCCCGCCGGAAGCGCGACACCGCGCGCGACATGGGCCTTGTACCCCTGCTGCAGTCCGACCTGCCGCGCATCAAGGAACTGGTCGCCGAGGCGCGCGCGCAACTCGCCGACACCGAGGACGCGTCGTCCGCGTTCCTCGAGGGCGAAGCCGAGCTGACGCTGGTGTGGTCGGAAGACGTCACGCTCGCCGACGGCACGAAGTTCAAAATCTGGTGCCGCTGCCGGCTCGATTGGTACACGCCGGGATCCGCGTTCTTCCCTGACTTCAAGACCACCGGCATGTCGGCCAACCCGGAGACGTGGGGCAACCTGCTGTTCCGCGAGGGCCTCGATTTCCAGGCGGCGTTCTACCGGCGGGGCATCACGAAGGTGCTGAAGGTCGCCAAGAGCAAGGTCCGCTTCGGATTTTGCGTCATCGAAACCGAGTGGCCGCATTGCCTTTCTGTCGTCGGCCTCGGGCCGGTGGCGATGGATCTCGCCGACAAGAAGGTCCAGGCCGCCTATCAGCTCTGGGGTGAATGCATGAAGGCCAACAGTTGGCCCGGCTATCCCCGCCGCACCTGCTACGTCGATCCTCCGGTGTGGGCTGAGAAGTCCTGGCAGGACCGCGAAGACCGCGAATACGCCGACCGCTCGGAAGGCCGCTCGCAGCTTGAGGGAATGATCCGTTGGCAGGCGCCGCTCGATCATCCGATGGGTAACAAGAAATGACCCCGGCAGCGGAAACAGCGCTGAAGATTAAGCGCCTCGAGGAATTGAAGAAAACTTTGGAGAAGGCCCCGTACCAGGGCGCCTGGAAAAGCGCGATGAACCGCGACCGCATCATGATGATCGACAAGCAGATCACAGAACTGAAGGGTGGCAAATGACGTTCAAGTACCGCCCCGCCGTTCTCGAAGGCGCCACGGTGTTCATCGGCCTCGCCGGCCCGTCGGGCAGCGGCAAGACGTATTCCGCGCTGCGCATTGCCACCGGCCTGGCGCAGGGCAAGCCGATCTACATGGTCGACACCGAGGCGCGCCGGGGCCTGCATTACGCCAACCAGTTCGAGTTCATGCACGGCGAGTTGGCGGCGCCGTTCCGGCCGTCTTCGTACGAGGAAGCGATTGCCGCGGCCAAGAAGGCCGGCGCCGGCTGCATCGTCGTGGACAGCATGTCCCACGAGCACGAAGGCCCGGGCGGCGTGCTGGAGTGGCACGAGGAAGAGCTTTATCGCATGGCCAAGGACGATTGGGCCAAGCGCGAGAAGGTGAAGTTCACCGCCTGGATCAAGCCGAAGCGCGCGCGCAACCAGTTGATCAATTCGATCCTGCAGCTCGGCGTCCACTGCGTGTTCTGTTTCCGCGCCAAGGAAAAGATCGCGCTGATCAAAGACGACAAGGGCAAGATCGTCCCGACGCCGATGGGCTGGCAGCCGATCGTCGGCGACCGGTTCGAATATGAGATGACCGCGCTGCTGACCCTGCCGCCGAACAGCAAGGGCGTGCCAGACCTCGAAATCTCCAAGATGCAGGACCAGCTGCTGCCGTTTTTCAAGAAGGGCGCGCAGCTTGACGAGGCGATGGGCGAGCGTTTGGCGAAGTGGGCCCAGGGCGGCGGCGACCGCAAGTCCACCAAACTGTCGCAGGCCGTCGAGAAGGTCGAGAAGTACCAAAAGAAGATGGGCGTTCACGAGGATTCCGATGAGGGCGCCGCTTCGCCGCCCCCTCCGCCGCCGGCAACAGCCCCAGACGCCCCCCCTGCGTCCGCCGGCGGCGGTTCCCCTTTCAAGATGATCCAGGGCCAGTCCCGGCGCGTCGTCGAGTACGCGGACGCCATGGAATGGAAGAAGGCCTGGATGAAGCTGATCGATAACACCGGCAAAGCCGAGGGCCTGAAGGCGCTGCGCGAGGTCAATGCGCCGCTGATGGCTGAGGCCGCGCAACACACCGACTTCGCGCAGGACGTCAGCAACCTGATCAGCCGCAAGCTGGAACAGCTCGAGAAAAGGACCGCAGCATGACCACATCCAGGTCAATCGACCGCGAAAAGCTCAGCGAAGAACTGGCTGAGATTGAGAAGGCTATCCAAACGATCGACGCGCTTTCAAAACCGCTACGGACGGCAGAGTCCGCCCTGGTGACGGTCCGCGAGGCTATCCTCGATCGCTACGGCGCAGTGATCTACGACAAGTGCGAATGCGGCGCGCTGATCCTGATCGGCGACAAATATCACCACTGCCGCGATGGCGAAATGCTGTGCGAGGAATGCGCGCCTACCTACGCTGACGTGAAGAAGCAGGTCGAGGAACGCATCGCCGAGGGACGGGGTCCGGACCAAGAAGACCTCGACATGATGACCGTGTTCGAGGTCATGGCCGAGCGCGGCGATAGCCTCGATCAAAAATCCGTCGTCGTTGCGAGCGCAGCATGAACGAGATGAAGCTGCCACCGGTGACGATCACCACGGGCGATAAGATTCGGTGCCTGAAACGCGAGATCGCCATGCGCGAACGAAACTATCCGCGCTGGGTCGAGTCCGGGAAGATGAAGCAGCACGACGCCGACCGCGAAGTTGCCGTCATGAAAGCGGTGTTGCACGACTACGAAGCGCCGCCGGCCGGCAAGGTGGCAGCGTGAACCTCACCGCCCTCATCGCCTGGCACGAAACCCGCCTCTTCACCGAGTGCTGGAACGACGCCTTCCGCGAGGAGGGTGTGACGGTCGAGTGCGGCATGGAAGCGATCAAGCGCGCATGCGGGCGGCAACAGCAGATGTATCGGCAGCGGCGCGGTGAGGCCCGGCAACGGGCTGAGGCGGAAATGATCGAAGCGTTTGAACTGGGGGCGGCGTGATGGATCAGCCCTTTATTCACTGGTCGGCACAGCCGCTCGGGCTACTGAAGTCCGCGCGGCAGGCTGATCACCCGCACTTCAAGCCGATGGGCCTGTGGTTCTCCGTTGGCGACGGCGATGACGGCTGGAGGGCATCGGCGGATAGCGAGAGGTTCGCGAGCGACCGCTTTAAGTTTGCGACCGAAATCACGCTTCGCGACGACGCACGCGTGTTGAGGCTGTCAAGCGCTGCGGAAATCCTGGCCTTCAGTCACCAGTACCTTCGGCCGTGCGTATCTGGCGTGATGTCAGACTACAAACAAATTGGCTGGCGCGAGGTGGCCGACAAGTATCAGGCCATCATCATCGCCCCGTACGTCTGGGAATGCCGGCTCAACGTAAATTGGTACTACACCTGGGATTGCGCCTCCGGCTGCGTGTGGGACGCCGGGGCGGTCGAAGCGCTGAAGCCGCGCCCTGACCTGCTTTACAAACGCGAGGCAGCATGAACAACGGCATCTTCACCGGAATGACCCGCGACGCTCGCAGCGGCCGGGGCGAGTTCGATCAGCCGCCTAGCCAGTCCGCGCCCGCGCTCGTTGAGCAGCTCGCGGACCGCGTCATGGTGCTGACCAAAGCGCTGGAGCCTTTCGCCTCGGTCGGCATGCGGATCCCGCCGGACGGTTATCACCCGACCACCGGCAAATGGTTCGCGCTCGGACCGTTGCCGCTCGTCAACATGGGAAACGCGGACGGGCCGACGGCGACCGTGACGTACGAGGACTTTAGGCGCGCGGCGGCTGCACTGGGTAGTCCGACGCCAACGGTCGCGCCATGAGCAACCTGACGGCGACCACAGTCGGCATGATCGTTGATAAGGCCGAGATCGAGTTTCGCAAGCCGCCGATGTGGCCAGAGGACAAGATCGCGGCGGCGCTCAAAGCCTTCGTGGCCGGCATGATTGTCTATGCGAAGGGCCGCAGCTACGACGCCGACGTTCGGCTGCTTGAGGAATACCGCGACCGGAGATGGCCGTGACCCTCTTCGTCAGCTTCTGGAAATTCGAGGAACACATCCCGTCGGCCGTTCAGCACGTCTGCATCGAACGGTCTGAGCCGCGGACCAAGGCCTTTCCAGCACATTGGGATCCTAAGCTTAGAATTCCACGTGGACAAGTTGTCGCGGCCGCTTCTATAGTGTCACCTAAATACTAGTGACTCCAGCGTAACTGGACTGGCCACAGTTAGGCCGCAAATGTAATCACACTGGCTCACCTTCGGGTGGGCCTTTCTGCGTTCGCGAGTGGACCCGATAAGCTCATGGAGCGGCGTAACCGTCGCACAGGAAGGACAGAGAAAGCGCGGATCTGGGAAGTGACGGACAGAACGGTCAGGACCTGGATTGGGGAGGCGGTTGCCGCCGCTGCTGCTGACGGTGTGACGTTCTCTGTTCCGGTCACACCACATACGTTCCGCCATTCCTATGCGATGCACATGCTGTATGCCGGTATACCGCTGAAAGTTCTGCAAAGCCTGATGGGACATAAGTCCATCAGTTCAACGGAAGTCTACACGAAGGTTTTTGCGCTGGATGTGGCTGCCCGGCACCGGGTGCAGTTTGCGATGCCGGAGTCTGATGCGGTTGCGATGCTGAAACAATTATCCTGAGAATAAATGCCTTGGCCTTTATATGGAAATGTGGAACTGAGTGGATATGCTGTTTTTGTCTGTTAAACAGAGAAGCTGGCTGTTATCCACTGAGAAGCGAACGAAACAGTCGGGAAAATCTCCCATTATCGTAGAGATCCGCATTATTAATCTCAGGAGCCTGTGTAGCGTTTATAGGAAGTAGTGTTCTGTCATGATGCCTGCAAGCGGTAACGAAAACGATTTGAATATGCCTTCAGGAACAATAGAAATCTTCGTGCGGTGTTACGTTGAAGTGGAGCGGATTATGTCAGCAATGGACAGAACAACCTAATGAACACAGAACCATGATGTGGTCTGTCCTTTTACAGCCAGTAGTGCTCGCCGCAGTCGAGCGACAGGGCGAAGCCCTCGGCTGGTTGCCCTCGCCGCTGGGCTGGCGGCCGTCTATGGCCCTGCAAACGCGCCAGAAACGCCGTCGAAGCCGTGTGCGAGACACCGCGGCCGGCCGCCGGCGTTGTGGATACCTCGCGGAAAACTTGGCCCTCACTGACAGATGAGGGGCGGACGTTGACACTTGAGGGGCCGACTCACCCGGCGCGGCGTTGACAGATGAGGGGCAGGCTCGATTTCGGCCGGCGACGTGGAGCTGGCCAGCCTCGCAAATCGGCGAAAACGCCTGATTTTACGCGAGTTTCCCACAGATGATGTGGACAAGCCTGGGGATAAGTGCCCTGCGGTATTGACACTTGAGGGGCGCGACTACTGACAGATGAGGGGCGCGATCCTTGACACTTGAGGGGCAGAGTGCTGACAGATGAGGGGCGCACCTATTGACATTTGAGGGGCTGTCCACAGGCAGAAAATCCAGCATTTGCAAGGGTTTCCGCCCGTTTTTCGGCCACCGCTAACCTGTCTTTTAACCTGCTTTTAAACCAATATTTATAAACCTTGTTTTTAACCAGGGCTGCGCCCTGTGCGCGTGACCGCGCACGCCGAAGGGGGGTGCCCCCCCTTCTCGAACCCTCCCGGTCGAGTGAGCGAGGAAGCACCAGGGAACAGCACTTATATATTCTGCTTACACACGATGCCTGAAAAAACTTCCCTTGGGGTTATCCACTTATCCACGGGGATATTTTTATAATTATTTTTTTTATAGTTTTTAGATCTTCTTTTTTAGAGCGCCTTGTAGGCCTTTATCCATGCTGGTTCTAGAGAAGGTGTTGTGACAAATTGCCCTTTCAGTGTGACAAATCACCCTCAAATGACAGTCCTGTCTGTGACAAATTGCCCTTAACCCTGTGACAAATTGCCCTCAGAAGAAGCTGTTTTTTCACAAAGTTATCCCTGCTTATTGACTCTTTTTTATTTAGTGTGACAATCTAAAAACTTGTCACACTTCACATGGATCTGTCATGGCGGAAACAGCGGTTATCAATCACAAGAAACGTAAAAATAGCCCGCGAATCGTCCAGTCAAACGACCTCACTGAGGCGGCATATAGTCTCTCCCGGGATCAAAAACGTATGCTGTATCTGTTCGTTGACCAGATCAGAAAATCTGATGGCACCCTACAGGAACATGACGGTATCTGCGAGATCCATGTTGCTAAATATGCTGAAATATTCGGATTGACCTCTGCGGAAGCCAGTAAGGATATACGGCAGGCATTGAAGAGTTTCGCGGGGAAGGAAGTGGTTTTTTATCGCCCTGAAGAGGATGCCGGCGATGAAAAAGGCTATGAATCTTTTCCTTGGTTTATCAAACGTGCGCACAGTCCATCCAGAGGGCTTTACAGTGTACATATCAACCCATATCTCATTCCCTTCTTTATCGGGTTACAGAACCGGTTTACGCAGTTTCGGCTTAGTGAAACAAAAGAAATCACCAATCCGTATGCCATGCGTTTATACGAATCCCTGTGTCAGTATCGTAAGCCGGATGGCTCAGGCATCGTCTCTCTGAAAATCGACTGGATCATAGAGCGTTACCAGCTGCCTCAAAGTTACCAGCGTATGCCTGACTTCCGCCGCCGCTTCCTGCAGGTCTGTGTTAATGAGATCAACAGCAGAACTCCAATGCGCCTCTCATACATTGAGAAAAAGAAAGGCCGCCAGACGACTCATATCGTATTTTCCTTCCGCGATATCACTTCCATGACGACAGGATAGTCTGAGGGTTATCTGTCACAGATTTGAGGGTGGTTCGTCACATTTGTTCTGACCTACTGAGGGTAATTTGTCACAGTTTTGCTGTTTCCTTCAGCCTGCATGGATTTTCTCATACTTTTTGAACTGTAATTTTTAAGGAAGCCAAATTTGAGGGCAGTTTGTCACAGTTGATTTCCTTCTCTTTCCCTTCGTCATGTGACTTGATATCGGGGGTTAGTTCGTCATCATTGATGAGGGTTGATTATCACAGTTTATTACTCTGAATTGGCTATCCGCGTGTGTACCTCTACCTGGAGTTTTTCCCACGGTGGATATTTCTTCTTGCGCTGAGCGTAAGAGCTATCTGACAGAACAGTTCTTCTTTGCTTCCTCGCCAGTTCGCTCGCTATGCTCGGTTACACGGCTGCGGCGAGCGCTAGTGATAATAAGTGACTGAGGTATGTGCTCTTCTTATCTCCTTTTGTAGTGTTGCTCTTATTTTAAACAACTTTGCGGTTTTTTGATGACTTTGCGATTTTGGGAAAG
>JADMIO010690257.1_pt1 | contig 58645 bp, 51 predicted proteins | sample 8958161 | NCBI WGS metagenome assembly JADMIO01 (sample SAMN16585339, study PRJNA669376) | soil metagenome | isolation source: Crop rotation soil | place: USA: Cullars Rotation, Alabama | collected 2011
CGACAACTTGTCCACGTGGAATTCTAAGCTTAGGATCCCAATGTGCTGGAAAGCGGCACCGAGCCGTTCTGGTCGATCACGGTCGCGAACGGGCGGATGACCTACGACTCGCCCGAAGGCGGCTTTTCGGTGCCCGCCCCGGCGCCGGAGGAGACCGGCGACGGGCGGATCTACGAGACCCGCCGGATCACGCTCCACATCTGGCACGGCGAATGCAGCGACGGGATGAGCGATCGCCGCTATGCCCAGACGGTGCGAGCGGTTGTCGACGGTCGCACGCTGAACGGCTGCGGCAGCGAAGGGGCGCGCTAGGCTAGTTTGGCTGCTTGCCGTCCTCGGTCGGGAACAATTTGGTCAGCGGACGGGGCGCGCCCTCGACCACCGGCAGCGATTCGATCTCCTTGGCGCCGCTCGCCACTTCGAGCGTCTCGAACCTCCTGGCCTGGGTCAGCACCTGGCTTTCGAGGCTGCCGACGAAGGCGTTGTAGGCGCCGGTGGCGAGCTCGAGGTTGCGGCCGAGCCGGGCGACATGGCCGCCCATCACCGCGAGGCGCGCGTGCAGCTCCTTGCCCAATCGGGCGATTTCGGCGGCCTCCACCTTGAGCTTCTCCTGCCGCCAGACGCTCGACACGGTGCGGGCGATGGCGACGAGGTTGGTCGGCGTCGCCAGCAGCACGCGCCGCTCGAACGCCCATTCCCAGAGGCCGTCGTCCTGCTCGAGCGCGGCGGTCAGGAAATGCTCGCCGGGAATGTAGAGGATCACATAATCGGCGGCGTCGCCGAACTGGTCCCAGTAATTTTTCGAGCCGAGCTTCTGGGCATGGGTGCGGATCGCCGCGGCATGCGCCTTGAGGTGGGCGAGGCGGGCGGCCTCGTCGACCTCCTCATTGGCGTCGAGCCAGGCATTGAGCGAGCATTTGGCGTCGATGATTAGCTTGCGGTCGCCGGGCAGGCGGACGATCACGTCGGGGCGAAGCCGGCCGTCGTCGGTGTCGACCGAAACTTCGGTCTGGAAATCGGCATAAGGCGACAGGCCGGCCTGTTCGAGCACGTTCCGCAAGCTCTGCTCGCCCCAGCGGCCGCGCGCCTTGGGGCTGGCGCGGAGCGCGTTGACGAGCCGCGCCGTCTCGTCGCGGACCTGGCTGTGGCCGGCATGGAGCAGGGTCACCGCCTCGCGCAGCGCCTCGTAGCTCCCCACCCTCTCCTTCTCGACCTTGGACAGGCCCTCCTCGTAGCGCTTCAAGGTTGCCTCGACCGGCTGCAGAAGCGCCTTCAATTGCGCCTCGCTCTTCTCGCTCGCCTGGTTGAAGCGCGAATCGGCGCGCTCGAGGAACTGCTTCTGCGCCTCGCTCAGCAATTTGGCGCCGACCTCGTGGAACTGGGCGGTGAGCGCCTCCTTGGCCTCGACCAGCTCCTTCATCCGCGCCTCGAAATTGCGCGCGTCGGCCTGCAGCCCGGCAAGGTCGCGCATCGCCGAATCGCGCTCCCTGGTCACTTCGGCGAGGGTCATGCGGAGCAGCTCCGCCGCCTTGCCGCGCTCCTCGGCCACCGCGCCCGCACGGCCGCGGCCGACGAACCAGCCCAAGGCGATGCCGGCGGCGACGAGCGCTGCGATGAGGAGAAGAGTGGTCGCGTCCATGCGCCCTTGTCACCGGGGAACGAACGGCGAACCTAAAGCAGGCCGGAGTCACGCTCAACCCCTCTTCGTCACTCCCGCGAAAGCGGGAGTCCACGCAGCGTCGGAGTCGATTCCGGAGTCAGTCTGGATTCCCGCTTTCGCGGGAATGAGTAATCATATCTAGTCATTTGATTTTACTCACTTTCTGTGCCATAATTCTGTCTTCACAACTCCTGCACGCCCCTTAGTAATCAAGTACTTACGCGTTTGTGATACACAGAACCTGCACAGAACAACTCGAACAAGAGAGACGTGCGATGTCCTTCCTCATTGACAAGGAAGAGCTCAAGCCGGGCTTGATCCTCTTCCGCCGTAGCGACGTGGCACACCGTAATTGGTACTGCCGCATCAAAATCCCCAAGGTCGACCGGTACAAGACGGTCTCGCTCAAGACCTCCGACATCAACGCCGCGCGCATCCAGGCCTGGGAGCAGGAAACCGGGGTGCGCATCTGCCTCGAACGCAACATGCCGGTTTTCGACCGGCCTTTCAGCGAGGTTGCCGAAGACTACGCGAAGGCGCAAGAGGCACGCGCCGCGAACGGGCGAATTACGCCCGAGCGCGTCAAGCGCCTGCGTTCCGTCATCAAGGCCCAGCTCAACCCCTATGTCGGCTCGATTCAGATCAGCCGCATCGGGCCGGAAAGCTGGGAGGATTATCCGGAGAAGCGCCGGCAGCGGGGTGCGGGCCGGCTGCGCGCCACCGTCTCGGACGCCACCATCCGCTTTGAGATGAGCATCTTCCGCGCGGTCATGTCTTACGCCGCCAAGAAGAAGCTTATCGGCGCGACCGACGTGCCGGGCGGCAAGCTCGACCTTGAGAAGGTCCGCCGCGACGAATTCACGCCCGCCGAGTACCGCACGCTACACACCTATGCGCGCAACACATGGCTACCGAAGGCGCCGGACGAAATGCGGCGCTGGTATCGCGACATGGTCTATAATTTCGTGCTGATCATGTGCAACACGGGCATGCGCCCTTCCGAGGCGCGCAATCTGCGCTGGCGTGACGTGGAAACGCGCAAGGACGGCAAGGGCCGGAGCTTTGTCGTGTTGCAGGTGCGCGGCAAGAAGAAGCAGCGGCAGCTCGTCGCCGCCGGCAACGTCGCCGAATTCCTCGAACGCGTGCGCGAGCTGAGCGTCTGGACCGCGCCGGACGATCCGGTTTTCTCGGTGATCAACACCAAGCCCACCGGCAAGCGCGCCGACGCCATCCGCAAAGGAGAACTGGCCCCGCCGCCCGAGGACCGGAGCCAGCTCGGCTTCGAATGGAAGTCGGCGCGCTCGCTCTACAAGGATTCGGTGCGCGACCTGCTCGACAAGGCCGGGCTTCTGACCGGACCCAACGGCACCCCGCGCTCGACCTATTCCTTCCGGCATACCTATGCGACCTTCCGCCTCAACGAAGGCGTCGATGTGTATTTCCTCGCGCATCAGATGGGCACGTCGGTGAAGATGATCGAGGAACATTATGGCCATGTGAACGCCGTGAAGAATGCCGAGCAGATTCTGCGCGGCCTGCCGGGCTGGGAGCCCGCCGCCATGGCGACCGAAGCCGCCCAGGCCGCGCGGGAGGCAGTCGCCGCCGAAGCACCGGCGGCGCGCGGCAAGCGCCCGCGAAAGAAGAAGGCGAAGCCGGCCGACGAGCCTGGTCGCCCGGTGACGCCGCGCTACCAACGTCGCACAGCGCCTGCTCCGGCCGGCTAAGTGGCGGCGGGCTCAAGCGCCGAGCCTCGAGCGCGCCCGCCGCCGCCCGGCCGGGGGCCGCAGCCTGCGGCCCGAGCCTCCGTTCGCCGCCGATGCCGCCGCTGGCGATCAGCATCGGTGAAAAGCGGACGGAGCCGGAGGGCGGAAACAGCGGACCGTGTACGGGTCCGCCCGCCCGGAGGCTCGCTCAGGAGGCTCCCCCTCCGTCCGCGCCGCTGGCGCTCTTGGGACGGAGGTGTATCTTAAGGCATGGCAACAATCGCCTGCCTTGGCTGGGGCTCATTGATCTGGGACGACAGCCGCCCGTTTCCCATCGCGGGTAACTGGCAGCTCGGCGGGCCGCTGCTGCCCCTCGAATTTGCGCGGCGGTCGATCAATGGCTGCCTTACGCTGGTGATCCATGAGAGGGCGCCGCCCTCGCCGACGCGATGGGCGCGCTTGCCGGCCGCCACTCTCGACGAAGCTGCCGAGGCCCTGAGGCGCCGGGAAGGCGCGTGGCCTGAGGGTATCGGACATTGGCCCGGCGCCAACAGCTATCTCTTCGCGCCGCTGATCGGCGAATGGGCGCAGAGCAAGCAGCTTCATGGCGTGGTCTGGACGGCGCTGCCGCCCAAATGGAACCGCGAAAACGGCCGCGCGCCCACGCCGGAGGAAGCGCTGCGCTACCTTGAGACGCTGACCGGCGAGACGCGCGACAAGGCCGAAGAATATATCCGCCGCGCGCCTCGCGAGGTGCGCACACCTTATCGCGAGATCTTCGAAGAAAAACTCGGCTGGCATCCGGTGCCAGCCGAGTCTGGCTAAGCAGCCCCTCGCAGGGGCCGCGCCCCCTCACGGAGGCCCCCGCCACACCTGCACCAGCCTGGCGATCGCCAGCACGAGTCCGGCTAAAGCGGTGATGAGCGAGGTGAGTTCGTGGATCGACATTTTAGCCTCCCTTTCTTCTGAGCCGCGCCCCGATGGCGCGACGAACGGGAGTGCTCAGGCCGGGGAGAATTGGCCGGCAGGAACAGGCCGCGCCAGTGTCATCGACACCAGCGCCGCGGACGCGCAGCGCCAGCGGGGCGGAGCTGCACACGCGTTGCTTGCAACGCACGGAAGCGAGCCGCCTTGGATGCCGGGCAGCCCCGGCCATAACGACGCGTGATGTTCGCGACTTCCGGCGCGGCGGAAGGGAGGCCAGCCGATAAACGAGAGCCCGGCGGTTGGCCTGGCCGGGCTCCCTGCCTTGTTGCGGCTTGAGAGACTAAAGAATGGAAGAATCAGGAACAGCGTCCAAGTAGCTCGATACGTGCAGATTGACCTACTTCCACCGGAGCGAAGGGATTGCCGGCATTTGCCAGCCCGGCTTGCGGTCCCATATATTCCTCGGAGGTCCATCGCCACACGAACCGCATCCGCAATTGCGAATGGACCGGGCTATAATTCGCCACGATATTATTGGGTAGCAAGAGCTCGATTGAATCACCTGCCAGCTGGGCGCGGTAGCGGCCCGACAGCCTATAGGGGTCGGGCTGAAACCTGAGTGTGCCCTGCCGGTCGGAGAAGGACAGGCTGACGGCGAACCGCCCTGCTTCCCGTCCGTCGGCGTATACGTCGCCGCTGCATTGGGACCGCTGGCGAGGAAGCACGGCATCCAGCCGGGCGAGCGCCGCGCCTCCCACGACGCCAACGCATTCGGAACCCTCGGGTTCGGGCATTGCAAGGCAGTCTTCCCGCGTAGGGGCGCGGCCTAAGTTGGCCAGCGCCGCGGCTGATTGGAACATCCTCTCAGCTTCGACCAGTGGCGCTCCGACGATCTGGCGCGCGGCGCTGTCGAACCGGTCATAGCATGTGGCGGCGAGGACCAGGAAAGCGACAGAGCCGGACACCGCCGGCGACCATTGATCGACGATCCCGTTCTCGGTCTCGATCATATTGGCTGTGGTTGTGAACAGCGCGTCTCGCGATTGAATGCGTTTCGCACCGCACTGGAATTCGTAAGTGATCGCGAATCCCCGTACTTCGCCACGCGGCCTCTCGAACACGATCATCACGCGCGTACTAGCGCTGTCGCCAGCCCGGCGCATGGTCGAGCGATCCATGAAAATGAGCTGCCGGTTCGGGGCTTGGCCTGACTGCCCGGCATACCACCAGCCGCCATTGCTGGGCTGGCCGCTGGCTGGCTCCGAAGCTGAGAGAGAAAGCGCGGCTGCACCGGCCGCGAGGATTGCAAGGCGCATGAGAACGAATTCCCGTGTCCGACCACGCCCGACCGACCGGCCGCCGCCGCGGCCCCAAGCCGGGCGGTTAGCAGCGCGCGAACACGGGGTTGCACGCCCCGTTTATTCCCCCCGGAGGGGTATTGTATTTGACGGGCCACCCGGCCCGAAGGCCGGTCCCGTGTTCACACGCCTAAAGCGTGCCGCGTCCTGCTGCTACTCAGTGCGCGGCGCATTTCTTATGGAAGAATCCGCCCGCCTTGTCACGCGAAAATCGCGGAAAACTGCGGGATTTCCCCTTCCCCGGCCGCGATAAAAGGACGGCGTTCCTAGGCATGATTTCCTCCCTAGGAACTGAATCTCATCGTAGGCAGTGACTTCACGCCATTTCAACCGAGAGTTGTTAGGCTCGATCCTGTTGATCCGGGAAACAATAACAACAAGCCCAAGGAGACAACATGGTCGTAGTAAAGAAGTACGAACTGTTACCCACGACCCGCTATACCCCCGAGGGAAAACCGCTCTGGCAGTTGCGCGCTCTCCGCGATTTCGCGCGCGTGAAAGCCGGCGACCTCGGGGGTCTTGTGGAAGGCGAACACAACCTGCCGCAGCAGGGCGATGCCTGGGTCTATCCCGGCGCCACGCTCTACGGTGACGGCTATGTGTCGGACGGCACTCCCCTCATCCCCGTCGCCGTCCGGCCGACCCGTCCAAATGGAACGCGCCCGCCCGGAAGGCCGAGCTACCGGCCGCGCTCGGGCTTCGTCTGGCGGTAGGACTGAGGCGCTGGCCCGCTCCCGTCGCCCCTTCCGGGAGCGGGCCGTGCTTTTTTCTGTGCAAAACGCGATCAACACATGGCCCGCTGAGGCGAAAATCCTTGACGCGCCAGAGCTTCGAACAAATAAAGAACGGTGCAAGCGCCACTTTTTCGTTGTGGCGGTCTTACCGATCTATCGGGCTCTCAAATGGTGAAGCTGTCCAGAAACGCGAGCGATGAGCATGAATTTTACACGCTCAATTCGCGACCCTTCGAACATTTCGTTCGGGCCCTCCACGAGGCCCAGCCCGGCCTGTACAACAGCTACGCGTATGGTCCTGACGGGCAGAGCCAGTTGGGGGCCGATCATATCGTCCATCGCGGACCGAAGGGCGAGGACGGTCTCGAGGTCGGTCAGAGCAAAGCCTATCGGCGTTTTGGCCCCGCAGACCTCACCAAAGCGGCCCAGGCATTTCTTGACCATTGGGAAACCCACTGGCGTCCCAAGGACGTGCGCAAGTTTGTGTTGTTCGTCGGGTGCGCGATAAAATCGCGGCAGGCCCATGATACAATTATTGAGCTGACCAAGCGCTTCGCGAAACTCGGGCTGGAGTTTGCGGTCTGGGACGCGAATGCGATTTACGATCGGCTGGGAAGCGCGCCCAACGTGGTTCGAATCCATTTGGGGCAGGAATATTATCAACGGATATTTGGCGAGCCGTCGGGGCCGCTACTGGGCTTCCGCCAAGACCTCGAACGGGGAGATCCTGGCTCGCTCAAAGTCGCGGCTTTTGTCGCGCGGCTGAACCAGGCCGAGAGCGCGGAGATTCAGGAGTTCAAGCGACGCATACGCCGCGGCGAGGCAGCCGAGGTGACGCGCACGCTGGAAGCCTCTCTGTTCGAGTCCCCGGCCGCCCAAGCCACAGCGCCTGAAATTCGCGCGCAACAGCTACGCCTCTTGGCCGGGCTTCTCATCCCCTCGCAAGCCTACGAGCGGGTCAAGTCGTTGCTTGATGAGGCGGATGGCATCGAAGGCGATTCAGCTCGCACCCGAGCGGTTTTGGCGCTTGAATCGGTCGGCCCGGAGGCGGCGCTTGCCCAAACCGAAGCGGGAGACGATGCCGGCATCGCCGAGGTTCGAGCCATCGCCCATTTCCGGATGGGCAACCCGAACGACGCGCTGAATGAATTGGTGCCTCACCTGAAAGGCGACGCACCCTCGTCCGAAACTCTGCGGCTTGCCTCCCTTGCAAACCTATTCCTGGGCGACCGGGATTCGGCTGTAGAATTCGCCCGACAGGGCGCGGCGCGCGATTCAGATTCGCGCGCCTGTCAGCAGGCACTGGGCATCGCGCTTTTCCACCGGGCCATGTCGCCAATGGTCGAACCGACCGCCGGCGAGTGGCCCCAGCCGATCGATCAGCCGCTGGTCCTCTCGTCGGATGCGGCGCACGCCGACCTAAGCGAGGCGGCATCGCTTTTCGAGTCACTGGCGGCCGACCCCGACCTTACGGAACATCGCGGAATGGTTCTCTGGCATTTCGCCACGCTTGCCTGCATGCCGTCGCGCCGCGCCGATGCCGAGGCCCGGATCGAAGCACTTCAGGCGGCCGGGTCCATGCCCCCGCCCATCATCGCCTGGGCGGTTGCTCGTGGCCTACGGTTTGACGAAACCGCCGCGCTGGCGACGTGCGACGCCAAGCTCGAAGCCGATCCGGCCGACTTTGAAACCCTACTCATACGCGTGGCTCTAACCAACGCGCGGGGCGATCGTGCCCTTGCGCGCCGATTGCTCGATGGTGGGCGCGCGATTTTGGAAGCGGCGGGTCACGGTAATCTTTACATCTATTGGGCCGCCGTTCTCGATATTGACGCGCACGGCACCCCGCCCGACGCGGCCTTGGCGTCGCATCCATGGCTCAGAATGCGTGTCGCACTCGACATACGGGCAAAGAAGCCGCGCCTAACTGCAATCACCGACGTCCTAACGACCGAGCTCCAGAGCGGCCGCCACCCCAGCCTCGTCATAGCCTCAGCCCAGTTTCTGCTGGACGGCGGTTGGCATAACGCCGCGGCCAAAGCTGCCACGTTCCTGATCGATCGCATCGGAACTGGCGAAGCGATCAGCCTGGCCGCCTATGCTCTATATCGTACACGCGACGCGGAGGGCGCGCTGCGGGCGCTGGATCGAACGGAAGCGTTTCCCGGCGGCCAGCTTCCGGTGGATTTGGTGCGGTTGCGCGTTGAATGTCTGGCCGTGACGGGTGAGATCGTTCAGGCCAGTGAAGAGAGCGTTCGCTTGGCAAGATCGACCGGTTCTGCCGCCGATCTTTGGCGATCCATTGATTTCCAGCTGGCGGTCGGCGCAGCGCCGGCGGCCCTCGCACTCTATGACGAGCATGCCGATAAGCTCGCCGCGCCCACGCCCGGCCACATACGTTTGGCGCAGGCGGTCTTGCACTTTGCGCCCGAGGCTGCGGCGCGTCTCACCCGCCAAGTCGCAGCCGCGCCACCCGATGAACTCGTGACGGCGACCTTCGCGCTGGCGAGCAAGCTGCGGCTAAGCAAGGAGCAAGGCGATCTTATCGGTCGGATACAAGCGCTGGGAGTGGCCGGAGCCGGCGGTGTCGAGCTCGTTCACCTCGATCAGATCGCGGAGCGGATTTCCAAGCGGAATGAGCAGATCGAGCAGGCGCTTGACCGCTACAGGCGAGGCCATGCGCCCATTCACATGCTGGTCGGATTTCGCGCCGGCGTTGTCGCCTCCCACCTTGCGCAACTGCTTCGGCCGCCCAAGCCGAAGGTCAGGACGCTCACACTTTCGACCCGGTACGGGCGGCGCTTCGAGCCCGAGATTTGGCCCAAGCAGCGTGAATCGGTCAAATTGTTTGCCGATGTCACGGCACTCCTGACCGCTCACGGTATCAATCTGCTCGACCCGATCGAGAGGGCCTTTAAACCTGTTTACATCGCGCCGGACACGGTCAGCGCCGTGGCGCAACTAAGGGCGGATATCGAGACTTTTCAGCCGGCGCGGGTCGATGCCGCTCGCGCGGTCGTCGCGGCCTTTCAGGAAGGCGACATTGTCGAACAAGCCCGCGGCAGCGAGGTCGATAGCTTCAGAGTTTTGTGGGAACCTCAGGGCGGCGATCCTGACTCCACATTGAATTTTACCCGACTCTTTGAACTGGCGACCGCCCGGTTGGGCAAGCGCGCCGTGAGCTCGATAAAGGCCGCGTTAGGAAATACCATTGTCGAGGAAGCTAAGGGGCCGAGGCCGCCCAAGGGCAGCACGATCAACCTGGAAATCGGCATGGCCGTGACCTTGCAGGAGGCCGGAGCGCTCGCACCGCTTCTGGGTCGTTACAGCCTTGCAGTCTCAGCGGACGATGTGGATGACATGCGCGGCAGCATCGCCGAAGCCGAGGCGAGCGCCGAGCTGGTCACCTCTCTCAACGCGCTCCTAGATCGGCTGGCTTCGGGGCTTCAGGATGGCAGCTACAAGACTGTGCCGCTACGTGATGAAAGGGATCAGGATCCGATCCGGCGATCCCTCGGCCAGCTTATGAGCGCCATGAAGGATGGCTCGGCTCTGCTGTGGGTCGATGATCGCTTTTTCTCCTCGATCGACAACGCCAACTTCAGGGTCGTCTCGACGGTCGAAGTCATCAACGCCCTGTGCATCTACGAGCGCCTCACGCTCGATGCTTCGTTCGAGTTTCGCCAACGGCTCCGCGCGGCGCGCTGGATGTTCATGCCGCTGGACGGGGATGAGATTGCCTACCACCTGCGCAACGCGATCAACGGAGATGCAATTTCGGAGACGGCCGACCTCTCAATCCTGCGACGCGCGGTCGCCGAAACGCTGCTGGAACGCAGACTTCTCCAATGGCCGGATCAGCAAGCCGCCGAAAAAGGCGTCCGCGGCGAAGTGCCGTTCATTCTCGATAGCGGCCATTCCGTGGCCGGCGCGCTCGCAAGCTTATGGGACGATCACGCTGTATCGATCGCCGCCGCCGAATCCGCGTCGGAATGGATTATCAAGAACCTCGACATTGAGCTGTTCCCGCTACCCGTGCTTGCGGCAGGCGACGCCCGGTCCGATCACTTGATCGGCCTTCACTTGGCCCAACTCGTCCTCCTCGGCATGCAGATTCGCCCCAACAAAGCCGGCCGCAAACGCCTGGCGGCCTACCTTGACTGGATTTGGGCCCACATCGTCGAGCCGAGTGTGCGCGTCCGCCCCGAGCGATGGTCCCCGATGCTGGCCATGATGGAGCAAAACCTGACGCATGACCTGCTGGAGGATAAGGCGTCGGATGGAATCTGGCTGCGCTTTGCCGGGGTGTTGATCAACGCATTGCCCTACCCGTTGCGTGTCCGGCTCATTGAGCGCGCCAAAATTCGCGAGGTTTTCGGGATTCCCGACCACGGCCAGGTCACGGTCGACAAGTACGATTTCGATGAGATCGCCTTCTGGTCCGCCATCGCGGACCCAAAAGCTAAAGGCAAAGCGGAGATCCTTGCCGTCTCGGGAGAAAAGGCCCGTATCAAGCTCATGAACACCGACCCGACTGACCTCCATGTGAAAATGGACGTCGGCGGAGAGTCGATGCGTCTCGATGCCTGGCCCTGGCGGGTCGCCAATGACGACCCCGCCATCCGCCGCGCCGCGTTGCAGGAGCATGCCGACCTCTTCGACCTATCTGAAGCCCAGCTCGATGCGCTGAATGACGAGCTCGGTAAAATCGCCGCGCGGGCAGAGCGCGCGAGGCGCGCGATGCATGAGCGCCACGCCTCCATGGAGCAATGGTACGCCGAGCTTGAGCAGGGGGTTCAGAAGCGCAACTCGTTTCGCGTTTCCGATCTCGCGCCCGAAAGCGCCCAGAAGCTGGTCCATCTTCTACGCCTCGACGATGAAGCCGACCTCGAGCAAGCCGCCGAGAAGCTGATCGCGGAGCGCGGACTGGCGACCGCGGTCAGGCGGTTCGGCGCACTTCCGATCAATCCCCCGAAGGCCATACAAGCCGCCGTCGCGGCGCTGCCGGCGGGCCAGCTTCCGATTCTGATGGAGGAGATTGGCGATGAAGGGGCATCGCCCTGGCTTTTGCTCTTCCTCTTGCGTCTGCTCGGTGGCGAAAAAATGCCCGCGACGCCCGCGCGCGATCAACTAGTCCAGTGGATGATCAAATGCGTCACCGAACCGGATGAACAGACACGTTGGGATTTGTATGTCGCTCTGGCCCGCTTCGTCGCATCGCTGGGGCATACGATCGAAGGCTGGTCCGCCCTGTCGGCCACGCAGCAACTGGCCTGCTGCTGGCTTCATGCCGGCCTTATTGCTGAAATTCTCATCCGAGGTCACGTCAGGGTTGAGCAACTCATAGCCTTGCTTGACGACCATCGGGTTGTCTCGCCGCGCCACTTGATCGGCGACCTCATCAAGTTTCGAGGCGATCGTGCGGACCCGCTACAAACGTTCGACGAGCAGATCCGCTTCTTCGCCTTTGCCCCCTTGCTTCTTGAGGAAGCCGGCGAACTTGAAAAGGATGATCCTGTCACCCTGGCGTTGGCCGATCTGCTGCTCAAAGTGGATGACGGGCAGGCCCTCTTGCGATTACGCCTGGCTCAATCCGGCTTGGCGCTTACCGATCATCTCCAAAGCTATTTCGCCTTCCAGCCGGAAGCCCGGTTCGATCCCATCCTCCCCGACGCGCGGCTCCTGTTCGGCTCCGGGTTGGAGGAGCTTATTCGTACCCTTCTCGCGGCCGATCCGGAGACGCCGAATTTTGCGGCAGGATGGTCACACCTGCGAATGGCGAGCGGGGACAGCGGCCTCACGCCCGAACTTGACAGCCTAGCGCGCGAACGCCTGCCCTTCATCGAGAAAGCCCTAGAACGGGGCACGCTATTGGAGAAGCGCCTGCTCCTCCTGGCCATCACAGGCTTGGCGGCCACCAACGGATGGATCGATCTCGCGCCGCAGATTGACGCGGCTGCCCTCGCGGTCGGACCCGTCGAGGGTGAAAGTGAAGATGACGATATGCTCGTGTTCGAGATCGCAATCTGGCGGGCCAAGATGGAGCCGGACCCAATCGCTCGCACGCAGATCATGGCCCGCGAACTCAAGCGCTTGGCCGCATTTCCAGCGATGACCGAGCGAGCGATTTTGGCGACACAGCATTTCGCCACGGGCCTTTCCGGTCAGGAAACCGAGGCGTTTGTGGATTTATTGGCGGAGTATCGAGCGGGATTCTGAATCCCTTTTCTTCATGCGCTCCCGCCACTTTCCTGGCTCGCAGAGCGAAGGATAACTTCCGGCCACAAATGGTGCTGAAAGCCAACAAGCGCTATTTCGGCAAGCTCGGATCAAATAGTCTAATGATTGCTAGTTCCCGTCGCGCAGTTACAATGGAGCATAAGGGGCCGAGTCTTAGGGGAGGTCGCGCATATGTCCGCGCCTGCAAGGCAGGCGAATAGTGGCGGCGTCGCCGGCTGCGCGCTGATCGTGGGATCAGGGTTTGCTCCGAGCGGACCGACGACGCCCTTAGCGACGGGCCACACGAGTCGCTAGATGAGGTCGCGGGGGATTGACGGGGGAGACTGTCGATGGCCGACAAGCTGAGGAAAGCGCAATATCCGCGCGACGTTGGTTCCGGGAGGTGGCAGGCCCGGAGCGGCAGGACCTACGGCACGTGGCACGAAGCCTTGAGAGACACCGGACAAGGCGCGCTTTCCGCCCAGCCAACCCCCGTAGTAGAAGGCAAATCCCCCGTAGGAGGTCAATCCAAGCTTAGAGGGCGTCTTGTCATTGCCCTTGTCATCGTCTGCTTTGGCGCGCTGCTCGTAAAAGCGGACCTGTGGCGCTCGACCGACAATGCCCAGCTGTGTGGGTGGCAGATCATCATGATCGAGGCACCCCCCAACGCGCAATCGCGTGGCACGCGAGATGGGCGCGATTGCGTGGTCCGATCGGGTAGCATCCAGGCTAGCTTTCGTCTCCACACCAACTCGGGAGACGGCACCATCGACCTCGCTGCTTTGCAGAGAGACTATCAGCGCATCACCGGTGCCGCTTCCACGCCCGGCACCGATTTGTCTTGGGCGGCCGCTTTTTCTCTCCTCGATCTCCTTTGGAACAATCGCTTTCCTATGGTCCTGTACGAAGCACCGGACCACAGGCGAGGCTATATCCTTGCACCGTTAACTGAGAACATGGTGTTGGCTGCAATCTATGTATCGGATCGGCCCGAGTCAGTCGGCTCCATTCAGCGAGCGGTCCGCCTTCACCTCAATCCTGAGGGCCGGTCATGGCTGATGTCACTCTGGATAAAGATCGCCAATTCAATCGCTCTGGTTTTTCTTCTGCTTCCATTCGCCGTTGTCGCTCTTTCGCGTCCAATTTTTCAATCCTTCGACCGTTGGTGGGACCTTCAGACGCGGCTCGGAATGATACTGTACTGCGTGGTCGTTCCGGGAAGCTTGGCATTTTTTGCCTGGATTATGCTCCTCGCGTCGGGATGGAGCACTCTGTCGTTCGGGGCGATTCTCGTGGCCATCGTCGGAACCGGACAAGTGATTTTCAACCTCGGTCGAGACCAGCGCACCCGCATCCCATTAAATCCCTACATCGCGCCGGAGCTAAACGTGTTCTACACATTCAAAACGAGCCAGACCAATGTGGAGATCGGGGGTGCGGAGATTCCTACAGATCATTCCCTTGAGCTTGAGATCTGGGTACCGCGTCGAGCCAACTGTCAGGCGTGCAACTTGAGTTATGCCGTTTACGTGCCTTCGGTCGCAGAGTGCCGGATCGGCAGTCATGTAAAGTCAATCGAAGATGTTGCCCTCAAGACACGTCAGGATCTCATGGCCAAAGCCGTGCAGGCCGCGCCCCAGATTTCGAATGGCTGCATCCGCTGTCAGAAGCCGTTCGACGGCTCACCCCCCGCTCTGCCCGCACGGGAGGGGCCGTTTCCGGTCAATCTCAGATGGGGATTCGTAGCGCTGGTTTGCTTTGCACTGGCAATCCTCATCTTCTGGCGCGGCGGCTTGGTGATTGGGGCCTTGGGAAGTGTGCCATGGGTTGGCCCCTTCCTGGGCGAATTGCTCGGCGAGTTCGCGGGGCTGATTATGACGCTCCTAGCTGTCCCAGGGCTGTATTTCCTGTGGCGCGGACTTGCCGGCTTGTCAGACCTCCATCTCGCGCGCGGATCATCCCTCCGCCGTATGTCGGCTTGCCCCCGCGAAGGGATCGTATTCGAGGACATTCATGCTAGCCGCGATATGACTTGTCCGAACTGCAAGGAAGATCGAGAGCCCATTCGGCATTTTCGGGTGATTGGTACAACCTAAGGCAAAATCCTCTGGTCAGTGAGGCCGCCACAATGAGCAGCGTGAAAGAACAGAAGGAAGTGCTAATTGAGATATGCGGAACTGCTCTCAGTATCATATGCGTACTGTTTTTTTCCTTTATTATAGATTCGTTAATAGAGTTTTTTAGTCATTACGGAGGATCTATCAGTTCTGCGCGAGCAGAGGTATTACACAGGTGGACCAATAGAATTGAACTATGTGCAATAGGTGCCAGCTCGTTAAAGTTTCTCGTAAGGAACATTAGGTCGCTCACGGTTGAAATTGGCAGTCTCTTGTCAGTTATTATAAATGGTGTATTGAATGTTTTGCGACGTCTATCCAAAAAATCCGTAATCCAACTACCGGGGCAGAAAGAAATGGATACAAGGAAATTGATTTGGAGGGAGTTTAAAGAGAACATGCTCTATGCAGTCCCGGTAATTGGCTGGGCGGTATTTCTGCTTTCATTGCCTCGTCACATCAGAGCGAATCGTCGGCCACGAATTCCCTCAAACGGCTAATCCCGCGACCCCGCCGCAAAATAACCCACCTTCTCCAACTTAATCGGATTCATCCCGCCCACCACGGCGAGGCACTGTCCATCCGGCATTGCCATCACTTCGCCGGGCGTCATCAGCGCGCGGCCGGCGTAGTTGCTGCTCTCGCTTTGTGAGCCGCCGCTCTGGGCGCGCGTTTGGCTTTGGCCGGCCGTCTTCACGGTGGTGGTGCCGAGCAGTTTTGAAATCTGCTCGGCGGTGAAATTGTCGCGCACGCCGAGCACATGCGTCACGGCGCTGGTGCCCTGGAAGCGCTCCCAGCCTTTGCCATAGGTGTCGAGGAGCTGCTGGAACGTCTGCACCACGATATGCATGTGGACGCCAAGGGCGCGCGTCTGGGCCATGTCCTGCGCGACGCGGTCGAACTTGCCCAGGCTTGGGAACTCGTCGAGCACGACATGCACTCCCGCTGGCAGGTAGTCGTACTTGCAGCCGTCCGATCCAGGCCCAAAGGGGTTCGCCGGCTTGGCCTCGCGCATCTCGTCCATGACATAGGTGTAGATGAGCCGCACCCAGCGGCTCACGGCGGCAAGCTCATGATCGGGCACGACGACGTAAAGCGTGGAGATTCGCTCGCGGAGCTGGCGCGGATCGAACGTCGTTTCCGCCGTCGCGTCCAGAATCTCGGGTACATTGAGGAAGCCGATATTCACGTCGAGCGACGCGATGATCGAGTGCAGCATATTGTCGGCACCGCTCTCCTGCGCCTTCATGATGGAGCGCGCTTCGGCATTGATCGCGCCGTCGCCCGCCTCGTTGCAGAACATCTCGTCGAGTACTTCGTCGGGAATGCGCTCGCGCACGATGTTGCGCAGCGTGCGCAGGTTGCGCGGCGCTTCCTTGAAACGGTCCGTGCCGATCTGCGCCGCCGTGCCGATATGCAGGAGAAGGGCGGTCAGGGTCTTCTTGGCAGCGTTATCCCAGAATTGATCGGTTGCACTGCTCGGCACGAAAATCGCGTCCGCCAGCCGCGCGGCGGTGGCGACCAGCTTGGTGTTGTCCATCCGCAGCAGATCGATCGGATTGATCGAGCCGGACGGCATGCCTGTGATCCCGAAGGGATCGAGCACCGTGACCGGCCCGAGGCTGGCCCGGTGCTTGCCGGTAATCTTCGCCGCCTCGCCATTCTTCACATCGAGCACGAAGGCCGATTCGCGGTTGGCCGAGCACAGCAGGAGCGGCGCGATCGCGGAGGTGAATTTGCCCGAGCCCGGCGGCCCCACGATCAGCCGGTGCCCGTCCCCGCCCCAGCAGGTGAGGTGGTTCATGGCCGGCGCCCCGTCCCCCTCGCGATGATACGACCGGCCCAGAAAGCTGTGGCCGGTGAGCCGCGAGCCGTCGTCCGGATCGATCAGGCCCCGCCCCGCCAGCTCGTCCCGCCACGCCCACTGCGCCGAACCATGGACCGTCGCCGGCGGCCTGTAGGGGTTGCGGTCGGGGTCGGCGGCGCGAAGCTCCACATGCCGTATAGCCGGACGGCCGAACGGATAGTCGGACAGCCATGGGTCGGGATCGAGCATCGCATTCCAGGGCGAAATCGACTCCCGCTCGAAGGTGCCCTTGAAGGGCGTCGAGACGTAGCGCGGCCCGATGGTCCGCTTGAACGCCTTGATCTCGACAGGGTCGGGCCAGATGTCGTTAAAATCGGCAACACTCGCCCAGAGCGAGCCGTCATCCTTTTCCCTGGTCTCGATGATCGGCCATCCGTCCGGGGTCATGTCCGGGTTGATGAAGCCCCCATGTTCATGAGCGACGGGATAGCCGCGGCGCCAGCGCTCGAACGCGCATTGCGCGCAGATCGCCTCATACAGCCATATGCAGGCGTTGAGGTTGAACGTCGGCCGGGGGCTTTCGACGACAAAGCCATCGCCACCGCCGCCGAGCCTGAAGGTCGACATCACCGGTATCTTGAGCACGCCGGTGAAGAACGGATGTTTGGCGTTCATCCATGCCGGCACCGGCGTCGCGAAACGGAAGGGCGAGAACCACTCGCCCGGCGGCTCGTCCTCCGCCTCGGTCCGCCCCTGCCCACGTTCCCATTGGCTGAGCGGAAAGTTGAAAGCGAGCTTATCCTCATAGGTCAGCGGCGGCGGGAAACACCTGTCCTTGCGGGCCTGGTCCTCCGGCGAAAGTGCCGGCGTCCGACGACTCGAACGCCACCGTAAGAACCAACCTGGAGGCCAGCCCATCGCCTGCTCCCGTAATCAGGCTCTCAAGAAACCGATAAGAATATAACCTCACACCAAATCTGAGGAAACAATTCTTAGCCGAAACTTTACACAGACCAAGTAGTATTGCATTTGTAGGGGTAGCAAGATGGGTAATTGCACTGCGTAAACGCAGGCAATTACCGGTCAGCCACGAGGCTGCCCTTATGGCCCGGCCAAGAATAAGCGACGAGGAACGTCGCAGCGAATGCTTTACCGTCCGGCTCGCGCCGGCCGAACGCCTCGCACTTCAGGCCGAGGCCGCGCGGCTTCGCATGTCGCCGACCGAGCTGGCACGACAGCGCGTTCTGAGAGGGCGCGTCGTGGTGCGCGAGCACCGCCAGCTCGATCCCCGCCTCGTCTTCGAGCTCGGCAAAATCGGGGTCAATCTCAACCAGATCGCCCGCGCGCTGAACAGCCAGCAGCAGGTGAACCCGGCGGTCATCCATGCGGCGATCGCGGAGCTGCGGCCGGTCATCGCCAGCCTGATGCTGGACAATGAGGCGGAGCGGGACGAGGAGGGCGAGCCGCAGCCCAGCCGGCCGGATGGAGACCGCCGTCAGGGCGCCGACCCTCGGCCCGGTGCGAAGTCGCCGCCGTGACGCCGCGCGTCGCCAAGCGCGGCGGCTCCTTCAAAGGCGCGGCCGCCTACTATCTTCACGACAAGGGCGCGGCCACGAACGACCGGGTGGGTTTCTGCGTCACCCGCAACCTGCCGACCGAGGAGCCTGAACTCGCCTGGCGCTGGATGGCCTACACGGCCAAACATACGGGCGTACTCAAGCATGACGCCGGCGGGGCGCGCAGCGGGCCGAAGCAGACAAAGCCGGTCTACACGCTTTCGCTGTCCTGGCATCCGGACGACAAGCCCACGCCCGACCTGATGGTGGCGATGATGGACTCGGCCCTGAAGAAGATCGGGCTGGGTCGATGCCAGAGCCTCTATGTCGCCCACAACGACACCGAGCACCCCCACATCCACGCGCTGGTCAATCTGGTCGATCCCGAGAATGGCAAGATCATCGATCCGGGCCGGGACAAGGATAAACTCTCGCGCTGGGCGCAGGCCTATGAGACTGAGCGCGGCGTGATCCGCTGCGAGCGCCGGGTCGAGAATAACGCCCGCCGCGACCGGGGCGAACGGGTCGTGGACCGCCATTCGCGGACCCGGCAGGATTACGAGCAGGAGAAGCTGATCGAGCGTCAGATCCTGGCGCGGCGCGGGCAGGCCAAACGGAACCAGCAGACCCGGCAGGCGGCGGACCGCGACGCGCTGAAAATGCGCGCCCGGCAGGAGGCCCGCACGATCCGCGCGCAGATCAGGGAGAAATACCGGCCGGAATGGGCGCGGCACTACCAGCGGATGCGGCGGGAGGCGCAGACGTTCCGCCGCGCCGAGCAGCAGGCGCTTTCGCGCATGCGGACGCTTCGGCAGGCCGGTCCGCTGATGGGAGTCGAGGGGCGCGACTGGATTGCCGCCATCCTCAATGGCTTCAACAAAGCCCGTGCGGCGGCCGAGCAGCAGCGCGCGGCGCAGGAGCGCGAACTACACGAACTGCGGCGTCGCATGATCGAGGAACGGGCGGCGGCCGTCGCGGCAGTCTGGGCCGACTATCGCCGCGATCGTTCAGCCCTCGCCGGCATGCATGGAGAGGCGCGCCGCGGGCCTGCTGCGGGAGCCACGGCCGAACGAGCTGGCGAGCCGGGCAAGAGGCCCGGTCCACGCACGACCAGCCACTATGACGCGCTGAAAGCCGCGACGCCGGAAGCGCCGACACCCGACGCGCCGGCGCGCCGCCGCGAGGAGCTGAAAGAAGAGTTCCGTCGCAAGGCGAAGGAAAGGCAGACGGCGCAGCGAATGCGGCTCGGCGCACGCCGCCCCGGCGATTACGAAGCGTTGAAATCCGTCACGCCGGAGACGCCGACGCTCGGAGCCCCGCCACGCGACGAGGAAGCCCGCCGGCGCGAGCAGCTGAAAGCCGAGTTCCGCCGTCAGGCCGAGGAAATTGCGCGGCGGCGACGCGAGCGCAAACACAAAGACCGGGATCGAGACCGGGAACGATAGACCTGTCGCCGGGTGGAGGATCGCAGCGACAGGACCAGGACGAGGCCTCCGTCTGGCGAGCGTTTCCGAAGCCGCGCTATTATCCGCGCTTCGTGCGGCGAGCGCGCGGGCCGCGGCCGAGCTAGGGCGGGCTGGGTGCGCGCATTAGCCGATGGCGGAGTAGTCTTCCGCGCCGTCGTCGTCGCCATCGTCATGTTCCGTGCGCGCGGCTTCGACGCGCTCCTCGATTGCCTCGCCGTAAGCCTGGCAGCCTTCCGCGAACGACTGGCTTTGGCCGCCGCATTCGGAGGCGTCCGTTATCTCGTGATTGCGCGCCCATTCGAATCCCGCTTCGTGCCCGCTGCAATCTTCGGTGCAGCTGTAGACGCTGCCAACGCTCTCGAAAGTCTCGCCGGTCAGATCGTCCGCCGCGCGCTCGCGGGCGCGGTCTTCATCGAACGTCCGGCGCGCGGTGCGTGTGGCGAGCGCCGTGCCGTCATCGTCAGGATCGGCGCCCGGCGCCGTGCAGGTGCACGCGGCCAGCGACAGCAGGAGTGAAATAAGCAGCCGCATGATTCCCCCGTCAGCGAAGCTAGGCGGGCGGCGCGCGCAAGTCGAGCGCGCACGGCGCCGCGCTTGTAGGCCGCCATGACTCGATCGCGATTCGGCAATGCCTGAGAGTGTTGGGCGATCTTCAAGTAAAAGAAACGCCAATTCTCGCCGGACACTTGACGCTCATTATTTTTCATGCTCGACAGCGCCTGATAAGCGCCCACTTTGGACGTAGCAGAGCAAGGGGGGACCGTAGTGAGCCGCCTCTTTCGCGCGGGCATTGCCGCTCTATGTGTCGCCGGTGCCGGCATCGCCGCCTGGGCGAGCGAGACCATCACCTACACTTACGATTCGCGCGGTCGGCTGGTGAAGGTGGTGCGCAACGGCACGGTCAACAACAACGTCACCGCCAATTACAGCTACGACAAGGCCGACAACCGCACATCCGTCAACGTGACCTCGCCCAATGCGCCCTAGGGGCTGGGCGGGCCTTAGGCTGCGGACGATAGGCAGCTGCGTATTGCTTGCGGCGGCTGGCCTTGCCGCACCCGCGCATGCCGTGGATGAAGTTCCCGCGGTGATCTCGCCGCTGCGGATCGAAGCCGACCCCAACGGGGTGAATCTGGTCAGCGGTCGGATGGTGGTCGACCTGCCGGTGCTGTCGGTCCCCGGCGCGCCCAATTTGCGGTTCGACCGGGCCCAGAACGCCGCGCCCTATGTTGTCGGCAGGGTGACCGGCGTGGCGGGTGAGTTTCCGGTCGGCAACTGGTCGGTGCATACCGGCACCGGTGCTTCGGAATCCTTCGTCTGCAACGACCGGATGGATTGCGGCAGCGTCACCGGGACCGGCTCCCAATTCGTCGGCCCGGCGAGCACTCAAGGCGGGGGAAGCTACCGGCAAGCCGGAACGGGGGCGGTCTGGCATTTCGGCAATGCCGTCGGCGGCGGATCGGGGTCACTGCAGCAATCCTACGCCACCAATGTGACCTACCCGAGCGGCGAGAACATCGTCTACAGCTACGACCACACGACCGGCGGGGCGTTCGGGCAGAATTTCTACCGGCCGGTCAGGATCGAGAGCAATCTCGGCTTCTTCATCACGCTCACCTATCAGAGCGACGACCTCGGATCGATGGGCTGGGGCGCGGTGCGGGAAGCCACGATCTACAACGCTGCCGCCCCCAACACGCCGCTGGGCCGGCTGACCTACAGCGGCAACACGATCACGGATCTTGGCGGCCGGATCTATGTCTGCGAGGCCTGCAGGATCGCGCTCGGCGAGGAGCTCGAGACCACGGTGGCGACGGTGCGGCTGCCCGGCGAGGATGCGCCGGCCGTGCCCGCGCTGCAGGTCACGGCGCTGAACGGCGCGACCGGCCCGGTCGTCACGTCGGTCGCCCGCGACGGGGTCGCCTGGACCTATGCCTATACCAATCTGCGCCAGCAGGGGACGGCCTGGCTCTACGACCGCGTGACGGTAACCGGGCCGAATAATTTCAGCCAGGTCTACAACATGACCGCGCTGGGACAGCGCAACGTCATCCTCAACTCGATCGATTCACTCAATCGCACCACCGCCTACCAGTACGATAGCGCCTTCCGACCAACCCGAGTCACCTATCCGGGAGGCAATCAGGTCAGCGTCGTCTATGACGAGTTCGGCAACACCACCTCGCGGACGGTGACCGCGAGCTCCGGCGAGACGATCACCGAGACCGCCGCTTATCCCGGCGAAAGCTGCATCGACGGCACCCACAGATTCCGCGTTCTCTGCTACCGGCCGCTTTGGTCGCGCGACGGTCTCCAGCGGCAGACCGACTACGCCCATAACGGCAATGGCGAGCTGACCGAGCGCGTCGATGCGCCGGACGCCAATGGCGTCCGGCGCCGCACCTCGACCAGCTACGAGACGGTCACGCTGCCGAACGGCCAGTATCTGAGCCGCCGAAGCGCGGTCACGATCTGCGCCGATAGCGGCACGACCTGTCCCGCCAACAGCCCGATCCGCACCGAGTATTTTTATGCCGCCAATGGCTATCTGCCGCTTCTCCCCGTCCGCGAGCGGCAGATCGACTCTGCCACCGGGCAGACGATCGAGACGACCTATGGCTACGACCTCGCCGGCCGCCTCGTCTCGACTGACGGGCCACTCGCGGGCAGCGACGACACGACTTACAGCCGTTACGATGTCTATGGCCGGCGCAGCTGGGAGATCGGCGCGCGCACGATCGACGGCACCCGGATCGCGCGGCGCTTCACTTATCGCGGCTCCGACGACAAGCCGATCCTCCTCGAAGTCAGCACTCTGCCGAACGAAACCAGCGAGGCGCTCGACCCCACCCGCATCCGCCGCACCTATTTCTCCTTTGACGGCCGCCGCAACCCGATCCGCGAGCGCACGACAGGGATGCTGGACGGCGTGGAAACCACCTTCAGCGTCACCGACAAGAGCTGGGACGAATCAGGCCGGCTGATCTGCGCCGCGATTCGGATGAACCTCACCAATCTTCCGGCCGAGGGATCGAACGCCTGCCTGCCGGGGCCGGAGGGTGAGTACGGCCCCGACCGGATCAGCCGCAACGAATATGACGCGGCCGGCCAGCGCCTCCAGCTGCGCGAGGGCGTGGCCACGAGTGCGGAGGGGGCCGAGGCGACCTGGGCCTACAATCTGAACGGCCAGATCACCACCGTGATCGACGGCAACGGCAACCGCTCCGAGCTTCACTATGACGGATTCGGCCGGCAGGACCGCTGGACTTTCCCGAGCACGGCGCGGCCGCCCGCCTTCAATGACCACGATCAGGCGAGCGCGCTGGCGACGGCCGGCGCCATCAACCCGGCCGATTATGAGGAATATGGCCATGACGCGGCCGGCAACCGCACGAGCTTGAGGAAGCGCGACGGCTCGACGATCGCCTACCAGTACGACAATTTGAACCGAATGATCGCCAAGCTCGTCCCCGAGCGGGCCGATCTCACCGCCGCCCAGACCCGCGACGTTTACTACGGCTACGACCTTCGCAATCTCCAGCTCTTCGCGCGCTTCGACAGCGCTTCGGGCGAAGGTGTCACGAACGAATATGATGCGTTTGGCCGGCTGACCTCGAGCCGCATCGACATGGGCGGGACGGCACGCGAGCTGCGCTACGGATGGGATCCGGCTGGCAACCGGACCAGCATCCGACATCCCGACAATCAGCAGTTCGACTATCGCTACGACGCCTTGGGCCGATTCACCGGCATCAAGGAGAATGGCGACAGCGACATCGTCGGCCAATATTATCATCCGACCGGGGAGCGCTACGTACTCGGCCGCCACGGCACCGGGCTTGGCTGGCTCTACGATCCGGTCGGGCGGATGCGCTACCAGTCGATCGACCTGCCCGGCGCGGCGACCATCTGGAATTTCCTGCGCAACCCCGCCTCGCAGATCACCAGCGCCACGCGCTCGAACGACCTTTACGCCTGGAGCCGGCATTACGGCGTCGCGCGAACCTATGCGACCGACGGTCTGAACCGTTACAACCGGACCGATTCCACGACCGCGGCGGGGCCCGGCAGCGCGACCTACGGCTACGACGCCAACGGCAACCTGACCTCGGACGGCAGCCGCACCTATACCTATGATGTCGAGAACCGGCTGGTCGGCGCGTCGGGCGGGTTCGCGCTCACCTACGACCCGCTCGGCCGGCTGTTCCAGGCGGGCGGCGGCTCGGACGACGTCATCCGCTACCTCTATGACGGCGATGCCCTGGTCGCTGAATATACCACCGCCGGCACGATGCTGCGCCGCTACGTCCACGGTTCGGGGGCGGACGAGCCGCTGCTCTGGTATGAAGGCGCGAGCGTCTCCTGGCAGAATCGCCGTCAGCTGATCGCCGACCATCAGGGCTCGATCGTCGCGGTCACCGACTGGATCGGCATCCCGCTTTTCGTCAACACCTATGACGAATACGGGATTCCCGGCGCGGGCAATGCCGGCCGCTTCGGCTATACCGGCCAAGTCTGGCTGCCGGCGCTTGGCCTCTACCACTACAAGGCCCGCGCCTATTCCCCATCGCTCGGCCGGTTCATGCAGACGGACCCGGTCGGGTATGACGATCAGTTCAACCTCTATGCGTATGTCACAAACGATCCGGTCAATAATGCCGACCCGTCGGGCCTGATCGGCGAGTGTCCCACCGGATCGCGCCTGGAAGGAAATAACGGCCAGTGCCGGGTGGTGGTCGGCTTTGTCGCTCCCTCAGCCGCCAGAGCCGCGACGGCGACCCGGGCCGTTACACTCGGCGCGGGCGCGGCCACCGCCGGCGCGCTGGCCACGACGCTGCTTTTGTGCGGTGATACGCCGGCGGGTTGTCGTGAGCAGCCGACCTTCTGGTATGTCACCTACACCAAAACAAAAACCGAAGGCGGCCGAACGGTCGTCTATTCAGGCCGCGCGTCAGGTTACGGACGGACGCCCCAGGAAGTCGTCGCGCGCCGGGACGCGCGGCACCATATGAACGCCCAAGGCTTCGGCAGGGCAAGGCTCGACCGCGCTGTAAGGTCAGGCGGAACGCTGGACGATATTACGGCCAGGGCGGCCATCCGTGGCCGTGAGCAATTGTTGATCGATCATTATGGCGGCGCCCAGTCCCAGGGTGGAACGTCCGGTAATGCCATAAATGGGATTAGCCCATACAATCCGCTGCGGGGCTTTTATATCAATTCGGCGGTGGCGATGTTCGGCGTACAATTTTAGTCTCCAAGGAAGAGCATGCGGAAAATAGTGAGCACAGATTACGAGCTTTATCGGCGCTGGTTCGAGCGCTCGCTCGATCTCATTTGGCAGATGTCGCCGGAAATGCGGGCCGCAGCCGATCCCATGGCGGCGGTCGCTCAAGCCGAAGCGGCGTCGTCCGCCATGGCCGTCAAATCCGTGGCCGCCGGCATCGGCGATACGGTCGGCATGACCGACCGGCTTCCCAGGGAGGAAGTCGCAAGGCTCGATGCTCTGTTCGAGCGTGACGGGCTGCCCAGCCTCACAGCCATGCAGAATCTGTTTTCGCGGGAGGTCAGAAAGATCCTGAAATCCGGCAGGATCGCCAGCGAGGAAGAATTCGACACGCTCAAGGCACTGGAAGACGCCGATTTGCCTGAAGACACCAAAGCCGAAATCGAGAGGCTCCTCGGCGACTACGAGCTCAGGCTGATGTCGCGGTAGCGATACCAGCTGATGGGCGTCGCGCGGCGCCTGCATCTGCGCTGCCGCGCCTGAACTCCTCTCGGCACATGACCTTTTTCGCTACCGGCCAACATCACCCGTGATTCCTCGGCTCGGGGTGCGTGATCTCCCAATTCGCCTGCGCAAAGCGCTCCGTCAGATAGTCGGCGATCTCCTCGCGGGCTTTCGGCTCATCGGCCTCGTTGTGCCGCTTTTCGGCGGCCTTGCGCTCATACGCTTCATAACGCCGCCACACATGCTTGGGCATGACGCGCAGCCAGATCAGCAGCGCGGTTCTGAGCTTTTCGGGCGTGACGGTGATTCGTGTCATGCGGCGGAACATAGGCCGAACATTCGCGCGGCGGCAATCGCATTCGTCGCCACCGCTTGTGAGCCGGCCGCATGCGGGCTGGTTGGGACGGCAAGGGAACGGCGGCCATCGAACCGCTCCGGCATATCGCGCACGGACCATGGCGGCTTTTATGCGGTGACCATGGGCCAGGCCCGCCTCGGGTAAACGCAGCTCGCTTCCGCGCGCCGACTCATTCTTCCCCGGCTCTTGTGCAGCTCCTCTCCGCAAGCGGCGCACGCCCGGCATGCGGCGTGTGACCCTCGGCTTTCCAGCCTGTCCCGAACGGCTCCCCGTCAAGCCGCTGGATGGTCCGGCGGCGACAGCAAAGGAGCATATCATGGCCTCTCGTAAACCCCTCCCCAAACGTCCCGCCAAGCCGGGGCCGACGCACCGGCTCTACCAGGTGACCGGCGACGGCGCATCCGCCTTCTGGCGCGAGATCGGCGCCGCCTGGCCGAACAAGGACGGTCACGGTTTCAGCCTCGCCTACAGCGCGATCCCGCTCTCCGGTCGGATCGTGATGCGCGAGATCACCGAGCGCCAGTCGGGGGAGGCTCAGCAATGAGCGCCCCCAACAACGCCAGCGCCGCGCGGCGCCGCATCCGCGAATTGAACGATGCGTTCCGCACCAAAGGCCCGACCTGGGCCTCGGCGCTCGGGCTGGCGCGACCCGACCAGGATGGCTGGTACATCACCGACGGCGTAAACGGCTTCGGCCCGCTCTTCGCCCTCGAGGCGGTCGGCGCGGTCCAGCGGTTCGCCAACTTCAATGCGGATAACGACCCGCACGGCGAACACGATTTCGGCGCCGTCGAGATCGCGGGCCAGCGCGTCTTCTTCAAGATCGACTATTACGATCTTGAGCTCAGCTACGGCTCGGAAGATCCAGCTAACCCGGACATCACCCGCCGCGTCATCACCATCATGCTGGCCTCCGAGTACTGAGGCCAGCCGCGGCGGGCGCCCCGCGCCCGCCGCCGATGCTGCCAATCAGCCTAATGTTTCGTTCAGCACATCGGCGAGGCGGACAGCTGCCTTGGCGAGCTGTGTGCGCACCGCATCCGTAAAGTGGTCCACGTAATCTGCGTCGAGCGGTTGAACCGCGAGGCGGCGCGCGCCGCACTGCGGCCGGCGCGGAAGCCGGTTATAGGCCTCAACACCGATCGGGTGCGCCTCGCGGGCCCAGACATCGCCGCGCACCGGCGCCGGCTCCGAAGGGGATCTTGGCTGCGCCGTCAGTTGCGCCAGTGCCTGCCGGTCATGGGCTTCCCATGTCGCGGCATTCTGAGTGGCCAGCTGCGCCACCGATTGCTCAAGGCTTTGCGCACGACCCTGCGCATCCGGCAGCCCGGGCGTCACGGAGAGGATACCGCCGTCCCACAGCTTATGCAGATTGTAGCCGGCCGGGTTGTGGCTGATATAGTGGGTATCGACCGAGACGAGAATGCCGTTGCCGCCATTGTCGCTGTTATGGGGCAGGCCGTTGGTGATGGTGTGAAGCGGCTGGTGCAGATCGCCGACGAAATGAATCACATAAGCGAGGGCCTCAAAGCGCGGGCGCGGATCATGCCCGTTGCGCAGCGTGTCGAGATAAATCTCCAGCTGCGTGCTGCCGCATGCGCCATTGATGCAATAGCTTGGCTTGGGCGGAATGTCGCCGCACCAGGGCATATCGTCGAAATGATAATCGGCGGTATGATTATAGGCGACGTCCGGCGAGTAGCGCACGCAGTCGGCCCAGTTGGCCAGCGCTTGGTCATTCCCGGAGCCGCACACCCTGGTCGTCGTCCGGTGCGTGCGCGCATTGGTTTCCGGATAGGTGACCGTGATGGAGGCACCCTCCGCCGTCTCAATCGCATGAAGCCGGGCGCGCGCCGCCGGCGATAGACGCGTTTGGGCGACCTTCCAGATGATCGTGTGGCCCTGAGGGCCCCAGGCCCGCGCGCCGCTCGGCATCATCATCCCAACCGCCGCGACGGACATCACCAATGATTTGAGACGACGACCCCGCATAATTGCCTCCCCTGGAAATTAAAGGGCACGCAACGCGACTCGCGCACTAGAGCGGAAAGTAATTATCACGAAAGGGCGTCATTTTCCATTTGCGTCGGTCCCATTGTGGAACCGCCCGTTCGGGCGGCCCGTTTTGCCTTGCTGCAAATCAGGAGAGCGTAATGGTTGACGACCTCACTAACCGCGGGCCGCAGGACCGCAGCCGCGTCAACGTCAATGAGGATTGGGAAGTGCGCTGGTGGTGCCGCGAATTCGGCTGCACCGAGCAGCAGCTTCGCGATGCCGTGCGCAAGGTCGGCGTCTCCGCCGACGCGGTGCGGCGCGAGCTGCGCGGCCGCTAGGACGCGCTGGAAGCGGGGACCTCAGCTTCTAGCCTTCGCAGCAGAGTCTTCGCGCGCCCGCCGATCAACGCGAGGAGACGATCGACGCCGGCGGCGGCAACGGCGTCCGCCGTACCAAGACCCGCGCGCCAGAGAGCCAGCACATGGCCGCGGTCGAGTCTCACCGGCAGTTCCGTCAGCGGCAGCGCCCCGGCCGGCAACCCGAGATCGAGGCGCTTGAGCAATGTTTCCACTTCGCCGGGATCATTCGCATTGGCCGTCACGATGGCCGAAATCCGCTGGACGGACTCGAACAGGAAGCGGGTGCCGTCGGCGAAGCCGCGAATATCACCGGCGGCAACGCGGTAAAATCTCGGATGAGTCGAGTAGCCGGTCTCAATGTCACTGATGCCGACGCCCGCGATCCAGTCGGCGACTATCAGCGCCCGCTTGCATCGCGCGTAATGCGCCTTGTCGCTTTCGGCGCGGTGACGCATTAGCCGCACCACGCTGTTGCCGAACCGGCGCGCGGCATCCTGCGCCCAGCGCGGCTCGCCGTGCCGGTTCTGCGGAGTGTAATCCTCGTCCCGCTCGGGAAGCGCCTCGGTAAGCGCAAGAAGGTCCTCCAGCGGCACCTTCTCGCCACCCAGCCGCTGCAACATCTCGACCAGCCGTAATGAGGATTCGAGGGACAGCGGCGACTCGCCGCAGGCGCGCCCAAGGATCGAAAGGCACAAGTTGCCCCCTTCCTCCTCGATCAGTCCGTCGCGGATCATTCGGGCCAAAAGATCCTCGATGCTGGTGGCCATCGCTTCGCGCCACCGGGGATTCCGCAGAATTGCAAGGAAGCCGCCATAGGTATTGGCGATAAGCTCAATTACCGAGGCGCGCGGCACGCTTTTCACCTGCGCGAGAAGGCGCATCAGCCATGTGCCGGGCTGGCGGCTGTCGAAAGATGAGCGCATCGGCTCGGGCGTGCCTTCGACATAGGTCTCGAAAATGCGGTTTCGATCATAGACCGAGGGGGCAATGGCGATGGCCTTGCCCTCCTTCTCATAGCCCAGCCGGCCCGCACGCCCGGCCATGTTGCGGAACTGCGCCACCGTATAGGGCTCCGGCTCGCCCGGCCCCGGAAAATGCGTTTCAACGATGATGACGGTGGAAGCCGGCGTGTTGATGCCGGCCGCAACTGTGCTGGTCGCCACCAGCACATGGATGCCACCGTCGCGGGCGCGGAAGCCGCGTTCGATCGCCACGCGCTCCTCGCGATTGAGATCGGACATATGGAACGCCACCCCGCCTTCCAGCGTCTGGCGCAGCCTCGGCGATGCCGAAGATGGATCGCCTTCCGGCAGACTCTCGATCACGCCCGTGGCTGCGGGCAGCCCAAGCTCTGCCGCCAGATATTCCGCGCAGCCAGCCGAAGAGCCGCGCTGGTTGCGAAAGACGATGACCTTCTCGCCGCGGCCGACAAGGTGTCGGATCAGCGGAACAATTATGTCCTGAGAGGAAGGCTCACCGCGCCGCTGCTGGATTGCATACCGATCCAGGAATTGCTCCGTCCCGGTCTCGCCGCTTTCAGTCCGAAACTGCCATGCGCCCGAACGGTCGATTACGCCCTGTGTCAGCGGCACCGGACGCTCGGTCGTGGTCAAGAGGTTACAATCAAGCCATTGCTCGAGGTTGTTGGTGTTGCCGATGACGGCGCTAAGCGCCACCAGCTGCGGCGCGACACCCCGGCGCCGGGCACTCACCAGATTCGTCAGGATCAGCTCGACGGCCATCCCCCGGCCGGCATCGGTGATGAATTGCGCCTCATCCAGCACGACCAGCCCAAGCTGGTGCAGGATGTGTGGGAAGGCCACGCATAGGCCGAGGAATTTTTCATAGGTGAAGAAGGCGATGTCGAACTTGCCGCGCAGCACGTCGCCGACCTGATCCTGCCAGTCGCCGCTGCATCGGACGACGCGCAGCCCAAGTTCCTCGCCGTACAGCGCCGAGAAATCCTCGTATTTCTCGTTGACCAGCGCCTTGTATGGCAGAAGGAAAATCGCGCGCCGACCTTCGGCCATCGCCTTGATCGCGGCCATCTCGCCGATGAAGGTTTTGCCCGCGCTGGTCGGCGCAACGACGAGCAGTGATCGGCCGCTCAGCGCGCCATGCTCGTTGAGCGCCGCGACCTGGAGATTGTTCAGCCCGCCGGGATATTGCTTCTGCCATGCCTTCGCCACCGCCAGGGGGATGCCGAAGGCGGGCAGCTCCATAAGGTCGCCGCTGGTGACGACCGGCGCCAGCTCGGGGAAAAGGCCGTGGTAATGCTTGCCGCGGCGGCCGGAAGGCAGCGTGAGTTCCCCTTCGACATGACCGAACATCGTGGGCGTCTGCGTGTAGCCGAGCCGCAATGCATTCGCAGCGACGTCGCGGGTCACCTCCTCCACAAGCGCCATGACATTGATGCCGTCCGGCCTCGCCACGAGGCATTCGATGAGCGCCTTACTGAATAGCCCATGGCGGTCGCGGGGGTCTTCCAGCGCCGGCTCATTCTGGGCTGAGGCCGCGAACAGAAGGCGGCCCTTGCCGGCAATTTCTTCCAGAGGCGCGCCAAGGTCGCGGGTGACATAGCCGAAATCAAGCACGCGCGCCGGCGCGCCGCCACTGAAGCAGCAGTCAAGCAGCAGGATCACCGCGCGCGCCTTGGTGGTGCGGAAGCGCGCCGCGAGGTCGCCCATATCGAGCGTGGTGTCGGTGAGCCGGGCCGTCTCGCTGTCGGCCATCACCAGCCGGTGATCTGGCGTGCCATGCCCCGCGAAGCTCAGGAGAACAACATCCGCGTCACCCGCCGCGCCGAGCGTTTCGTCAAGGGCCGTTCGTACCGCGTCGAGAGTGGCGCCGCCATCAATCAGCAGCGACGCATGGAGATCGGCGACCGAATCCGAAAAAAGCGCCCAAAGCGCCTTGGCGTCACGCGCGGCGCCGCCTAGGTCGCGAATGAGGGGGTCCGCGTGCCGGTCGATGCCGATGAACGCGCCCCGGATCATCCTGCGGCTCTAGATAAAGGAGATGCTCGCCGCGCCCATGCCACTGTCCGGCGTGAGCACGACGGGGCGGAACGATTCGCGCTGAGCCACCCTCTTGTTGCCGACTTTCTCGAACCAAACGCAAGAAATGTCTTCGTCGTAGATTTGCTCGACCGTCATCGGCGGCCCGCCCGATTTGAGCCGGACGACATCGCCTTCCTTGAATTCCATGACCACTGACTCCCTGGCTTATTTTTACAGCCCGCATAAATTCGAGGCGGACCAATGTGGGATCGATGCCCCGCGATTGCGAGGGTAACTCTCGGAAAAATTTATGCGCTGCGAGGGGCCAGCGCCCTCGACATGAGTTTACCGCCTTCCTACGTGCGTCGGGGCAAGGAGAATGACCGTGAGCATCATCGGCGAGCCCCTATTTTTCAACCGCAATCACGCCGACATCGGCGACATAGTCCGCCACCACCAGAGCAAGCTGAAGGAGGCGGTCGATCGGGTTTCTCAGAGCGACTTCGATGCGAAGACTGACGAAGAGGTCATCGCCACCGTCGCCGAGGACATGCGGCTCCATCCTCTCGAGGTGGATTTTGACGCCGCGGAGAAGCGCGTCGAAGAGACCACAACCGAGGTCAGGGATCACTTCAGCGAGGGCGTCGTTCGGGTTCCCGCGCTCCGGGCGACCAAGGCAATCCCTTTCAAAGGCGATGGAGGGCTGTGGCGGATCATGACCGGCACCTGGTCGACTACGATGCCGTACGGCGAAGTGCGTGGCCAGACTTTGATCATTGGAACAGTGGTCCGCGCCGAACGGGCCGAGGAAGCGAAGCAGCACATCGACAGCACAATTCACGAAATCCAAGGGTATTTGCCGCAGCAACGCGCCAAGATTGACGAGTATAACAACAGCCTTCCCGGCCTCATCCGACCGCTCGTTGAAGCGCGCCGAAACCGCCGCAATCAGGCAGCGGAGTTGTTAGGAAGACTCTAAACGCCTCTAATGCAGGCGTTGCCGAGCGACCCGACGCCCCTTCGCCGGGCCGGGCTCTACCGCCTCCGGCGCCGGAACCCGCTGCGCTGGTTTCCGCCCATCCGGGTGACGATCTTCCCTCGCAGCGCTCGGCCTGTCGCGGGCGCTGCCGCGCCGTTTTGCCCGCCGCGTTTTCTGCGCAAACGCCTGGGGGGCCAGCCCCCCGCGCGCGGCGCCGAGGCCCCCGGCTGCGCCGGTCCTGACGGGCACCGGCCGGTATCCCCAAGCTTCGCTGCGCTGCCAGCCCGGGTGATCCCCCTCCGGCCGATGCGGCCATGCACCTTGCCACCCCCGGTCTCGCCGACGGGCAGCAGTTGCTGTTCGCAACCCAAACCCAACCGGAGGATATATGACACAGACCGCACGACCCGCCCGCAAGCCGACGCATCGCGTCTATCAGGTGACGGGCGAAGGCAAGGACGCTTTCTGGCGTGAAATCGGCGCGGCGTGGCCGCACAAGGATCGCCGGGGCCTCAGCATCACCTACCATGCGCTGCCGCTCAGCGGGCGCATCGTGGTGCGCCGTATCCGCGAAAAGGCGGAAGGCGGTGCGCAATGAGCCGCCAACCCACAGCCGCCAAGGCGAAGCCGCAGAAGGCAGTCCGCAAGCGCGTCGCCGAGCCCGCAAAGCCCAAGGGCAAGGCACGGGCCAAGCCGAGGGCAAAGGCGAAGGCCAAGCCGGAGACCATCCGGCGCAAACTGGTCTGGCGCGGCGTGCTGCTCGCCATCCACTACCAGCCAAAGAGCTACGGCCTCCTCGCGCATCTCGAACTGCGCGTGATCGCCCCCGAAGGCGCACCGATCCCGGTGACGGACACAGGCTATCGCTCGCACTTCCTCTACCCCTTCTGGGTCCGGGAGGCGGGCGGCCCCGTCGCCTATGTGCGCCAATGGCTGGACGGCGAATCTCGAAGCCCCGCCTACCGCCGCGCCCTCGACCGCTGGCGGCAGCTGGATTTGTTCGGCGCCTTGGAGGAGCCTAGGCGGTGAGCGGGAATCCGAGCTATACTCCGCCGCGATATGATGCGGGACCTTCAAGACTGGGCAGGGCTACATTGCGCGGGAAGAAAAAATTCCTGCACAACTTCTGCACAGCCCGAAAGGACCGAACTTATCCCCGCGAGATCAGGAGCTTACAAAGCTCCAGGTATCTCGCGGGAATGACGGTATCGGGCGCTAAGCCGCCTTCTTGCCCTGCTCGCGGCGGAGCTTGGCAAGCTTCCTGAGGATCATCTCGCGCTTCAGGCGGGAGAGATGGTCGATGAACAAGATGCCCTCGAGATGGTCCATCTCATGCTGGAGGCAGACCGCGAGCAGGCCGCTTATCTCCTCCTCATGGGGCTTGCCCTGCTCGTCGAGCCAGCGGGCGCGGATGCGGTCGGGGCGGTCGACCTCGGCATATTGGTCGGGGACCGAGAGGCAGCCCTCCGTATAGGGCACCTCCTGATCGCTATGCTCGAGGATCTCGGGATTGATGAACACGCGCGGGTCGCGCACCGGCTCGCCGCCTTCCTCCTCGGGCTCCTGGAGATCGATCACCAGCACGCGCTTGGGGACGCCGACCTGGACCGCGGCGAGGCCGATGCCGGGCGCCGCGTACATCGTCTCGAACATGTCGGCGATGAGCGCGCGAATCTCGTCATTCACCTCCTCGACGGGGGTGGAAACCTGTTTGAGGCGCGGGTCCGGGACCTCGACGATCGGAAGCAAAGCCATCGCGGAAAAATAGGGGGAAAAGGGCGAATCTTCAAGCGACCGGACGGCGCGCCCGAAGCGCCTGGGCAAGCGTGCCCTCGTCGAGATAGTCCAATTCGCCGCCGACCGGCAGGCCGTGGGCGAGCTGGGTGATCCGCACCGGGAAGCGCTCGAGCCGCTCGGCGAGATAATGGGCGGTGGTCTGGCCCTCGAGGGTGGCGTTGGTGGCGAGGACGATTTCGTCGATGCCGCCGGCGGCGACTCGGGCGACGAGCGTGTCGATGCCGAGATCCTCGGGGCGGATTCCGTCGAGCGCGGAGAGGCGCCCGCCGAGGACGTGGAAGCGGCCGGGGAAGAGCCGCGACCGGTCGAGCGCCCACAGGTCCGACACCTCCTCGACGACGCAAAGCAGGCGCGCGTCGCGGCGCGGGTCGGCGCAGATCGCGCAGGGGTCGCTGGTATCGACATTGCCGCAGGTCGCGCAGACGGACAGCTTGTCGCCGACCTGGGTCAGCGCGCGCAGCAGCGGCTGGAGCGCGGTCTCGCGCTTCTTCATCAGGTGAAGCACTGCCCGCCGCGCCGAGCGCGGACCGAGCCCGGGAAGCCGTGCCAGCGCCTGGGTCAGCGCCTCGATTTCGGTGGAAGCCATAAGCGCTAGGTAGCGGCGGCGGATTCGCGGCGCTAGACCCACGCTCATGCGCATCGTCTTCATGGGAACCCCGGATTTCGCCGTACCGACGCTCGACGCCCTGATCGCGGCCGGGCACGAGATCGCCGCCGTCTACACCCAGCCGGCCCGGCCCGCCGGGCGCGGCAAGGGCCTCTCGCCCTCCCCCGTCCGGCAGCGCGCCGAGGCGGCCGGAATTGCGGTGCGGACGCCCGCCTCGCTCAAGGGCGCCGACGAGCAGGCGGCGTTCGCGGCGCTCGGCGCGGATGCGGCAGTGGTCGCGGCCTATGGGCTGATCCTGCCCGAGCCGATCCTCGCCGTGCCCCGCTTCGGCTGTCTCAACGTCCACGCCTCGATGCTGCCCCGCTGGCGCGGCGCGGCGCCGATCCAGCGCGCGATCCTCGCCGGCGACGCGATGACCGGAGTCACGATCATGCAGATGGAGCGCGGCCTCGACACCGGCCCGATGCTCGCGGTGCTGCCTGCGGAGATCGGGCGCAAGACGGCCGGCGAGCTGACCGCGGAGCTGGCGCAGCTCGGCGCTACCGCGATGGTGCGCGTGCTCGGCCTGCTGCCCGACGTCGGCAGGATGCCCCAGCGCGAGGAACGAGCGACCTATGCGGCCAAGATCGAGAAGAGCGAGGCGAAGCTCGATTTCGGCTTCAACGCGATCGATCTGGAGCGCAAGATCCGCGCGTTCAATCCCGCGCCGGGGGCTTATTTCGAGCTGGACGGCGAACGCATCAAGATTCTGGCGGCCGAAGTCTTTCCGGGGGGCGGCGAGCCAGGCTACGTTACCGACGATCTGCTCACGATCAGCTGCGGCAACGGCGTGCTGCTGCCGACCCTGGTGCAGCGGGCGGGGCGTGAGCCGATGTCGCCGCCCGCCCTGTTGCGGGGCTTCCCGATACCGCCCGGCACCGTGCTGGCGTGACTCGCTTCCGGCTCACGGTGGAATATGACGGCCGCCCGTTCATGGGCTGGCAGCGGCAGGCGCACGGTCCGTCCGTTCAGCAGGCGATCGAGGAAGCGATCGGCGCGATCATCCAAGAGGAGGTGACGGTCCACGCCGCCGGGCGGACCGACGCCGGAGTCCATGCGCTGGCGATGACCGCCCATGTCGACATCGCCCGGCCGATCACGCCGCACCGCCTCGCCGACGGCACCAATGCCAAGCTCCGCCCGCTGCCGGTCGCGATCCTGGTCGCGGAGATCGTCGGCGAGGATTTCCACGCCCGTTTCTCCTGCACCGGCCGGCGCTACCTCTACCGGATCGCCAACCGCCGAGCGCCGCTCGCGCTCGACGCCGGGCGGGCCTGGCGGGTGCCTGTGGTGCTCTACGCAGACGAAATGAACAGGGCGGCGCAAGTGCTTGTGGGAAAGCACGATTTCACTACGTTTCGCTCCGCCCATTGCCAGGCCGAAAGTCCGGTCAAGACGCTCGACCGGCTGACCGTGCGGCGGTTCGGCGAGACGATCGAGATCGAGGCGGCGGCGCGCAGCTTCCTCCACCACCAGGTCCGCTCGATGGTCGGCTGCCTCGAGCTGGTCGGCCGCGGCAAATGGACGAAGGCGGATCTGAAGGCGGCGCTGGAGGCGAAGGACCGCGCCGCTCTGGGCTTCAACGCCCCGCCCGACGGGCTCTATTTCGCCGAGGCGCTCTATCGTTAAGCCCCCTCTCCCCGTGGGGAGGGTTGGGGTGAGGGGGTTCGGCGGTCGAGTTTATCCTCGACGGCCCGACGCTCGCTTGCGCTCGCTCCCCCTCACCCTACCCTCTCCCCGCTGGGGAGAGGGGATTCCCAGCCCGAACAGGCGGCGAAGCGACTTCTCCAGCATCAACAGCTGCCAGAGCAGACGGCCGTGGTCGGAGCGGCCGCTCTGGTGGGCGCGGACGAGGCTCTCGATCGCCGTCAGGTCGAACCAGCCGGTCTCGGCGAGCGCGGCGCTGCGGGCGATCGCGCCGGCCTCGGCGGCAAGCGGCCCGCGGAACCAGGCGGAGACCGGGGTGACGAAGCCCATCTTGCGGCGGTGGAGGATCTCGCCCGGAAGCCGCGAGGCGAGCGCGCGCTTCAGCAGCCATTTGCCGCTGCCGCCGCGCAAGCGCATGTTCGCCGGCAGCCGGGCGGCGAACTCGATCAGGCGGTGGTCGAGGAGCGGCTCGCGCGCCTCGAGGCCGACCGCCATCGAGGCGCGGTCGACCTTGGTGAGGATGTCGCCGGGCAGCCAGATCTTGAGGTCGGCATATTGGGCGCGGGAGAGCGCATCGCTCGCCGGCGCCCCGGCCATGGTGCGGACGTAGCGCTGCTCGGCGACATGGCCGCCCAGCGGCGCGGTGAAGACCCGGCGGCGCAATTCCGGTGGAGTCACGCCGACCGCGCGGGCATAGGCCTCGCCGCTCCCCTGCCCGAGCGCCTCGAGCGTGGTCTTGGCGCGAAGCATCTGCGGCGCCCAGTCGAGCTTGGGATAGACGGCGCCGAGCGCTCCGGCGGCGCGGGCAAGCGGGCCGGGCAGCAGGGCGCGCGCCCGCTCCTCCGCCCGGAACAGCCGGTAGCGGCGATAGCCGGCAAAGGCCTCGTCGGCGCCGTCGCCGGACAGCGAGACCTTGACCTTCTCGCGGGCCAGTTCGGAGACCCGGTAGGTGGCGAGCGCGGAGGCGTCGGCGAACGGCTCGTCGAAAGCGTCGGCGAGGGTGTCGATCACGCCGAAATCCTCCGACGCGACGGTGCGGCTGCGGTGGTTGGTGGCGAACAATTCGGCGACCTGGGCGGCATAGCGGGTCTCGTCATGGTCGGCCTCGTCGAAGCCGATCGAGCAGGTCTCGACCGCGCCGCGGCTCGCCTCGGCCATGAACGCGACCACCGCCGAGCTGTCGATGCCGCCCGAGAGGAAGGCGCCGAACGGCACGTCGGCGACCATCCGCGAGCGGACCGCGTCGCGCAGGCGCTCGACCAGTTCCTCCTCGAGCGCCGCGACCGGCTTGCGCACCGGGTTCGAAAAATCGACGTCCCAATAAGCGGCCGGCCGCGGCACCGGACGGCCGCGGCGCAGCAGCAGGGTGTGGCCGGCGGGGAGCTTGCGCACTCCCTCGACGATCGCGGCATCGTCGGGGACATAGCCGTAGGCGAGGAAATCCTCGATCGCCTGCGGGCTCGGCGCCCGGCGCAGCAATGGGTGGGCGAGCAGGCCTTTCAGCTCGGAGGCGAAGATCAGCGCGCCGTCGGAGAGCTCCGCATAGAAAAGCGGCTTCACGCCGAGCCGGTCGCGGACCAGGAACAGCGAGTCCTCGGCGGCATCGTAGAGCGCATAGGCGAACATGCCGTTGAACCGCGCCGGCGATTCCGGTCCCCATTGCCGCCACGCGGCGAGGATCACCTCGGTGTCGCTCTCGCTGTGGAAGCGATGGCCCTTGGCCTCGAGCTCCGCGCGGACCTCGCGGAAATTGTAGATCATGCCGTTGAAGGTGACCGCCAGCCGGCGGTCGCGGCTCAGCATCGGCTGGGCCCCCGCCTCGCTCAGATCGACGATCGCGAGCCGGCGGTGGCCGAGGCCGACGCCGGGCGCGGTCCAGATGCCGCTGCCGTCGGGCCCGCGATGGGCGAGCACCTCGGTCATCGCCTCGACCCGCGCCGGATCGACCGGCTTGGGCGTTGCTCGGTGGAAGATGCCGGCGATGCCGCACATTAGGGTTCGAGTCCGGCAGCGCGGTCGGCAAGCGGCGCGACCGGCCCGAGCGCGGCGAGGAAATCGTCGATCGCGGGCCGCGATTCGCCCGAGACCAGCACCGCGACCGCGCGCTGCGGGCCGCCGAGCAGGCGCACCTTCAAGGTTTCGAGCTTTACCTTCACCCCGCTCCCGGTGACGACATTGCCGACACGGTAGAAGCTCACCACCTGCCGTTCCAAGCCGTGTGAGGCGATCCGTTCCGCGCGTCCGTCCGGCGGCGCCGGCGCGTCCGCGGTCCACGCCCAACGCCCGTTCGGCGCCACCGCGCCCTGGCCGAAACCGACCAACTCGCGGCCCTCGCTCTGGCGGGCGAAGACGGCGATGGCGAGATCGACCCCGCGGCCCTGCGCATCGCGATAATGGCCGAGAAGCAGGCGGTCGGCGCCGGCGAAATGGGGCGCCCAGGGCGGGCCGGAGCCCCTCGCCACGCGCTGCCAGCCCTGGGGAGCGGGCAGCCGGGCGCCGGCGGGCAGGTCGCGCACGCCGGCGGCGGTGACCAGGCCCGACCAGGCGACCGGAAGGATGGCGAGGCCGATCGCCGCGGCCGCCACCCGCGCGAGCGGCGCACTGCGCGGCGGCACCGGCTGAAGCCGCTTCGGATCGAACCAGGGATCGTCGACGCCGCGGTCGAAGAAGCGCCAGCCGATGCCGAGGATCAGCGCGATGACGATGGCGAAGAAGACGAAGCCGTAGACGACATGATCGAAGCCCGCGGCGAAATCGATGCTGGTCAGGTAAGCGATGTAGATCGTCCCCCAGGCTCGGACGCCGTTGGCGAAGACGGGAACGACGAGGGCGATTACGAGGAAGGCGGCGCGCCGCCGCCAGGAGCGGTAGCAGACATTGGCGACGAGCGCCCCGAACGCCGCCATCGCGATCAGGAACTTGACCCCGGCGCAGGCCTCGGCGACCTCGAAATAGCCGGTCGGGGTGGTGATGAAGATGCCTTCGAGATGGGCCGGCACGTTGCTCAAAGCGAGCAGGAAGGCGGCGATCCCGGCGGTCACCGTCTGCATCGCCGGCACGATCTCCTCGCCGAACGGGATCAGGAACACAGCATAGAAGAGCGGGAAAGCGAGGCCTCGCGCCACTGCCCTGCCGAGGCAGGCGACGACCGCGCCCTGGAGCATGACGAGCAGCCCGAGATGGCGGGCGAGATCGACCCCGCTCGCCTCGCCGAGCAGCCAGCTCGATGCGCCGGCGCCCGCGAGAGCGAGGCCGGGCCACCAGGCGGCGGGCGAAAGCCGGAGGAGCTGCGGCTGCCGCTGCCGGACCAGCCAGAAGATGATCGGCAGGATCAGCAGGCAATGGTTGAAGGTCGAATCGTTCCACCAGATCGCGACGATGTCGGCCGCGTCCTGGCGGAACAGGACAAGGATCGCGGCCGCGGCCGCCGTCAGCGCGGCGAGATGCGTCCGCCAGGCGGAGGAGTCGGCGCGCGCCACCTTGATCGCGAGCGTGCTCATGCCGCCTCGCGGCGGTGCGAGGGATCGACCATCCCGGCGAGCGGGGCGAGCCGCGCGTCCCAGCGATAGTGGCGCTCCACCTGCCGGCGCGCGGCCGCGCCGAACCCGCTGGGATCGCCGAGCAAGCGATTGACCGCCGCCGCAGTCGCTTCGGCGCCGTCGGCGATGAGGAGATCGCGGCCCGGCTCGGCCTCGATCCCTTCGAAGGCGGCGGCGGAGGCGACCACCGGCCGCGCCATCGCCATCGCCTCCAGCACCTTGTTCTGGATGCCGCGGGCGAGCTTCAAGGGCGCGACGACGACGTCGGCGGCGGCAAGCCAGGAGCGCATGTCCGGAACCGCGCCGGTGACGATCACCCGCTCGCCGGCCAGCGCCTGCACCGACGGCAGCGGATTGCGCCCGGCAATGGCGAAGCGCGCGCCCGGGATGCTTGGCAGCACCTCGCGCGCGAACCAGGCGACGGCCTCGGCATTGGGCGGATAGTCCATCTGGCCCGTGAACAGGACGAGCGGCCCCGCGCCCGGCTCGAGCCGGGGGAAATCGGCCGCGGGGTCGAAGAAATCGACGTCGATGCCGTTGGAGAGCGCGCGGATATTGGCAAGGCCGGTGCGGCTCCGGAACAGCGCCGCCTCCGCCTCGCTGACGAACAGGCAGAGGTCGGCGCGCTCGGCGACGGCCCGCTCGAAGGCGGCGAGCTTGTCGCCCTCGCGGCGGTTGACCCAGCGCATCGGCCCGGCGCCGCCCCCCTCGGCATATTGGGCGAACTTGGCCGAATCGACGTCGCCGAAGTCCATCACGAAGCGCTGGCGCACGCCTTCGGGCACGAACTGGCCCATCTGGCCGGAGAAGGCGAAGACGGTGCCGACCGAATCATCGGCCAGCTTCCGCTCGACGAAGGCGCGCAGCTTCGGGCTGTCGAACAAGGCGAGCGAGACGGGCCGGCCCTCCACCAGCGCAATCGCGCCGGCGGCGGCCTTGCTGCGCTTGCGGATCTCGACGTGAACCTCGCCGAGCATCTCGCGCAATGCAGGGGCATGGGCGGCATCCGCCTCGTCGTCGGCAAAGCAGGCGAGGTGGACCCGGGTCAGCGAGGCGAGGTGCTTCAGGATGTTCCAGGAGCGGATCTTGTCGCCCCGGTCCGGCGGAAACGGGATTCGGTGGGCGAGAAACAGAATGTCGCGCATCAGCCGAGCCCCCGGGCAATATGGGGGCCGATCCGGTTGGCCAGCGGCAGCGGCAGCTTCTTCCAGAGCGCCACCTGAAGCCGATATCTGGGATCGAGCGGATTGACCGAGCGCGCCCCGGCGCCGTCGGCGGTGCGCACCGCATAGACCAGCGGCCTGGGCTCGAAGCCCCAATTCTCCTTGTAGGAATAAGTGCCGGTGCCGAGCTTCGAGCGGCCGAAATCGAAGATCGTGCAGCCGCGCCGCGAGGCGTGGCACATCACCTGGTAATACATCATCTCGATCGCCGAATAGTCGCGCGCCGCCGCGGTGCCGCCGCCCCAATAGGGCATGACCGCGCCGCGGAAATAGAAATTGAGCGCGCTCGCCAGCGGCCGGCCGTCCTTCAGCACGGTGACGATGTCGGCATCCTCGCCGAACAGGTCGAGCATCGCCGCGAACAAGGTGCGCGGAAAGACCGGCGAGCCGAGGTTGCGGACCATCTCGCCATAGACCGCATAATGCATCGCCCGGTCGGCCTCGCCGCTGCCGGTGCGGATCTCGAGATCGAACTCGCGGGCGCGGCGGATCGAGCGATGGCGCCGCTTCATCGCCCTCAGGATCGTCTCGTCGCCCTGGGGAAGCGGCTTGGCAAAGCCGGCATAGATGCCGGCCTGCGCGGTCCAGCCTTCCGGCACCGGCCCGCCGCGCAGCTCCATGCTCCGGCAGCCGCGGCCCTCGCCGATCTCCCAGCCGGCGGCGACCAGCCGGGCGGCCGTCGCCTCGTCGTCGGCGATCGCGCCGCCGCCGGTGCCGAAGCCGGCCGAGACGAGCGCGTTGCCGAACAGGGGCGAGCGCATCTCGGTGAGCGGCAGGCAGCCGGTCAGGCGCCCGCCGGTCTCGGTGAGCAGATAATGGGCGCGCTGGCGGCAACCCTGCTCGACGCCGAGGCTCCATTGCGGGCGGTGGAACAGCTCCGCTTGCGGATGGGCGGCGACATAGGCGTCGATACGCGCGCGCTCCGCGGCGTCGGCGACGTCGGCGACGCGGATCGTCATGCCAGCCTCGCCTGCTCGGCGGCGGCAACCTCGTCGGCCCGGCCCCAGCGGTACGCCTTCAGCAATTTCAGCAGCTTGGGCCGCATATGTGAGAGATTGGTATAATGCCGGAGCTTCGATTTCAGCGGCGCGCCGGCGACCCGGGGCTGGCCTTCGTCCATGTCCCAGGGGTGGAAATAGAAGATTGCCGGCCGCTCCTCCGCCCCGTTGACCCGGCCGATCGCCCAATTGGAGAGCGCGTAGGGGAGCAGCCGGAAGAAGCCGCCGCCGCCCGCAGCGAAACGCCGGCCGGCGAGCTCGACGGTGGTCACCGGCAGCTCGATCAGCGCCGATCCCGCGACCGGGCACCAGGCGAAGCGCGGCGAATCGCGCCAGCCATAATGGTCGTGGCGGATCGGCGCGACGCTCGAGGAATAGGTATAGCCCTCCTCGGCCAGCACCGGGTGCGCCCAAGGGGTGCGCGCGTCGACCGAGAAGCTCGGCGCGCGATAGCCGCTCACCTTCTGCCCGCCCGCATCCTCGATCGCGGCGCGGGCGCGGGCGAGGTCGGCGCGGAATTCGGCCTCGCTCAAGGTGAATACGCGCTTATGGTCCCAGCCGTGGCTGGCGAGCTCGTGGCCGGCGGCGGCAATCCGCCGGACCAGCGCCGGGTGGCGCTCGGCGATCCAGCCCAAAGTGAAGAAGGTCGCCTTGACCCCGGCCTCGTCGAACAGAGCGAGCACCGCCTCGGTGTTGCGCTCGACCCGCCGTTCCAGCGTCTCCCACGAATCGCGGGCGATCACCGTCTCGAAGGCGCCGACCTGGAACCAGTCCTCGACATCGACGGAGAGGGCGTTCTTCATCGGCCCTCCAGGTCAAGCCGCGTGGGTGCGATAAGCCGTGCTCTGATCAGCTTCGACCCAGTCGACCAGCAAGGTCAAGGCGCGCCGGAGCATCGCCTCCTGCTCGACGACCTGCGCCTCAAGCGCCGCGATGCGCTGCTCGTAAGCGGGATCCGGACGATAGGCCGGCTGCTCGTTGGCGGCGACGGGTGCGGCGCGGGCCGAGCGCAGCGGCAGCACTTTCTCCTCGCGGGCAGGCTCGGGGGCAGCGCTGTCGGCGCCCATCTCGGCGGCGACGGAATGGACCGCCTCGGCGCCGATCGCCGACGCGCCCTCGACCGCTGCGCTCAGCATCAGCCGGTGGGCGAGCTGGTTGACCCGGCGCGGGATGCCGCCCGAATAGAGGTGGATCGCGGCGAACGCGTCGGGTGCGAACTCGGGATTGCCCTGCCAGTCGACCCGGGTGAGGCGGTGGCGGATATAGGATTCGACCTCGTCGGCGCCCATCGCGTCGAGATGGTGGCTGGCGATGACTCGCTGGCGGAGCTGCTCGAGGCCCTGGCCGGCGAGCTTGTCGCGGAATTCGGGCTGGCCGAGCAGCACGATCTGGATCAGCGAGCGCCCGCCGACCTGGAAGTTGGAGAGCATCCTCAGCTCTTCGAGCGCCGAGACCGGCAGGTTCTGCGCCTCGTCGACGATGAGAAGGGTTCGCTTGCCGGCGCGCAGGTCCGCCTCGAGCTGGTGCTCGACCGCATCGAGCAGCCGCGCCTTCTCGACCCGGCCGGTGTCTAGGCCGAGGCCCTGGGCGACGAGCCGGAGCATGTCGTCGCCCTCGACCTGGGTCGAGACCAGGCTGATCGCATTCAAACGCGCGCGGTCGATATTGGCGAGGAGGTGCGCGACTAGGGTCGATTTGCCGGCGCCGATCTCGCCGGTGATGGTGATGAACCCCTCCCCCTGCGCGAGGCCGTAGCCCAGATAGGCCATCGCCTTCTTGTGGGTGCGGCTGTCGAACCAGAAGCGCGCGTCCGGGGTCAGCTGGAAAGGCTGTCCGCTAAGGCCGTAAGTCTCGGTGTACATGTCTCTCTCCCGCGCGCGCCGGTTAGAAGGTGTACCGAAGGCCGAGCTGCGCCGAAGCGTTGGTCGCGGACTCGGTGCCGTCGTCGCTGTGATAGAGCCCCATCGCGGCGAGCAGCTGCAGGCGCTCCAGCAGGAACGACCGGCTGTAGGTGATCGTCGCCCCCTGGCCGGTCACCGAATGGGCGCCGGGCAGGTTGCTGTCGTACCAGCTCACATAGGCGTTGAGGTCGATCTCGGAGGTCCGGCCGAGCCGGCGGCCGAGGCTGCCGTAGACGCTGAAATCGTCGTCGGAGCTGCCTTGCGTGGTGACGAAGGCGGCGCCGCTCGGCAGGAAGTAGCGGCGGTGGTTGTAGCCGGCGCCGACCCCGTAGCTCCACAGGCCGCGCTCGCCCGCATATGAAAGCTGGACGCCGCGGGCGCGGAAGGTGCTGCCGGTGATCGACTGGAGCGAGCGGTCGAGGCAGACGCCGCCGCCGGCCTGGCCGAAGAAGCAGCCGGTGAGGCCGCCGCTCAGAGGATCGCGGCCAGTGTTAAAGTTGGCCGGCAAGCCACTGATTTGCGTGATCAACTGGTGGCCGAACGTCTCCACCGTGTCGTAGACGACGGCGTTCACCGCGGCATGCTCGCCGATCCGGTGCGAGAAGGAGCCGACATAGGTGGTGCCGCCGTAGCGGTGGCCGGCGCGCGCCTGCAATTCGGTGCGCGGGCTCGGCCGCCACAGGATGCCGCCGTCGTACATGAGGCCGTCCATGTCGTAGGTCAGGATGCGCGGCGCGGCCGGATTGGGCGTGAGGCGGCCCTGGGCGTCCGGCACCGGCACGCCGCCGGAGTCACGGACGACGTCGCGCTGCGAGGCCTGGATGTCCTCGTAGCCGATGCCCGCGGTCAGCGCGAGATGGGCGCTGACCGGGACGACGACGTCGCCGCGGATATAGGCGCCCTCGAAGCGGTTGCGGAAACGGCCGCCCGAATTCTCGCGGACATAGCCGCCGCCGACGGTCCAGCCGAACGGCAGGCCGCGATTGGGGCTCATGCCGATGCTTGCCGTCGCGCTGTGCGAGGTCGAGCTGTCGAAATCCTCGTCGAGGAAGCCGCCCGGGCGGTGATCGTCGACATGGGTATAGCCGAAGCGGTAGGCGCCGTTGATCGCCAGCGGGCCGGCATGGGTCGCCACCGTCGGTCCGGCATAGACGCTGTAGACGTCGACGGCATTGTCCTGGTTGGTCACCCCGAAGGTCCGCCCTTCCCCGCCGGTGCGGGTGGCGATGCCGCCGGCGTCGAGCGAGACGCCGCGCGCGACATTGGCATGGACCATGGCGATTCCGGAGACGATGTCCTGGTCGCCGGAATGCTCCTGCCAGTCGATGTGGCGCTCGTAGCGAAGGCTCATCTGGGCGGTGACCCGGCGGGTCTCGATATGGCCGTCCACGCCCGCGGCGACGCTGGTGTAGGTCAAGGTCTCGCCGCCACTGCCGAGGTCGGTGCTGAGCACCTGGGCGACCTCGAGATAGGGCCGGATCTCGGCGCGGCGGCTGGCGCGCCGCGGCGCCGCTGCCGGCGTCGGACCGGCATCGGCGGGAAGCTGCGCCTCGGGCGCGGGCGGCGGCGGACCGTAGCCGGCGCCGGGCGCATCCTGGGCGTGGGCGCTCGCGCCAGCCAAAGTGAGGCCGATCGCGAAGGCGAGATGGCGGAGCCGGCGCGTCAGGTGAAGCTCATTGGTCATGACCATATCCATCGTAGGCGCCGAATTTGCGGCCGGTGACGGCTAGGCCCGCCCCGTTGAGGACAAGGCCGACGCGGCCGCATCCCTGGAGCAGGCCGATCGTCTCGCGCAGATCGGCTTCGGTTGTCTGGTCGGCACGCACGACGACGAGCGCCAGGCCGACATGGCCGGCGAGGACGGTCGCGTGCGACGCCATCAAGGCAGGCGGAGAATCGAACAGGACGATCCTCTTCCTGTCGCCGGCGGCGAGCTTCGCCAGCACCTCCCGAGTACGATCCGAAGCGAGCAGCTCCGGCACATTATTGGTTTTGCGTCCCGCCGGCAGGACCGAAAGGCCCGGCACGTCGGTGCGGATGACGAAGGATTCGGGGTCGGCCGAGTGATCGGCGAGAGCGTCGACGAAGCCGGGGCCGGCGCCGTCGACGCCGAGCGTGGCGAGCGCGTCCGGCTTGAGGAAATCGCCGTCGACGAGGAGCACCTCGACGTCGCGCTCGCCGGCGAGGCTGAGCGCGAGGTTGATGACGCAGAAGGTCTTGCCCGATTTGGGCTGGGCCGAAGCGATGAGCACCGAACGCGTGCCGGCGCGCTCGATATCGGCGAGCAGCTGATGCTTGATCAGCCGGAATTCCTCGGCGAGGCCGCTGCCCGAGGTTTCGGCGACGATGAAGCCGGCCGCGGCGAGCGCGGCGCGGTCGATCGTGGCGGTGCCGGTGGGAGCGGCGCGGCGAACGGGGGCCGGCGGAACGACGCGGAGGACCGGCTCCGGAGCGGGCGCGGGTTGCGGCGCAGGAACGGCGACCGGCGCGGGGTCGGCAGCCGGCGCACGCAAGACGGCGCCGAAATCGTAGAGCTCGGCGGCGCGCTCGAGCAGGGACTGAGGGGTGTGCTTCATCTCGTTCCTCATGCCACCGAGCTTCGCTGCCAGAATTCGACCAGGATCAGCACCGCCCAGCAGGCGCCCAAAGCGGCGCCGGCGCCGCCGAGCCAGACCAGCCGCTGGCGGCGGCGGGCGCGCTCGGGCGCGGTGATCACCTCGCTGACGGTGCCGAGCACCGGCAAGCCGGTCACTTCGGCGAGCTTGCGCTGGGTCGGGAAGGTGGTCTGGAGCTGGCCGGCGACGAATGCCGCGCCGATGCCGGCACCGAGGCCGAGGATCAGCACCGCGGTCAGGAAGATCGGCCGGTTCGGCGCCGCCGGGACGGTCGGCACGCTCGGCGGCTCGACGACGTTGATGGTCAGCGGGCTGGTCCGGGTCTGGGCGTCGCTCCTCAACCGCACCTGCTCGCGATTGGCGAGCAGCTGGTCATATTGCTGCTTCAAGACGTCATAGTCGCGGGTCAGCCGCGCCTGCTCGGCGGCGAGGCCGGGCTCGGTCGACTGGCGCGAGGTCAGCTGGGCGAGATCGGCCTGGAGCTGGTTGCGGCGGGTGGTGGCCGCCGAGAGCGTCGCCTCGCGCTCGGCCATCATCGCCCGCAAGGAGACGTAGCTCGGGTTGGAGATGCCGCCGGTATTGCCGCTCTGCCGCTCCGCCGCCGCATAGGGGCGAAGCCGCGCGATCTGCTGGCGGGCATAGACGATGTCGGGGTGCGATTCGGTCCAGCCGCGGGCGAGATAGCCGGCGATCTGGCCCTGGAGCTGGGCCATCTGGCCGGTCGCGCTGCCGCTGCTGTCGCCCACCCCCGGGATGGTCTGCGGGGTGGCGGCGAGCTGGGCGCGCATCGAATTCAAGGCGCCGCTGGCGGCGGCGATCTGCTGCTCGAGATTGGCGAGCTCGACCTGGGCGGCCGACATCCGGTCGCCGATCGAGCCGGCGCCGGGCAGGATCCCCATGAAGCGCTGCTCGAACTCGACCCGGCGCTGCTCGGCCTCCTGCAGCGCGACCTCGCGGCGGCGCAATTCGCCGTCGTAGAATTGCAGCGTCTGGCCGGTCTCGCGGCGATCGCCGGAGAGGTTCTGCTCGATGAACTGGTCGATCAGGCCCTGGACGGTGCCGGCTGCGGTGCGCGCGTTCTGGCCGTTGGAGAAGCCGGAGATGTTCGAGGTCGCCTTGATCTCGATCGCGCCGTCGGGCTGGGCGGTGACGGTGATCCGCCCGCGCAGGGCGGCGACGACGCCGGCGAGGTCGCGCTCGCTGGCGACGAGGCTGTTCAAATCGGTGCGGCGGACGACTCGGACCAGATTCTCGTTCGAGGTCAGGGTCTGCTTCAGGCGCAGCAGCTGGTTGTTGCGCTCGTCGGCGGTGATGCCGATCTGGTTGGGCAGGATCGACTGCATCTGCACGAACAGCCGCGCCTTCGCCTCATAGCTGGACGGGATCAGGGCGATGACCAGCCAGCCGAGCACGCACACGCCCCAGGCGACCGCCATCGCCAGCCAGCGGCGGCGCCAGACCTGGTGCAGGGCAAGCCTGAGCTGATCGTAGAGCCCGTCCATCGATCAGAACATGCTCTCGGGGATGATGATGACGTCGCCGGGCTCGAGCCTGACGTTGGCGCGGACGTCGCCGCGGCGGAGCAGGCTGGCGATGCGCAGGTCGTATTCGCGCTGCTGGCCGCTGGCGCGGTCGACCCGGACGAGGCGGGCGCGGTCGCCCGCGGCGAGCTCGGAAAGGCCGCCGACCGCGATCATCGCATCGAGGAGCGTCATGTTGGCGCGATAGGGGATCGCCGCGGGCCGCTCGGTCGCGCCGACGATGCGGATCTGCTGGGAGAAGCTGCCCTGCGGCCGGTTGACCATCACCGAGACCAGCGGCTCCTGGATGTACTGGGAGAGCGCGGCGCGGATGTCGTCGGCGAGCTGGGCCGGGGTCTTGCCGGCGGCGACCATGTCGGTGATCAGGGGCGTGGTGATGCGCCCGTCGGGGCGGACCTGGACGTTGGCGCCGAGTTCCTGGTTGCGCCACACGAAGACGGTGATCTCGTCGAGGGCGCCGATGATGTAATTCTCGCTGGTCTGGACGTCGTTGCCGTTGGCGACGAATTCGGCGGGCGGCAGCGAGCGGCCGGTGCGGCCGGCGGTGGCGCAGCCGGTGAGCGCGAGGGCGCTGACGGTGCATGCAAGGGCGGCCCAGGACTTTGCGGATACGCGCATGGTCACTCCTCTTCACTCGCTCGGCATGGCCTGCACCGCACGTCCCGGATCGGGATGAGGGCGCAGGTCTTGCCGTCGCTATGGGGCGAAGAGGTAAAATTAGCGTTAGGAACAAGGGGCTTTCGGGACCTGTCCCGGATCGGGACCGAGGCCGGCGGAAGCGTTAATCGCGTCCGTTCACGATCATTTCCAGCGCCGGCTGCTGGGCGAGGAAGGCCTGCGGGCTGGCCGATAGGCCGTAGGCGCCGGCGAGGAAGACGGCGACGAGGTCGCCCGCCTCCGCCCGCGGCAGCATGACGTCATCGGCGAGCCGGTCCAATGGCGTGCACAGGCAGCCGACGATGCTCGCCTCCTCCTCCGGCTCGGCGCCGAAGCGGCCGGCAATGGCGACGGGATAATTGCGCCGCACCACTTGGCCGAAATTGCCCGAGGCGGCGAGCTGGTGGTGAAGGCCGCCGTCGCAGACGAGGAAGGTCTTGCCGTGGCTCTCCTTCTTGTCGACGATCCGGGTCAGATAGACGCCGGCCTCGCCAACCAGCCAGCGGCCGAGCTCGATCGCGAACCTTGTGTCCCTGAGGATCGCGCCGCGGCGGGGGAGCGCCTCGGCAAGCGCCGCGCCGACCCGCTCGACGTCGAGCGGCTGCTCGCCGTGGAAATGAGGGATGCCGAAGCCGCCGCCGAGATTGACCAGCGGCGGCGGCGCGCCGGCTTCCTCCGCAAGCTCGGCGGCCAGGGCGAGAGTCGCCGACTGCGCCTCGATCAGCGCGTCGGCATCGAGCGCCTGCGAGCCGGCGAAGATGTGGAAGCCGCGCCAGTCGCCGCCGCCGGCAAGGATATGCCTGACCAAGGCGGGAACCCGGGCGGCATCAACCCCGAACGGCTTGGCGCCGCCGCCCATCTTCATCCCCGAGCCCTTGATCTCGAAATCGGGATTGACCCTGACCGCGAGCCGCGCCTGCCGGCCGACCTTGCCGGCGATCGCCAGCGCCCGCGCCACCTCGCCTTCCGATTCCGCATTGAGGGTGATCCCCGCCTGGATCGCCTCGGCCAGGTCCGGGTCGCGCTTGCCGGGCCCGGCGAAGCTGATCGCCGCCGGGTCGGCGCCGGCCTCGAGCGCGAAATCCAGCTCGCCCACCGAAGCGATATCGAGGCCGTCGACCTGCCTCGCAACATGACTGAGCAGAGGACCGTAAGAGTTTGCTTTTATGGCATAATGCAAATGGATGTTTGGAAAGGCGGCGCGAAAGCGGGCGATCTTCTCGCCGACCAGAGCGAGGTCGTAGACGAACAACGGCGTATCGCCCGCTTCCTCGACCAGCGCGTCGGCGCGGCGGCCGCCGATCAGCAGCACGCCGTCTTCGTCCGCCGCATAGCCGGCCGGGATCGGGCCCATCGGCTTGCTCATGCGCCAAGCTCGTTCCTAAGCTCGACCCGGTCGAGCTTGCCGTTGGGGCTGCGCGGCAATTCGTCGCGCCACAGGATCGTCCCGGGCTGCATGAAATTGGGCAAAGACCGTTTCAGGAAAGTGCGCAGGGCCGCCTCCTCGCTCCGCCGGTCGGGACGGACGATCAGCGCGATCCCCTCCCCCAGCCGGGCGTCGGGATAGCCGAGCGCGACCGCTTCCGCCACCAGCCCCGAAGCGAGCGCCGCTTCCTCGATCTCGGTCGGGCTGACCCTATTGCCCGAGCTCTTGATCATGCCGTCGTCGCGGCCGACGAAATAGAGCAGGCCGTTCTCGTCGCGGCGGACCCGGTCGCCCGACCAGACCGCAATGCCGCCATAGGCCGAGCCCGGCGGCGCGGGCTTGAATCGCTCGGCGGTGCGTTCGGGATCGCGCCAATAGCCCCGGGCGACCAGCGGCCCGGCATGGACGAGCTCGCCTTCCCCGGCCTCGCCGCCGTCGGCGCCGACCACCATGATCTCGGCGAACGGGATCGCGCTGCCCATCGAATCGGGATGGGCGTCGAGCAGAGCCGGCTCGAGATAGGTCGAGCGGAACGCTTCGGTGAGACCGTACATCGAATAGATGTCGGCGGCCGGAAAGACTTCGCGCAGCCGCCGCACGACCGAGGGCGCGAGCTTGCCGCCGCTGTTGGTGAGGCGCCGAAGCGAGAGGGCCGCGCTGGCCGGCCAGGGCGCCTCGATGAGCTGAACCCAGAGCGAAGGAACCCCGGCCAAAGTGCTGATTTCATGGCGCTCGACGGCGCGGATCACGTCGCGCGCGGTGAGGAAATCGAGCGGCACGACGCAGCCGCCCGCGGCCCAGGTCGAGAAGAGCTGGCTCTGGCCGTAGTCGAAGGCGAACGGCAGCACGGCGAGCACCCGGTCGGCGGGTGCCAGCCGCAGATAATGCGCCACGCTGACCGCGCCGAGCCACATGTTCGCATGGCTCAGCATCACCCCCTTCGGCCGCCCGGTCGAGCCCGACGTGTAGAGCAAGGCCGCGAGATCGTCGGGATCGTTGTCCGACGCCGCCAACGGATTGGCAGCGCGAAAGAGGTCCGCCTTCTCGTCCAGCGCCGGGCATTCCGCATCGGCGGGCTCCAGGGTTGCGAGGCGGGCTTCGGCGGTGAGCAGCAGCGCGGCGCCGCTGTCGGCCAGAATGTGCGCGACCTGCATCCGCTTGAGCAGCGGGTTGATCGGAACGTGGACCAGCCCGGCGCGGGCGCAGGCGAGCGGCAGCAGGCTGGTCAGCCGGGTCTTGGGCAGCCAGGAGGCGACCCGCTCGCCATGGGCAAGGCCCCTCGCCTTCAGCCCGGCGGCGAGCGCCCCGACCGCCTCGTCGAGCCCGGCATAGTCGAGAATGCCCTCGCGCGTGATCAACGCGGACGCCGCGGGATCGCCGCGCAGCGTCAGGTGATCGAGCGGGTAAGGCGTCGGGTCCGGCGTTTCCAACTTCATTCCTGCTTTTGGCGGCGTCATGATAGGGCGGGCGTGAAAGGGCATAAAGCGTGACGGTTAACATCGCTTTGTACGACGATCTCGACGCCGTCGCGGCCGACGCCGACGGCGCGCTCGACCGTGCGGCGCAGCCGAGCCTGTTCGATCGCCTCTCCTGGTACCGGCTGATCCGCGACCATTGCCCGCCCCCCGGCAGGCTGCTGGTCGCCAGAGCGGGCGGCGCCTGGCTGTTCCTCGCCGAGCAAGGGCGGGAGGCAAAGGGCTATGCGGCCTGGTACTCGCTGCGCTTCGATGCCGTCGGCAGCCGGCAAAGTGACGTCATGACGGCAATCGCCGCCGCGCTTCGCGAGCGCGGGCTCGCCAGGGTCGAGCTCGCCCCGGTCGAGGATCCGGCGCCGCTGCGAGCCGCGTTCCGCAACGCCGGCTGGCGCGTCTCCGTGACCGCGAAGACCGGCAATTGGCGGATCGATACGAGCGGCCTGGATTTCGAGGCCTATTGGGCGGCACGGCCGGCCCAGCTCAGGAACACCGCCAAGCGGCGCGGCAAGTCGGCCGGGCTCGAGATCGAGATCTACGATGGCTTTGACGCGCGCGCCTGGGCCGATTACGAGGCCGTCTACCGGGCGAGCTGGAAGCCCGAGGAGGGCTCCTTCCCGTTCCTCCGGGCGCTGGCCGAGCAGGAGGGCGCGGCTGGGACGCTGCGGCTCGGCATCGCCCGCAAGGACGGCCGGCCGGTGGGGGCGCAGCTCTGGCTGGTGGAAAATGGCGAGGCGACCATCCACAAGCTCGCTTATGCCGAGCACGCCAAGGCGATGTCGCCGGGCACCCTGCTCGGCATGGCGATGTTCCGCCGGGCGATCGACGTCGACCGCGTGCGCGTCATCGATTACGGCACCGGCGACGAGCCCTACAAGAAGGACTGGATGGCCGAGCGGCGCACGCTCTGGCGGGTGGAGGCGTTCAATCCCTCGACCTTGCGCGGCCTCGCCGGCGCGGCGCGGGCGCTTGTCGCGCGCCTCCGGAAGCATTAGCACCCGGCAACCGCCCGCCAGGACGAGGGGAAACATGGCGACCGCACCCGACGACGCCCACGAAGTCGAGAATACGCTGCGCGCCGTGCTCGCCGACGTGCTCGGCCTGGATCCGGCGCGGGTGGCCGGGTTTCGCGAGGAGACGCCTTTGTTCGGCGCGCTGCCCGAATTCGATTCGATGGCGGTCGCCGGCCTGTTGACCGAGCTCGAGGAACGGCTCGGCATATTGATCGAGGACCATGAGGTCGACGCCGACATGATGGAGACGTTCGGCGCGCTTTTGACCTTCGCGCGGGACAAGACGCTAAGGTGACCGCCCCGACGCTCGCCTTCGAGCAATTCCGGGGCTCGGGCGGGCGCGAATGGCTGATGCGGCTCGGCCGGCCGCACGCGCCGGCGATCCTGTTCGTGCCGCCCCTGTTCGAGGAGATGAACCGCACCCGGGCGCTGATCGCGGCGGCGATGCGCTGGCTCGCCAGGCGCGGCCACGGCTGCTGGCTGCTCGACCTCAGCGGCACGGGCGAAAGCGAGCGCGCGCTGGCCGCGGTGAGCTTGGACGACTGGCGTCATGACGTCAGCGCCGCCGCCGCCTATATCGCTGAGAAAGCACGCAAACCTTTGATCGCCAGCCTGCGCGGCGGCGCCCTGGTCGACGATTGCGCCGAGGCCCGCGGCTGGTGGCGGCTGGCGCCGCTCGACGGCGCCGCGGTGGCCCGCGACATGGTTCGCTCGGGCCTTGCCGGCGGCGTCGAATGGGCGGGCTACGATCCCTCGCCGGGGCTGCGCGCGGCGCTCGAGGCGGCGGTGCCGGCGCCGGTCAAGTCGCTGCGCACGGCGCGGCTCGCCAGCGATCGCGGCGAAGCGGACGTCAAGCTCGACGGGCCGGCCCTGTGGCGCCGCTCCGAGCCGGGCACTTCCGCGTCGCTCGCCGACGCGCTCGCCGCCGACCTCCATCGCTGGAGCCGCGAATGCGTCGCCTTCTGAGCTTCGCCTGCAGCGGCTGCGAGCTTGCCGCCACCCTCGATTCGGCCGGGGGCAGCATCGGCCTGCTCCTGGTCACCGGCGGCAGCCAGACCAGGGTCGGCTCGCATCGCATGTATGAAAGGCTCGGCAAGGCGCTGTCTGAACAGGGTTTCCCATGCTTGCGTTTCGACCGGCGCGGAGTCGGCGACAGCGCCGGCGAGGATCCGGGCTTTCGCGGCAGCGGCGCCGACATCGCCGCCGCGGTCGCCGCCTTCCGCAGCGAGGTGCCGGCGCTCGAGCGGGTGATGGGCCTCGGTCTGTGCGACGGCGCCACCGCGCTCGCCCTGACCGGCAAGGCGGCGGGGATCGACGCCCTGATCCTGGTCAACCCGTGGCTGGTCGAGAGCGAAGCGGACGAGCAGGCGCCGGCAGCGATCCGCGCGCATTACCGCAAGCGACTACTCAGCCGTGAGGGCTGGAACAAACTCCTTTCCGGCGCAGTCGATTACCGCAAGCTCCTGAAAGGCCTGCTCAGGATTTCCAAGCGCGATCGAGGCTCGTCCCTGGCACGCGATACGGCGACCGCGCTCCGCGCGAGCGGCCTCCGCTCCTGGCTGATCCTCGCCGAGGACGACGGCACCGCCGCCGCCGCCGTCCACGAGCTGAAGGCGCCGGCGTTCAGGGGGCTGATCGAGGGCCGCGAGATCGTGAAAAGCGATTCCCACACCTTCGCCCGCCCCGGCGACGAAGCGGCCCTGCTCGCGGCGACGGTCCGCGCGATCAACGCGCTATCCAATTAGGGAAAGCGAAACTTAGGCGTCCTGCATTACCGGATGGGGTTTGGTTTCGAAGTCGGCTTCCGCCAGAAACTTCTCGGCGTCGAGTGCGGCCATGCAGCCGGTGCCGGCGGCGGTCACCGCCTGGCGGTAGATCTTGTCCATCACGTCGCCGCAGGCGAAGACTCCGGGCACGCTGGTCCGGGTGGTGCCGGTCTCGACCCGGATATAGCCGTCCGCGTCAAGATCGAGCTTGCCCTTGAACAATTCGGTCGCCGGCGAATGCCCGATCGCGACGAACGCCCCTTCCGTGTCGAGCCGCTCGACCGCACCGCTTTTGGTGTCCTTGAGGTCGAGCGCGACCAGCCCTTCCGGCTCGCCGCCGGCGACGAACTCGGCGACCTCCCGGTTCCACATCACCTTGATGTTGGGGTGGGCGAACAGCCGCTCCTGGAGGATCTTCTCGGCGCGCAGCGCGTCGCGGCGGTGGATGAGGGTGACGTCGTGGCTGTGGTTGGTCATGTAGAGCGCTTCCTCGACCGCGGTGTTGCCGCCGCCGATCACCACCACCTTCTTGCCGCGATAGAAGAAGCCGTCGCAGGTCGCGCAGGCGGAGACGCCCTTGCCCTTCAAATGCTCCTCCGAAGGCAGGTTGAGCCAGCGCGCCTGGGCGCCGGTGGCGATCACGAGCGTGTCGCCAACATAGAGGGCGCCGCTGTCGCCCTTCATGCGGAACGGGCGCTCGCTGAGGTCGATCTCGGCGATATGGTCCCATTCCATCCGCGCGCCGACATGTTCGGCTTGGCGTTGCATCTGCTCCATCAGCCAGGGGCCCTGGATGACGTCGGCAAAGCCGGGATAATTCTCCACGTCGGTGGTAATGGTGAGCTGGCCGCCGGGCTGGATGCCCTGGACGACGATCGGTGCCAGGCCGGCGCGGGCGGCGTAGATGGCGGCGGAGAGCCCGGCCGGGCCGGAGCCGAGGATCAGCATGCGGGAGGAGTGGGTCGCGGTCATCAACGCGAATTAGTGGCCCGCTTCCCCCCGCGCAATGGCCCTGATATGAGCGCCGCCCATGACCCAGAGAGAGAATCCCATCGGTCTCGACGGCTTCGAGTTCGTCGAGTTCACCAGCCCCGATCCGGACGCGCTCGCCGGCCTGTTCGAGAAGCTCGGCTTCACCCATGTCGGCAATCATCGCTCGAAGAACGTGCGCCATTATGCCCAGGGCGACATCAACTTCATCCTCAACATGGAGCCCTCCGGCCAGCCCGCCGACTTCCGCCAGGCGCACGGCCCCTCGGCCAACGGCATGGCCTTCCGGGTCAGGGATGCAAAGCAGGCGCTGGCGCTGGCGCTCGAGCGCGGCGCCGTCCAGGCCGAGACCCGCCGCGGCCCGGACGAGCTCGACATTCCGGCGATCGAGGGGATCGGCGGCTCCTACCTCTATCTCGTCGACCGCTACGGCGCCGACCAGATCTACGACGTCGATTTCGAGCCGGTACCCGGCGCCGGCCGCGACGACAACAGCGTCGGCCTGCACACGCTCGACCATCTCACCCACAATGTGAACCGCGGCCGGATGGACCATTGGGCCGACTTCTACGAGCGCATCTTCAACTTCCGCCAGATCCGCTATTTCGACATTGAGGGCCAGCAGACCGGCCTGTTCTCCCGGGCGATGACCGCGCCCGACGACAAGATCCGGATCCCCTTGAACGAGAGCCAGGACGAATACAGCCAGATCGCCGAATATCTGAAGGAATATAAAGGCGAGGGCATCCAGCACCTCGCCTTCGCCACCGACGACATCTTCACCACCGTCGACAAGCTGCGCGCCAACGGCATCGTCTTCCAGGAGAGCCCGGACACCTATTACGACATGATCGACAAGCGCATCCCGGGCCACGCCCACGACGTCGCGGCGATGCGCGCGCGCAAGATCCTGATCGACGGCTCGCCCGAGACCGGCGAAGGGCTGCTCCTCCAGATCTTCACCGAGAACATGATCGGCCCGATCTTCTTCGAGGTGATCCAGCGCAAGGGCAATGAGGGCTTCGGCGAGGGCAATTTCAAGGCTTTGTTCGAATCGATCGAGCTCGACCAGATCAGGCGCGGAGTGATCCCGGCGAAGAGCGACGCCTGAACCCCGTCTTGCCCCGCCCGTCCAGACCGGGTTAATCCGACTCGGGGCATGTTCGGCCGCGTGGCCTGTTTCCAGCCATCACCAGGAGTGACCATGAAGATCCGTAAATTCCTCGCTTTTTCCGCCGCCGCCGCGCTTCTGCCGCTGGCCGCGCCGGCGCTCGCCCAGTCGGCGCTGCGAGTCGGCGCCACCGTCACCGATCCGCAGGGCGGCACGGTCGGCACGATCACCGCGATCAACGGCCCCAATCTGACCTTGCGTACCGACCGGCACGAGGCCCAGCTGCCGGTAACCTCGTTCACCGCCACCGAGAGCGCCGTCCTGTTCGGCATGACCCAGGCCGCTCTCAACGCCGCGATCGAGGCCGCCGAGGCGCGCGCCCAAGCGGCGTTCGCAGTCGGCGCGGTGGTCCGCGACCGCGACGGCGCCGAGCTCGGCCCGATCCAGGCGCTCGATGCCGAGACGGTCACCATCCGGCTCAGCAACGGCCTCGTCCGGCTGCCGCGCAGCGCGCTCGCCGCCGGGCCGCAGGGCCTGGTCACCGGCGCCACCCTCGCCGAGCTTCAGAGCCACGCGGTGCCGGCGCCGGCGGCGGAGCCCGCCCCGGCCCAATAGCTCGGTTTCGAAAAGCCAGGCTTGACACTTCAACGAAAGCGTTGAACGCTGCGCGGGCATGGCGTCGGAAGGCTCTCGAGGAACCGGCTTTACCGAGCGCGAGCTGCTGCTCGTTGCGGCGGCGCGGGCGGTGCTCGCCGCTTTCCGCGACGCGCTCGAAAAGAAGCGCCTGTCGGCGCCGGCCACCGCCACCCTGCGCCTGCTCGAGACCGCGCTCGACCCCTATCCCGGCAAATAAGCGCTTCCGGAGGCGCCGCGCCGCCGATAAGGTCGCGGCGCTTATGGGAGAGAGGCAAATGGCGGGTGCGGCGTTGAAGACATCGAAGGCGGCGGGGCCGTCGCCGAGCTGGGAGGAGGACGCGCTCGGCTTCCTGATCGCGCCGGTGACGCCGGAGGAGTTCCTCGGCCGTTATTACGAGCGCGAGGCGCTGCTCAACGTCCGCGGCGAGCCCGACCGCTATGCCGACCTCCTGTCGCTCGACATCCTCGACCATTTCATCAACAGCGCCGACCTGCGCGAGGGCATGATCGACCTCACCAGCCAGAAAAGGCGGATGTCGCGCGACGATTATGTCGACGATGCCGGCCGGGTCAGCCGGGTGGCGATCGCCGAGGAATATCTCGACGGGGCGACGATCATCCTTCCCCAGCTCCACGATTCGATCTTCAAGCTGGGCGAATTCTGCCGGGCGCTGGAGGAAATCTTCTCCTGCCACATGCAGACCAACATCTACCTGACCCCGTCGGGCAATCAGGGCTTCCCGATCCATTACGACAATCACGACGTGTTCGTGATGCAGGTGTCGGGGGCCAAGGCCTGGCGGCTCTACGACGTGCCGGTCGAGACCCCGTTCCGCGGCGAGCGGTTCGAGCTCGGCCAATACGAGCCGGGGCCCTTGAGCCGCGAGTTCACCCTCAATCCGGGCGACTGCGCCTATGTCCCGCGCGGCATGATGCACGATGCCGAGAATGTCGGCGACGAGCCCTCGCTCCACATCACCGTCGGGCTGATCACCAAGACCTGGGCCGATCTGATGCTCGAATCGGTGTCCGAGCTGGCTTTGACCTCGCCCGAGATGCGGCGCTCGCTGCCGGCGGGGTTCGCCGGGCGCGACTTCGACCGCAAGGCGGCGGCGGCGCAGTTCGATCGGCTCAGGCGCGAGATCGCCGACAAGGCGAGCATGGACAGCGCCTTCGATCTGCTCGCCGACAATTTCGTCCGCGGCCGCCGGCCCAACGTTTCCGGAGTGATCTCGGCAGGCGTTTCCGGGCCGCTCGAGGGCGACCGTTTCCGCCGGCGCCGGTTCGTGCCCTGGAACGTCGCCGACGACGACGGCAAGCTGGTGCTGATCGGCCCCGGCGGCGACCTCGATTTCGAGGCCGAGGAGGGCGACGCGCTCGACGTCGCTTTGTCGGGCGCGCCGTTCACCGTCGCCGATCTCAAGTGCAAGGACCCGGCCGAGCTGATCAAGACCTTGTGGTCGGGCGGCTATCTGGAACGGCTCAGCTAGGACGGACTAGCGCCGCGAAACGGCCTGGACGGCGCCGCGGCAATGGTTGCGGACCGCCTCGACCAGCGGAAAGTCGCCGGCCTCGCGGGCGAGGCGCTCGCCGGCCTCGCAATCGCCGGTGCGGACGATCTCGCCGACGCGCTGGCCGAGCTCGGGGCTGCCGGCGCGCAGCGGCCCGGCGGCAGCGGCCGGCGCGGCGCGCGCGGTCTCGG
>JADMIO010690258.1_pt1 | contig 58637 bp, 46 predicted proteins | sample 8958161 | NCBI WGS metagenome assembly JADMIO01 (sample SAMN16585339, study PRJNA669376) | soil metagenome | isolation source: Crop rotation soil | place: USA: Cullars Rotation, Alabama | collected 2011
GGCCGCGACTTCAAGTCACGTGAATTCCAAGCTTCGGATCCCACTGTGCTGGAAATGACACTGAGAGCATCGACGACGCATTTAGCCGGTTGATTACGAATGCGGATCTTCGGCGCCAGATGGGCCAGGCCGGCAGGGAACACATTTTGGGCAACTACTCGTGGGAGAAAACAGCAGATCGATTTCTGCAACAACTGCAATGAAGTTATCTGTGCTGATCTGTACGTACAATCGGCCTGAACTACTGACTCGGGCCCTCGAAGCACTCACGAAGTACTCAGACGAGAAGCCCGATCAGATCGTCGTAGTCAATGGTGGTGACGATCGAGCGACTCGAGTGGTTCAGTACTTCATGATTACGAACAAGGATGATGTCGAGATCAACCTCGTTCGCACTGTTAACAAGAATCCTGCTGCCAACCGGAACGTGGGGTTACCTCATTGCCGCGGCGACATCATCGCTACGACCGACGATGACGCACAGGTGTTTCCGAACTGGGTCGCGTTGATGAAACAAGTTCATCAAGCACATCCTCAGGCGGGCGCTGTTGGCGGGCCGGTGATCGGAACTCCCACGAACTCTCTGGTGGCCCAAGCCGCCGACTTGATCACGTTTCCCGATTGGCCCCAACCGCAATATGTTCGGACGCTTCCGACGGTCAATATTTCTTACAAACGTGAGATTGTTAAGAGGGTCGGCTTACTCGACGAAACACTCTTTTGCGGTGAAGACGTGGATTACAACTGGAGAGTGCAGAAGCTCGGTTACAAGATCTACTTCGACCCGCAGATCAAGGTTTATCACCAGCACCGGCCGACTCTCAACGGCTTTCTCAATCAACATTACAGGTATGGCAAGGCGTATTACCTGGTCCGTCGAAAATGGCGCGACATGTATTGCGTATATCCGCATCAGCTTCGCCGCGTTCGAGATGGACTAAAGGCGCTTAACTTCGTCGCTGCGTTGCTGTACGAACCGTTTAGGACCACGCAGCAAGTGTCTTCCTTAAAAACGCGGTTAGAGTTGATACCGCTCTTGTTTTTAGCAGAGCTTGCCTGGAAGAGCGGCATGGTTGAACAAGCGCGTAAAACCTCGAAGGTCACAGGGTGATTTGATCCATGCACCCGATGGATGCGTTCAGCAAGGGCCGGCGCGGAGTCAACGCGTTATCGCGACTGCTTCAACGCTCACACTTCAGCCGCCGGTGTGGGCCGGCGCCGACCATTTTCATCGATCTCGAGCGGCCGATTCCGATTAGATCAATGCGAAACTTGCTGATCCTGTTTACTGAAGGCGGTTACCCGATCTGGCTTCGCGGAAAACTCAATCGATGGTTCCTCAACGTCGGAGAAGATCTTGTGTGGCATGACGGTACGGACATCGCGTGGGGATCTCCGCCGGCGGCCGCGAACCTGACGCTTTGTACTGACTCATCGCAACTATTACATCAGAATGGATTTCGTAAGCTGATCCATTTGCATTACGACTACTCGCCCAGGCTGAACTTGGCAGATAACCACTTCGCGATGCCTCTTCCGATGCATCCTCAGCTCTATGTTGAATACGACGAGAGCGAGCGTTTGGAGGTGTATCGATCAAGCCCGCGCAGGCTGCGGATTCTTTTTTCCGGCAACTGTGATGAGGACGGTTACGACCGGCCGATTTTTAGAGACGTGTACGGAAAACTGTCTCGTCTCGAGATCCTGAAAGCGATTCAAGCTCACGGTTGGGGGAAGCGCATCTCGCAAGGTCGCTTGTCAGGGTTGTTGGACCAGGGAGTCCATCACAATGAGTTTTTTCTGCTTCATCCCAGGACGAGAATCAATCAAGGGCACTGGCTGAATACGGTCGCCAAATCCGACTTTTTTCTCTGTCCGCCGGGAGTTCTTTTCGCCTGGAGTTGCAATCTTGTTGAAGCAATGGCAGTCGGAACAATTCCAATTACCAATTATCCGGAATGGCTGTTTCCCCCTTTGCGACATGGTATTGACGCGCTGACTTTTTCGACGATTCCGGAACTACGAGACGTGATCGACCTGGCGCGTCGCATGTCTGAGACACAGATCGCCGAGATGCGCGCCAATGTCATAGCGTTCTATGAAGCGCACCTGGCCATGAAACCGTTTGTCGGGCGGCTGATGGACCATCCGGCTTCCGTAGTTCACTTGCACTCATGGCAAGAGACTGAAGCTGCTGCCCGCGAGGCGTGTCTCGGCACAAATTAGCAAGAAAGCTCGATTAATTTGACGTTCTGGAGGCGGGCGATCCTAAGGCGTTAGAGCATGCGTATACTGCTGATTCCGAACACGTATGCTCCCGTGCTGGGTGGTCTTCAGACCGCAACTCACAATCTCGCGAAGCATCTGCTCAAGAGTGGACACCACGTGCAAGTTGTCACTAACCGCTATCCTCGCACGCTGCCGGCGCAGGAGATGTTGGACGAAATTCCGATACACCGGTTGCTGTTGCTTGCACCGAATATCAACAGCCTGCGACGCGGGCGACCGGATCTGTTTTTGGCGTCCTGGTACTTTTACCCGCAGACGTCCCGCCGATTGCGAAATTTGATGCGAACGTTTCGTCCTCGCGTGGTGAATGTGCACTTCCCGGATCATCAGGTTCGTTTCGTTCTCGCGTTACGGCGTCAGTTCGAATTTCGCCTGGTTGTTTCGTTGCACGGACACGACATTGAGAGGCTTCGCAAGGATGCGGCTGCGCGCGAGCCTCTCCAATCGATCTTGCGTGAAGCTGACGCGATCACAGCATGTTCTCAGCATCTGCTGGACCAGGCTATTCGAGTAGAACCTTCGATCGGGCCTAAAGCTCAGGTGATTCACAATGGCATAGACCCGAAGCGCTTCGCCGACAAGAGTTTTCATTTTCATCCGCGACCTTATGTTTTTGCCTTTGGCCGCCTGACGCACAAAAAAGGATTCGACATGTTGCTGGAGGCATTTGCGCAGGCCGAAGCAGCAGTTCGGGACGTGGATTTGATCATCGCGGGAGAGGGTGAGGAATGGAACGCGTTAGCTGTTCAGACACAGCGACTAGGTTTGGCCGGCAGAGTTCACTTCCGTGGGCGCGCCACTCCTGAAGAAGTTGTTCGCCTGCTGAACGGCGCGTTATTTGTCGTGGTCCCATCGAGGTCCGAGCCATTTGGAATCGTTGCGTTGGAGGCACTTGCAGCGGGCAAGCCACTGCTGGCGACCCGTACCGGTGGATTAGCGGAATTTTTGACCGAATTCACAAACGACAAAACAAACTCTGCGCAGTCGAACAACGTGCTGTTGGGGTCAGCACCCGTAGTGAAGTTAGTCGAGCCTCAGGCGGACGAGTTGGTAACTGGATTGCGTCAGATGTTCGAACTACCACTCGACGATTCTGGAAGGAAGAGCGATTACCAAATCGCTGAAAAGTACAGTTGGGCGCAGGTCACCCGCTCCTACGAAAGTGTTTTGGTTGGAAACGGCGGATAGCTTTGACTCAAAAGTCCGAAATCCCACCCACGTAAGTGGGTGGATTGTTCAACCGCAACCTACACAACAGTTCATGCACTTCTGCAAATCCCACCAACGACAGTTGGTGGATCGTTCATCTTCGGCCACTAACTCAGGCAGGGAAGTCAACAATCCACCCACTTACGTGGGTGGGATTCGAAAACCTCTAAGCCAGACTCGTAGGCTGGAAGTCAACAATCCACCCACTTACGTTGGTGGGATTCGAACACCTCTAAGCCAGACTCGTAGGCTGGAAGTCAACAATCCACCCACTTTCGTTGGTGGGATTCGAAAACCTCTAAGCCAGACTCGTAGGCTGGAAGTCAACAATCCACCCACTTACGTTGGTGGGATTCGAACACCTCTAAGCCAGACTCGTAGGCTGGAAGTCAACAATCCACCCACTTTCGTTGGTGGGATTCGAAAACCTCTAAGCCAGACTCGTAGGCTGGAAGTCAACAATCCACCTACTTACGTGGGTGGGATTTCGGACTCTTAAGTCAAAGCCACGGCGGATAGGTTGGGCCATGTCCAGCATAGTCACGCGAAGAAAATCCGGTGCGGCTTACATAACTGTACTCGCGCTCGGGCTCGGCTTGGCGGTCGTTGAGATTCTCATCCTCGAGTATGGGATCTCATATCGAGAAGTCATCGTAACTCTGATTGTTCTCGCCGCCGTGGCGGCCTTCGCGGCGGGCAAAAAAGGTCTAAAGCTTGGTTTCGTTTTCCTGGTCCTGACCTTTGCCGTTGGTTATCGAACAATGGATGTCAGTCCCGAGTTACATGTCCATCCCTCCGAGTTAGTTCTGTGGGGACTGCTAGCACTCCCATTGGTCCAACGAAACAAGGTCAGCCTCTGGCTTCCTGTTTGGCTCATCTTGTTTATCCCGTTTTGGCTTTGGGGTTGGTGGCCCTACCTCGCGGGTAACTTCAAATGGGAGCCGATGTTCTCAGAATTCAAGAACTTCATCATTCTCATTCCGCTGTTCCTGATAGCCGGCAGTGTGCTGATGGAAAAGAGTAGCTGGGGTGCGGTTCTGCTCGCGTTCTATTTAGTCGGTGCCTGGATCGCGGCAATGGGGATTCTGGAATATGTCTACCCCGGAATAAAAACACTATTTCCGGAGTTCGTTACTTTCGCGCTGCCGATTGAAACCGGCGAAGGGTTCCAACGCGCGCGTTTCTCTTTTTGGGGATCTACGGACGCGGTTTATCTCTGTGTTCTTGCTCTGCCAATGGCGGTGGCGGTTTGGGAATGGTGGTCCACTTCGTGGAAGCGGGTGGTTAACTTGTTGATCGTGGCCGTTATCCTGGTTGCGGTTTACATCAGCGGTCATAGGAATGCGTGGCTGATGGTTGCTCTTCAATTCCTGGCTTTCGCTGTGGTCAAGAAGCAGTACTTGTTAGGTATTGCGGTTTTGGTTGTTTTCGTTTCCGTTTACCAACTGGCGCCAGAGCCCGCGAGAGCGCGGTTTTATTCTGGAACCGAATTATTATCCGGACAGCCTTTATCAACTGATTCAAGTGGCCAGAAGCGCTGGTACCGGGTGACGACGTCGCTGGACAACACGTTAGCGCATCCGTTCGGTAGTGGTTGGACGGCGGCGGGATGGGTACACAACGACTTCCTCCAGGTGGCCGAGAACCTCGGGATACTGGCCGGTGCTTTGTTCCTTGGAGCTTATGTATTCACGCTGGGACGGCTATGGCGTCAGGTTCGAACCGTTTTCCTCCTCCATGAACAACGAATGCTCGGCATTACGCTGCTGCTGTCATTCGCGAGTGCGGGAATGATTTTAGCCACCGACGCGAACTTGGAGTTGCCACAATTGATATTACCCATCTGGTTCGTGTGGGTGATGGTAGAGATCTGGCTGCGGCAAATCCGTATGCAGGGTGCAGGGGGCAATACACATGACACATCCTACAGTTTCGGTGCTATTGCCAACATATAACTGCGCACCGATCGTTCGCGCTACTCTCGAAACGATCAAATGGGCAGATGAAATCCTCGTCGTGGATTCATTCAGCACCGACAACACGTTGGATATTTGTCGCGAGTTCGGAGCCCGTATCCTGCAGCACGAGTATGTTAATTCAGCCAAACAAAAGAACTGGGCTGCGTCGCAGTGCCAAGGCGATTGGGTGCTCCAGATCGATGCGGATGAAGTTCTCGAACCCGGGCTCGAAGAGGAAATAAAGCAACGCATCGCCACCAGCCCGCCGGAAGTTGACGTCATTCGCATTCCTCGCAAGAACCACATGCTGGGCCGGTGGATACGTTATGGCGGTAACTTCCCGGATTATCAAACGCGCCTTTTTCGTCGCGGCAAAGCGCGATGGAACGAGCGAGAGGTGCACGCTCACATGGAAGTTAATGGAAACGCGCCCGTGTTGCAGCACTGTTTCCTGCACAACAACATGCCTCATCTTTCCAAGGAGCTGCGCAATCTGGATCGTTACACGCGTTACGAGGCAGACGAAATGCGAAAACAGCGAAGGCATTTCCAGTGGCATTACGTCGTGGTGCGTCCCTGGTTGGTTTTCTTTCATCGCTATCTTTGGCTGCAGGGATTTCGCGATGGCTGGCGCGGATTCATCTACTCCGCCTACACAGCGATTTACGTTTTCTTGTACATGGCGAAAGTTTGGGAGATGGAAGAACTAGAGTTGGAGCGTAGTCCTCAGTGGGTGTAACTGATGGGCCAAGCGGTCCGTTCTAAGTTCGAACTCCCACCCACGTGAGTGGATGGATTGTTACATACCAGTCTAGAGGTCGGCTTAGAGATTTTCGAAGAAGTCGGTCATCTGTGATGTAGCTTGCAGTTGAACTATCCGCCCACTGCCATGGGCGGGATTTCAGACTCTTGAAGCAAAGCTGATGCGTTGCCACGATGCTCGTTTGACAGTTGTTTTTGTTGAATCGGCGGCGGCCATGGGCGGCGTTCAATTCAGCACGCTTTACCTGGCCCAACATCTGGATTCGACGCTGTGGCAGCCCGTCGTAGTTTGTCCTCAGGAAGGTGATTTGACCCGCGCATGTCGCAGTTCCGGCGTAGCCGTTCGCATTCTCGATTGTCCACGCTTGCGCTCGACAAGTTTTCAAATCGGTCGCGATTTCGCACGCCTGCCGAATCCCTTGAATTGGGCCTGGGATAGTTGGGCCACTTTCGTTGCCGCGCGCAAGCTCACTCATTTATTGAGGCAAGTGAAACCGGATCTGATCGTTACCAAGGGGTTGTTCTCCCATTTCTACGGCGGGCTAGCGGCGCGTCAACTGGGAATTGCTTGCGTTTGGCATGTGCAGGATTTCATTTCTGAACGTTTCTGGAAGCTCTATCAGCGGTTCTTTGGTCAGCTTGCGCGATGGATTCCGGATCATGTCGTTGTCGATGGCGCATCGATAAGCCGTCAGTTACCTCAGACAGTGCAGGACCGGCTCACGGTTGTTCACAACGGCGTAGATACGAGCGTTTTTCGACCCGGTCTGGACGGGCAGAGCATTCGGCAATCTCTTGGAATTCCTGGTGAGGCAATGGTGGTGGGCCATGTGGGGCGGATGACCCCGTGGAAAGGGCAGCACTACTTGCTCGAGGCGTTCGCGTCCGTCTCCGCCGCGACAGAAAATGTTCATCTACTGTTCGCTGGTGCTCCCGTCTTCGACAGTGATGCTTACCAGCGCGGTTTGGTGAGTCTCGCATCCAGGCTTGGAATAAGCGATCGCGTGAAGTTCGCGGGTTATCGTCACGATCTGCCGGTCGTGCTGGCGGCGATGGACGTATTCGCCTTCACCTCGGTAGAGAAAGATACAAGTCCTCTTACGTTGTTTTCGGCGATGTCGTCGGGACTGCCTGTAGTCGCGTTTGATATTGAAGGCGTTCGCGAAGTGCTGCCGCCGGGCGAGCAGATTCTGGTACCGGTACGTGACGTAGATGCGTTAGCCCGGTCCATCGAAAAACTGGTTTTAGATCATGCTCTGCGGCGACGGTTAGCGGCGTCAGCGCGCCGGCTCGCAGAATCGGAGTTTGGGATCGAGAGATATGTATCTCGTATGCAGAACGTTTTTCTTACGACCAACTCCCGATCTCCGAAACGTAAGGTCTTTCACGTCATTGCCGATGCATAGCATTCTTTTTGTTCACAACGGTCCAACGCAGTTTGTGCAGCTCGATCTGGACGAACTCCGAAAACATTATGGGGTCACTGAGTGTTATCTACGTTCGCGATGGGTCAATGCGGTAAGGCTCTGGCAGCAAGTTAGCACTCATGACCTCGTTTTCGGATGGTTCGCTTCCTGGCATACGTTCCTGCCGTTGTTGTTTGCGAGACGATTAGGTAAGCCGTCGATCCTGGTTATCGGCGGTTATGACGTCGCCAACATGCCTGACATTAGTTATGGCCATCAGCGAGGTGGAGTCAAGAGATGGATCAGTCGACGTACGATGCGTTTGGCTAACCAGCTTGTCACGAACTCTCATTACAGTCGAGAGGAGGCCGCGCGCAACGCGCTTGTTCCCGTAGAACATGTGCAACCGCTCTATCACGGTCTAACAGATCCCTTTCGCTCATTGCCTCAGGCCCCTCGCGATCGGATGGCTTTGACGGTGGGAAACGTCGATCGATCTAACCTGCGGCGGAAAGGACATGAACCCTTCGTACGAGCGGCGGCGCTGATGCCTGACGTGGAATTCATATTGGCCGGCGCATGGAAGGACGACGCTATCGAGTACCTTCGTTCGATTTCTGCACCAAACGTGACTTTCACTGGCTGGCTGAGTAAAGAAGCGCTTTGCAAGCTCTATCGCAGGGCCGCGGTTTACGTGCAACCGTCGCGTCATGAAGGATTCGGTTTGAGCGTAGCGGAGGCGATGCTGGCGGGTTGTATTCCGGTAGTGACCAAAGCCGGTGCTCTTCCTGAAGTGACCGGAGAATTAGGTGTCTCTATAGCTGAACCCACACCACCCCTGATCGCACGAGCAATCAAACAGGCTCTTGCGCAACCCGAAGAAACCAGGATTGTCATCAGGGAAACCATCCTGGACCGGTTTCCCTTGCAGAAGCGTGGTCAAGCCCTGGACCGGCTGATCGCGCAACTAATCGATAACGCGCACTAATCCAATCCAGTCATTTCCAATGATTAGTTCTCTGTCTCCGCAGCATTTCCTGGAGAAAGACAGGTCAAGTTATGCAGTCTCTAACTATTCCATCGCGCACTGAATTTCTTCTCTTTGGTGCTCCTGACATAAACGAAGCTGAGATCCAGGAGGTCGTGGACACCTTGCGTTCCGGCTGGCTCAGCACCGGACCCCGCTGTCGAAAGTTTGAGCAACTCTTCTCTGAATACATCGGTTGCCAACACGCCGTCGCTCTTAACTCTTGCACGGCCGGACTTGAATTAGCTTTGGAGGCACTGGGTGTTGGACCAGGCGATGAAGTTATCACCACGCCTCTTACTTTCTGCGCTACGGCAAATGTGGTGGTTCATCGCGGGGCCAAGCCGGTGTTCGTCGACGTGGACCGCGAAACCGGAAATATCGACCCGGCACAGATACCCGCGGCCATCACCGACAAAACGAAAGCAATTCTGCCGGTCCATCTTTACGGACGGCCCTGTGAAATGGATGCCTTAATCACGATCGCCAAGGACCACGGTTTATACGTGATTGAAGATGCGGCGCACGCTGCGGAAGCCTGGTATCGAGGAAGGAAAATCGGAACGATCGGCGACATCACTGCCTACAGCTTTTACGCCACGAAGAACCTTTGTACCGGTGAGGGAGGAATGTTGGTCACAAACGACGAGGCAATAGCTGACGAAGTGAGAGTCAAACATCTACATGGCCTCACCCGCGACGCATGGAAACGATATTCGGACGAAGGGTTTCAACCGTACGACGTCGTAGCTGCGGGTTACAAATACAACATGATGGACATTCAAGCGGCGCTCGGCATACATCAGCTTGCGCGGCTGGAAAGCAACCTGAAGATTCGCGAACGCCACTGGCGAAGTTACGACGAAGCCTTTGCTGGACTGGAAGCAATTACGACGCCGCACCCGATGCTGGACCAGGCTGACGATCAAAACAGCCGGCATGCCCGGCACCTTTATACGATCCTGCTCGACTTCAACCGGTTAAACATTTCTCGGCAGGAGTTCATGAATTCCCTCCAACGAGAAAACATCGGTACGGGAATTCATTTTACGTCGCTGCATCTGCTTAGTTTCTATCGCGAACGGTTCGGATATAAACGCGGTGACTTTCCCAACGCGGAATTTATTTCGGATCGGACAGTCTCGCTGCCGCTCTCATCCGCTTTGGACCAACAGGACATAGACGACGTTATCAATGCGGTGCAGAAAGTTGTGAAGTCGGGAATGCGGGCCAGGTATGCAGTGGCTTCGTAGTATCGATGAATATTTGGAGAATCGATAAATGTTAGCGCGACGTGATCCGGACAACTCGCCGTTTGTCAGTGTAGTCATGCCGGTTCGCGATGAGGCCGCATTCATCAGTCGTAGCCTCGAGGCCGTGCTCGCGCAGGATTATCCATCGGAACGAATGGAAGTGATTGTTGCTGATGGCCTGTCGACCGACGGCACGCGGGAAATCGTCGAGTCGTTTCAGATCCGACATCCGGCGCTGAAGCTGATTAGCAATCCCGGAAAGATCGTTCCGACTGGCTTGAATCGCGCGATCGCGCGATCGCGTGGCGAGGTCATCGTTAGAGTAGACGGACATTGCGAGATCGCCAACGACTATGTTCGGCGTTGTGTGGAACATCTGTTGAATGATGATGTTGATGGTATCGGTGGTCCATTGGAGACGATCGGGGAAACGCCACTCGCGCGAGTGATCGCGATAGCGATGAGCTCCGCGTTTGGAGTTGGTGGCGCAGCGTTCCGAACAACAGCGAACAAGACGATGCTGACAGACACCGTCGCTTTTCCGGCCTATACAAGAGCCATAGTCGAGCGTGCCGGCCCTTTTGATGAAGAGCTTGTGCGTAACCAGGATGACGAGTACAACTACCGGCTTCGTAAAATGGGCGCAAGGATCCTGCTTGCTGCTGATGTGCGTTGTCGTTACTACAGTCGTAGTTCACTCTCGTCGCTCGGTCGCCAATATTTTCAGTACGGATACTGGAAGGTGCGAGTGCTTCAGAAACACTCAGGACAAATGCAACCACGCCAGTTCGTTCCGCCGTTGTTCGTGGGTGTCTGTTTGTTGTCTCTACTATTGCTGCCAGTGACGCACATCGCGGGTTACGTTTTGGGAGCAGCAGCAGGCAGTTATGCAATCGCAAACATAACCGCGTCGTTTTGGTCGTTACGAACGAGCAGGTACAAGTTTCTGCCGCTGATGCCAATAGTTTTCGCGACGCTGCACGTGGCGTATGGGCTCGGATTTCTGACTGGCCTGGTGAAGTTTTGGAAACGCTGGCGAGAGAAACCAGTACCAGCGTCATCATCAAAGACTGGCTTTGCACAAAAAGCATTTCGCGAACGCCGTCTACTCTGAGTCCTCTGCGTCATCTCCGCGTCTCTGCGTTGAAAAAGGCTTTAACCGCAGAGCGCGCTGAGATAACGCAGAGGGCCGCCGAGCAGACTAGTCCACTTTTTGTGCAAAGCCTCAAAGACTGGCATGGCTCGCTGGCTTGAAATATTGCTTTCAGCGCTGGGTTTGATCGTCTCTCTTCCGCTCCTGATTGTAGGAGCGGCCGCGATCGCGCTTACGTCTCCCGGTCCGGTGATCTTTCGCCAGCAGCGCGTGGGGCGCAATGGTCAACTCTTTGTTCTTTACAAGCTACGCACTATGAGAATGTTGCACGACGGACCGCAAGTGACCGCGCGTGGAGACGATCGCGTCACGGCGGTCGGAAAAATCCTGCGGCGAGCAAAAGTGGACGAACTTCCTGAGCTGTGGAATGTTCTCAGGGGTGATATGTCGTTGGTTGGACCACGTCCGGAAGTGCCGCGATACGTCGATCTCGCAGATGATCGATGGGGACTCGTATTGCAGTGGCGGCCGGGTATAACTGACCCCGTGACGGTGTCTTTGCGCGACGAGGAGACAGTGCTGGCCGATGTAAAAGGAGATCGCGAAGACTTTTATATCAAGCACTTACAACCGTTCAAGTTGCAAGGTTATATCGAATATCTTCACCACCGGAGTTGGTGGAGCGACATTAGGGTCCTGTGTAGAACACTCCTCGTGGTGGTTTGGCCGAGTCAAACTTCTCACCCATTTCAAAAATAAGATCAGCAATAAAGATAGAACTGGAGTTACTCATGAATTCGCCGGCTACGGCATTCGACTCTCCTCAGAGTCAATGCATTCATCGAATTTTTGAAGCGCAGGTCGAACGCACGCCTGATGCTCCCGCGGTTTTCGACAAAGATCAACGACTAACTTACGGTGAGTTGAACGACCGCGCGAACGCGTTGGCCCACCATTTGTGCGCGAGGGGCGTCGGACCCGAGGTGTTAGTGGGAATATGCCTGCACCGAAGCGTGGAGATGATCGTTGCCGCGCTGGGAATTTTGAAAGCCGGGGGAGGCTACTTGCCGCTCGATCCGAATTATCCTCGAGAGCGACTTTCGTTCCTGCTGGAAGACTCCGCGGTTTCGCTGCTTGTTACGCAACAGCCCCTCGCGGCGAATCTGTCGCACCACAACATCGAAGTGATCTCGCTCGATTCGCTCGAGAACGTTGCGGAGCAGTTCGGCGAGAACCCTGAAAACGCAGCATCGCTCGAGAACCTCGCCTATGTGATCTACACGTCCGGTTCGACAGGAACACCCAAAGGCGTGGAGATTACACACGCCAATCTCCTAAACCTGGTCCTTTGGCATCAGACAGCTTTCCAGGTGACGCACGACGATCGAGCAAGCGTATTGGCCAGTGTGGGATTCGACGCGGCCGTTTGGGAAACGTGGCCTTATCTCGGCGCTGGAGCGACTTTGCTGTTGCCGGATGAAGAGACGCGCTTCTCACCCGAGCGCCTTCGCGACTGGTTGGTGAGCAATGAAATTACCATCAGCTTCCTCCCGACAGTGGTCGTCGAGCGCATCATGACTTTAGACTGGCCGCCGAGCACCGCACTCAGGATCTTGCTCACGGGCGCGGAAACGCTCCATAAGTTTCCTGCCCCCAACCTGCCGTTCAAACTGGTGAACAATTATGGTCCAACGGAGTGCACTGTTGTGACCACGTCAGGATTGGTTTCACCTGAAATTCGCTCCGATGCTTTACCAACTATCGGTCGACCGATCACAAACACCTGCCTTTACATTCTTGATGAAAAACTCGAGCAAGTCCCCACAGGCGTGGCGGGCGAGTTGTACATCGGCGGCGCAGGCGTCGCCCGCGGATATCGTCACCGCCCGGATTTGACGGCGGAAAAGTTTATTCACGATCCCTTCAGCGACGCGCCCCGTGCACGGCTGTACAAGACAGGCGACGTTGGTCGCTACTTGTCGAACGGCGAGATCCTCTACGTGGGCAGGATCGACGATCAAATCAAAATAAGGGGCTACCGTATCGAGCCGAATGAGATCGTCGCGGTGCTCGATCGCCATCCGGCGGTGGTGGCCAGCGTGGTGGTCGCACAGGAAGATGGGAACAACGAAAAACGCCTCGTCGCGTATGTCGTTTTCAACTCCGGGTCGCAGCCGTCGGCCGATGAATTGCGAAAGTTTCTGGCAAACGAATTACCGGAGTACATGGTGCCGGCCGTCTTCGTGATACTGGACGCACTGCCGTTGACGGAGCACGGCAAGATCGACCGCCATGCGCTCCCCGCCCCCGACTCTAAAAACACTTTGCGCGACCAGCCATTCACCGCACCTCGTACGCCCATCGAGCAACGACTGGCTGCGGTTCTGTGTTCTCTGCTCCATTTGGACCACGTAAGCATTCACGACAACTTCTTCTTTCTGGGCGGACACTCGCTGTTAGGCACACAGCTCATCGCCCAGATTCGCAGCGCGTTCGGTGTTGAGGTCGCGCTACGGACGCTCTTCGATACCCCTACGATAGCTGACTTATCCTCGCAAATTGAGCGCCTCATCCTCGCGAAAATTGAAGCGATGAATGAAGACGAACTGCAACGCTTACTTGTGTGAATAGCCCTCAGGCGATCGTTTTTCACCAGGCAAATAGTCAAATAGTTTTACAAGGGAGTCGTTCGATGTCACCGCAGAAGCTGTATCGAAATCGTGGGCTGTGGGCTCGAATTGTTTTGTGCTGGTGCGTCTTGACCGTCGCTCCGGCGGCGAACGCCCAGGACCCGTCAGTTGTTGGACAATGGTCGGCTGTGCAAACTCTGCCGATCGTATCTGTGCACGCTCACCTGCTGCCGACCGGTAAAGTACTGATGTACACCTACACCGACGATCCTCACCTCTGGGATCCAGCCACGGGAACCATTACGTCCGCAGCCCTGGCCGGCTACAACACCTTTTGCACGGGTCATGCGTTCCTGGCGGATGGTCGTCTCTTCGTGGCCGGCGGTCATATCTCCAACAATGTGGGCGAACCCAAAGCGTCGATCTACGATCCCATTGCTAATTCGTGGACGCGGTTGCCTGACATGAACGCCGGACGCTGGTATCCGAGCAGTACCATTCTTCCAAACGGCGACGTGCTGGTCGTTTCCGGCGATGAGGATACGACCGTCGGCGTCAACACGCTGCCCCAGGTTTGGCAGACAGCAACCAATACCTGGCGCAATCTTACGAACGCCCAGTTGGGTTTGAATCTTTATCCGGCCATGCACCTCGCGCCGAACGGAAAAGTCTTCATGTCGATACCAAGCGAGATCACGCGGTACCTCGATACTTCCGGCACGGGTCTTTGGACCACAGTGGCGACCCGGCAGTACGGGTTCCGAAGCTACGGATCGTCGGCGATGTATGACGATGGCAAAGTGCTGGTTGCCGGAGGTGGCGATCCCCCAACCAACACGGCTGAAGTCATCGATCTGAACGTCGCAAATCCCTCCTGGCGGTTCGTCGGCATGATGAGCAGCGCGCGCCGGCAGTTCGACCTGACACTCCTGCCGGATGGCAACGTATTGGCCACCGGCGGCAGTAGCGGATCCGGATTCGATAATTCAGCCGCTCCAGTTTTCGTGGCCGAGATTTGGAATCCGGCAACAGAGCAATGGACCACGATGGCAGGAAATACCAGGTACCATGGTTACCACTCAAATGCTCTGCTGCTCCCTGACGGTCGTGTTCTTACGACGGGTGGAGACGACCAGCCGAACGCGGAGATCTTTTCACCGCCCTATTTGTTCAAAGGAGCGCGGCCCACGATCACCTCGGCTCCCGCCAGCGTTGGTTACGGCCAAAGCTTCTTCGTGCAAACGCCGAACGCCACGAGCATTACCAAAGTGACATGGATCAGACTGCCATCGGTGACCCATGCCTTCGATATGAATCAACGAATCAATCGATTGACCTTTTCGCAGGCGAGCGGCGGTTTGAACGTCACGGCTCCGTCAAACCCAAATCTGTGTCCGCCCGGGCATTACATGTTGTTCATTCTGGACGGCAATGGCGTTCCGTCGGTGGCTAAGATCGTTCAGATCACTGCGACCGCAGTGGCGGCGCCCGTTGCACCCTCGAACCTTTCAGCAACAGCGTTGTCCAGCAGCCAAATCAATCTAAGTTGGGTCGACAACGCCAACGACGAGACCGGCTTCAAGATCGAGCGCTGCGCCGGATCCGGATGCACGAACTTTGTGCAAGTCGCTCAAACCGCTGCCGACGTCGTCAACTACAGTGATACCGGACTAGCCGGCAGCACCAGTTATAGCTATCGCATCCGTAGTTATAACAGCGGCGGAGATTCCTCATATTCAAACAGCAGCACGGCGACAACGTCAGCGGCTGGTCCTACACCGCCGTCGGCGCCGACTAACTTGACGGCGACTGCGGTGTCGGCAACAAGAATGGATCTGAAGTGGACCGATACTTCAAACAATGAAACAGGCTTCAAAGTTGAAAGGTCGCCGGATGGAAGCACATTTACAGAGATTGCTACAGTCGGCGGTAACGTAAATGCCTATTCAAACACCGGCCTGACGTGCAACACGTTCTATTACTATCGCGTCCGCTCGTTTAATACTGCCGGCAACTCCGCTTACTCGAATACCGCTAAAAAGAAAACATCGCAATGCAGATGAGATGGGATCCAGTGATCAATCATCGCGAGGGAGGAGAGTGATGAGACGTTGTATTTGTCGTCCGTTTGGTCTTGCGCTCGCGCAATTGTTATTGCTCGTGACCGCCCTGCCGTCAGCAGCCCAGACTCCCGCTTACACTGTCGCTGATCTGGGAACCTTCGGCGGAGCGCGCAGCACGGCCACCAGCATCAACAACTCGGGTCAAGTCGCTGGATTTGCGGAAACCGGAGACGGCAGGTCGCAGGCTTTCGTCTACATCAGCGGCACGCTATTCAACCTCGGGACGCTTGGCGGCGCTGACAGTTATGCCTATCGCATCAGCGACTCCGGTTTCGTGATCGGCCGCGCAAACAACGCGGGCGGAAACAATCGCGCCTTCATCACCATCTTCGACGGTTCGATGTTCGACATCAGTTCCCTGGACAGCAGGCTTGGCGGATCATTCAGTGTCGCCTTGGGAGTCAACGGCTTGGGCCAGGTGGTTGGCTATTTCCACACCTCCGACGAACACATGGCGTCGCAGAACCGCGTCTTCCTGTACAGCAATTCACAGGTCACTGATTTGGGCACGTTTGGTGGTGCGGACGGGATCGTAACGGCGATCAATGATTCAGGACAGATGGCCGGCAGCTACGGGACAGAGCCGAAGGCAGATTATTCGGAGCGAACCGCTTTTCTCTACAGCGCCGGCAAAGTAATCAACTTGGGAACGCTCGGTGGCAAAGTGACAGTAGCAACTGACCTCAACAACGCGGGCCAGGTAGTCGGTCACTCTCAAACCAGGCGGGGGAACACGCACGCTTGTATCTACTCCGGCGGTTCTCTTAGTGATCTGGGCGTGCTGCCAGGCGGTACTCACAGTCTGGCGTACGGCATCAACAACTCTGGTCAAGTCGTGGGAGCCTCAGACTCCGCTAAGTCGACATTACACGCCTTTGTCTACAGTGGCGGGCAAATGCGAGACCTTAACAATTTGATACCCGCCAACTCCGGCTGGGAATTAACAGAAGCACGAGACATCAACAACGGCGGGCAGATCGTGGGTAATGGCATCAAGGATGGTCATCAACGCGCCTTCCTGCTGACGCCCGTCAAGTAGTTCAGCAATGGCTTTGCACAAAAAGCATTTCGAGAACGTCGTCTACTCTGCGTGCTCTGCGGTTAAAGCCTTTTTCAACGCAGAGACGCGGAGATAACGCAGAGCACGCAGAGCAGACTAGCCCACTTTTGTACAAAGCCCTTCAGCCAATCCATTCTCCTCAAAATCAAAGAACATGACGCAACCAGCAAACAAGGCTGACTCGACTTTAAGCCTGTATCACCTGCTCGATCCGGAAGTGCTTGCAAATCCTTATCCTCTTTACCACCGTCTGCGAACAGAAGCTCCGGTGCATTGGGATCCCTATCTGTATGCGTGGGTGGTCACTCGCTATGCGGACATAGTTTTTGTGCTGCATCAGTTCTCAGCGAAGTGTGCGCCGACACCCGAACACCTGGCTGCGATCGGCACACCTGAGTTGGCCCCGGTGGCCCAATGCATGATGCGCCAGATGCTATTCATGGATGCTCCCGCTCACACGCGTCTGCGAGGTCTCGCTTCAATGGCTTTCACACCGGCGAGAGTTGAGGCTTTGCGATCGCACATTCAGGAAATTGTCGATGGACTGATCGAGCCGTTGGTCCACGCGGGCCGGATGGATGTGATTGCCGATCTCGCTGCTCCCCTGCCGGCGATTGTTACCTCTGAAATACTTGGCGTACCAACGTCCGATCGCGACCGTCTCAAGAAGTGGTCGGAGGACTTCGCCGAAGTGCTGGGAAATTTCCAGCACAACCCGGATCGTGCTTCACGAACGTTGAAGTGCGTGGAGGAAATGAACGACTACTTCAGGGAGGCGATTCATCGCTGTCGCATTCAGCCTCGCGAAGGGCTGGTCCACTCACTGATAACGGCGGAAATCGATGGCGATCGGCTGACGGAAGAAGAAGTAATTGCCAACTGCATCGTTACCATGGTTGGCGCCCAGGAAACGACAACGAACCTGATCGGAAACGGAGTGTTGTCGCTACTGCGAAATCCGGCTGAGCTGCAAGAGTTGAGAGACAATCCGACTCTGATCCCTTCCGGAGTTGAAGAGTTGCTGCGCTACGAAAGTCCGAGTCAGCACACCACTCGTTTGGCTACCGAAGATACCGAGCTGGGAGGAAAACGGATCCGCAAGGGGCAGGCGGTTATTGTGGTGATGGGCGCCGGCAATCGTGACCCGGAAAGATTTGCCGACCCGGATCGACTCGATGTGAGCCGCCGCGACAATCGACATTTGGCCTTCGGCTGGGCCAGCCATTTCTGCTTTGGCGCAGCGTTGGCGCGCATTGAGGGTCAGATCGCTTTCGATGCGATCGTGAATCGCCTGCCGGAACTGGCACTCGAACCAGGCCCGCTGGTCTGGCGAGAGAACCTCGGCTTACGAGGATTAACTTCGCTGCCCGTTAGTTTCGAAAAACGTGCAGTAATGCCTTCAGTTAAAAAACACCTCGAGCCAACTGAAGTTGGTTGTCCTTTCCACTGATTACATTGTTATGAAGTCCTTACCAACCGTAACCGACGACATGGTCCCGCCGGACATGGCAACAGCGAAACGCGATCTGCTGCAACGCTACCTCCTCGGCCGGCAAAACGTCGCCTCGCCAGACGCGATCGATCGTCCGGTGCTTGAAGTCGAATCGATTGCTGCTCTACGGGAAGGCGCGGTTGCAGCGCGAAACGGCGGGGTAGCGTTGTCTTTTGCACAGCAGCGTCTCTGGTTCATCAATCAACTCGCGCCGGCAAGCCCTGCGTACAACATTGCCGTCGCGATCGAACTGACGGGCAGGCTCGACGTAACAGTGTTGGAGCTTAGCCTGCGTGAAATTGTCAGGCGTCACGAGATCTTGCGGACCAGATTTGTTGTTCTCGACAACGCACCAGTGCAACTGGTCAGCGACGAGCTTCACGTCACCTTGCCGCAGTTCGATCTCAGTGACCTTGAAGAGCCGCGTCGTACAGAAGAGGCCGAGCAACTACTCCGAAGCGAGGCTGCGACTCCGTTCGACCTCGGCGAACTTCCGTTACTGCGCACCAGATTGTTGAAGCTGACGCCGGAGCAACACATCCTCCTGCTGAATCTGCATCACATCATTGGTGACAGTTGGTCAATGGCGGTGCTGTTCAGGGAACTCGGCACGCTGTATGAAGCCTTTTCGGCGGGGAGAAGTTCGCCGTTGCCTGACCTGGAAATACAGTACGCAGATTACGCGCTGTGGGAACGTCGATGGCTCAAAGCCGAAGTGCTCGAGAAGCAACTTTCGTACTGGCGAGAACGGCTCGCTGACGCGCCGCCGTCGTCGGAGTTGCCATTGGATCATCCGCGCCCGGAACGCGAGAGTTTTCGCGGCTCGCGAGAAGAACAGTCACTGCCGCAAGAGCTCAGCAAAAGATTGAGGCAATTGTGTGAAGCTGAAGGCGTAACTCTGTACATGACACTGCTGGCGGCTTTTCAGGTTTTACTCTCGAAATACTCCGGCCAACAAGATATTTTGGTGGGTTCGCCGATTGCCAACCGTAGTCACCCAGATACTGAAGGGCTGATTGGCTGTTTCCTTAATACGCTGGTGATGCGCACCGATCTTTCCGGAGATCCGCCTTTCAGAGAGTTGCTGCGAAATGTCAGGGAAGTAGCGCTGGGTGCGTTTGAGAATCAGGACGTCCCGTTTGAGAAGATCGTTTCCGAGTTGCGACCTGAGCGGACGCTTAGTCACAGTCCGTTGTTCCAGGTGATGTTTGTCCTGGAGAACGCTCCGGTCCACCCTCTTTCAATACAAGGGCTGACGGTCAAATCGCGTTACCTCTGCACCGGCGCGACGAAATTCGATCTGACACTGTTTGCGGTCGAGGTTGAGGGGAGTTTGGAACTTAAACTCGACTACAACACTGACCTCTTCGACGCGCAAACAGTCAGGCGAATGCTAGATCACTTTCAAACGCTCCTTGAGAGTATCGTGACCGAACCCGGCGAGCGGCTGTCGGCTCTGCGATTGTTGAAGGATTCTGAACGTGAAGAGTTGATCTCGGGTCTGAATGCGTATGAGCGAGCTTACCCGTTTGATCGAACTTTCGTCGATTTGTTCGCGGAGCAAGTAGAACGCACGCCAGAGGCGACAGCGGTTTTATTTGAGGGACAGTCGTTGTCGTACGCTGAACTGAACAGTCGTGCCAACCAGTTGGCCCATCTGCTGCGGCGTACCAATGTTTCGGCCGAGGTATGCGTGGGGTTGTTACTGGATCGTTCGGTGGAGATGCTGGTGGGATTGCTCGGAATTCTAAAAGCGGGGGGCGCTTACGTTCCGCTGGATCCGAGACAGCCAAGATCGAGGGTGCTGTTTCAGTTGGAAGAAACAAAAGCGCCGGTTCTCGTCACGCAAAAAAGATATTGTGCCGATATGGACGGATACGCCGGTCTAACAGTTTGCCTCGACCGAGACCGCGCCCTGCTCGAGCATGAACGGAGATCGAATCCTGTTTGGACCATCGATCCACAGGATCTGGCGTATGTGATCTTTACCTCCGGCACCAGCGGCGCCCCGAAGGGCACACTGATCGAGCATTCAAGTCTGACTAATTACCTTTGCTGGTTCAACGAAAAAGTCGGCGGCGAGATCCAGCACATGCCCGTGATTACCGGGTTGTGGTTTGACATGTCGTTGAAGCAGATTCTGGCGCCTCTGCTCCGCGGCGACAGCGTGTGGCTGTTGTCCGAGCAGGTCGTCGGCGAGCCGGCCGCTTTCCTCCAGTCGTGTTCGCGATTCCCACGTGTGGGCGTCAACGTAGTGCCGTCTGTATGGAGGATGATTCTCGACGAAATTGAATCATCGGGAGCCGTGGACAACCTGGCGTACGTTATCTTCGGTGGCGAAAAGCTGAATCGCGACCTGGTGGACCGAACCTTTGCGTTGCTTCCGCGCGCCCAGATCTGGAACCTTTATGGACCAACGGAAGCGACTTCAAATGCCAGCGGCGGCAGAGTGTTTCCTGAGATGGCGGTGACGATTGGCAAACCCATCGCAAATGCGCGGGTGCTGATACTCGACGACCAGCTTCAACCTGTACCCATCGGAGTGCCCGGCGAGTTGCACATCGGCGGACAGGGTCTGGCCCGCGGATATCTGAACCGGCCTGAGTTGACGGCCGAGAAGTTCATCAAAGATCCGTTCGGCAAACAATCGGATGGTCGTCTTTATAAAACAGGAGATCGGGCGCGCTTCCTGCCGGATGGATCGATCGAATACCTGGGCCGTGTCGACAACCAGGTAAAGATTCGCGGATACCGCGTCGAACCTGATGAGATTGAAGCAGTGCTGAACAAGCACCCGCAGGTAAACAAGTCTGTCGTTGTTGCGCGAGAGGGTCACCGGAGTGAGACGCGACTGGTGGCCTATGTCGTCGCAACGGCAGAGACGGAGACAATTATCAGCGACCTGCGACGCTGGGTGAAACAGCAGTTGCCGGAGTACGCCATACCCTCGTCGTTCGTGGTGCTCGACGAGCTAACACTAACGCCCAACGGCAAATTGGATCGACGCGCATTGCCTGTTCCGGACTGTAAAGAGTTTTCAGACAGCGCCTTCGTGGCGCCTCGCAATACCCTGGAGTTGCTGCTGGCAAAAATGTGGGAGCAGGTTTTGGAGGTCCGTCCGATCGGCCTAAAGGACAACTTTTTTGAATTGGGCGGAGATTCCTTTCTCGCCGTGCGCCTGTTCGCGCAGATCGCGAACGTTTATGGCAAGAGATTGCCACCGGCTACGCTTTTCCATGCCCCGACGGTCGAACAAATGGCCAGCCTGCTCAACGAAGAAAAATGGGCGCCGCGGTGGTCCTCACTGGTTCCGATTCAGCCCGGTGGTTCCAAGCCACCGCTATTCTGCCTGCATCTGGCGCTGGGCCATGTCCTTTTCTATCGTGATTTAGCACAGCGACTGGGAATGGACCAGCCGGTTTATGGTTTCCAGCCACAGGGCCTTGATGGTAACCAGCCTTGGCACACTCGCATTGAGGAGATGGCTTCTCACTACATCAAAGAGATGCGGGTGTTACAGCCGGAAGGTCCATATTATCTGGCGGGCTCTTCATCGGGAGGCCTGATCGCGTTTGAGATGGCCCGGCAGTTACACGCGCAAGGTCAGACGGTCGGATTGGTGGCGCTGTTCGATACTTACGCTCCGGGATTCCATCGATTGTCGTTCAAGGCAAAAACATTGCGTTATCAGGTTTACCGGTTCGGCCAACGAGTACATCTCCACCTCGGCAATCTGTTGCTGCTCGAGTCCAGGGCCAAGGTGAAGTACGCGCGAGAGAAAGCAGTGTTGGTGAGCGAAAGGCTAACGTGGACCATCAGAAAAGCTTGCGAAAGAAAACTCAAGAAAATTGCGCACACGTGGGCCCGGTCTAACGGCAACTCCGAGTCTGCCGAAAACCAAAAAAGAATCGACGCGGCCATCAAGGCATTAAGAGAGTACGTGCCCGGCGTCTATCCTGGTCGAGTGACTCTGTTTCGTGCCAGCAAGCAGCCCGCGGGATACAACACCGATCACGATTTAGGATGGGAGAAATTAGCAACCGGAGGCGTGGGCGTGCACGAGATACCCGGTTATCACGGTTCGATAGTAATGGAACCCCGAGTGCGAATCCTTGCCGAACAATTGCGGGCGTGTCTCTTTCAATCCCAGGAAGCCATTTCGACAAAAACAGATGAATAGATCCGAAGCGCAACACGCCGTGCTGGCTGAACGTCAGCGCATCCGAGTTGAGTATCAACGACGCGCTAACGAGATCGAGCCGGATGTGTATTCTCCATGGCAACCCGCCGAGATCTTTTTTAAGAGTAGTCGAAAGGCGCTGGCCGCCGCGATGTTGAATGGGGCGGGCGTTTTTCCGCGAACGGGTGATACATGTCTCGAAGTGGGATGTGGCAACGGCGGTTGGCTGGCGGATCTTGTTTCCTGGGGAGTGCGTGACTCCGATCTGCATGGGATTGACCTCGATCCACTGCGGATAAGCCGTGCGAAAGAGATGTGGTCCGCGGCTGATCTTCGGGTTGGGGATGCTTCTGACCTGCCGTGGCCCGACGGTACCTTCAGTCTGGTGGTTTGTTCGACGGTCTTTACATCAGTTTTGGACGGCGATGTTCGCGCTTTGATTGCGAATGAGATTGTTAGAGTGTTGGCGCCAGGTCGATCTCTTCTCTGGTACGATTTCGCCTTCGACAATCCTCAGAACCCGCACGTCCGGGGAATCAGTAGAAGCGAAATCAGAAGACTGTTTCCACAACTTGCCGGCAAGATAAAATCAGTCACTCTGGCTCCCCCGCTGGCCCGCTTAATCGTTCCACGCTCGTGGGCTCTCGCGACATTCCTGGAAACGATCCCGTTTCTCCGCACGCATCTTTTGGCGGTGCTGATCAAACCTTCATGAGTCAGGGAGTGATGACGTTTCCGTTGCTATCGAACTCCTGCAATCCGAGAGCGCGAAACGCTTGCCAGAACGCGCTGACACTCGCCGGTGCGGGTGAGTCTGGGCCAAGATTGACGGGTGAACCAAACCACGGTGTGCCTTTGCCATAAAGCGGGCTGCCGATTGGAACTACCAACTTCAATGTCGCAAATGCCGGTTCAATTTTCGTGTCTGCAAAGATGTCGTCGACGCTGCCGTAGAATGCGGTATCGAGTGTCGCGATCGCGCTATCGATGGCGGTCGCTGACAGGCCAAGTTGTGCCGCCTCCTGTCCCGACGTGAGATCGATCATGCCGGTTCCCCTGGCGCCGTCGTTTGGAGCAAACGCGTTATTGCCTGTTACGTTCGTTAGACGCGAGCCGACGAAATAGGCACTGGCGCCAAACACATTGTTGACGACGTACTCGCGGGTGCCCGGCATCCACATGGCCTCGTGCGTGGTGCGCCACATAAGATTGTTCGCTACCAAAGCATCTGAGCCGTCGTGGACGATTCCATAGCCATGCTTCGCGACAAAGTTGCGAGTGATGATGTTGGTGTGATTGTTGTGCCAGAAGTGCACCGCGTAACCGTCACCACCGGCCACGAACAAGTTGTTGTCGACGATGTTGTGCTGGGTTACGGTTCCGGCTGGACCAGGAAACGGATCGTTGCTCGAAATATAGATGGAGTGAAAGTAAGTGTTTCCTCCGGTATGCACGAAACGGTTGCCCTGGAACAGCGCGTATTCAGTTTCACTGGCTTTGACCGCACCCATGTAGCCGAAGATGGTGCAATTTACCATCTGCTTCCAGCGCGAGATGGGACTGCCGCCGAAGTAAATGCCGGTGGCGTCTGAGGTTTGGCGTGCGCCGCCGATCCACAATCCGTCGAGACGCATGTAGTCCTTCAAATAGATGTCGGGCGGAGTGTTTGAAGGAGTCGTGATGATTACGCGCGCACCGGGTGCGGCTTTGAAAATGGTCAGGTTGTCAGGACCACTACCGGCGGGCGCGAAGGTTACGGATGAATAACGATAAATGCCGGCGCTCAGTTGCACGGTGTAACCGGCGCGAACCGGGCCGCTGGCTGAGACTGCAGTAGCCAGATCGATCGGCGCCATCGCTGAAGCGCCGCTATTGCCCGGCACGCCGTCAGACGCAACATAGACCATCACCGGCGCTGGTGTTGGACTAACCGAAGGAGTTGAAGTTTGACCGGCAACTTTGACGCCGACGTTTGCTGGCGCTAATGACTTATCAACCGACGAGACGTTGAAGCCAAAAGGAAGTTCCTTGAGTGGGACTGTTATCGCACTGGCGATGATGAGTGTAACGAGAGTACCGACGAAAATAGCCAGGATAAAACGGTAGGTACTCATACCGGAGAGCCATTTGTATCGGTGGATTCAACCACTCTCGGGGGAATGGAAATGAGTGGTTCGCGCGCGAGATCATATCAGTCTTTCTTTTGCATACAACGCAAAAATTCGCCTGCTAAAGAAAAGTGCACCAGATAAATTGAATCGCTGCTTGCGCGACGCCGAAACGCTGAAAAGCCACGCCGACAAGTGAACTGTACGGCGTGGCCCAGTAGTGGTTCAGTTTGAAGATACGCCGAAGGCGTTGGCTAATTTCAGCCCAGGGTTGGAGCGCAAGTGACAACCCTGGGTAATCAATTCAAAATACGCTAAACCCTGAAAGGGTTAGGCAATTGGCGAACCCCTACAGGGTTGCATTCATCGTGGATACAAACCCAGGGTTCTCGCTCCGCTCGGACCCTGGGCTGAAATTAGCCAACGCCTTCGGCGTATTTCAAACTGAACCAGTACGGCGTGACCTTCGCGTTGACGCACCAAATTAAGGCATCACATTTCCGTTGCTGTCATACTCTTTCAACCCAAGGGCGCGAAACGTTTGCCAGAACGCGCTGACAGTCGTTGGCGCGGGTGAATCGGGACCAAGATTGACCGATGAACTGAACCACGGTACGCCGGTCCGATAAAGCGGGCTACCGCTTGGAACCACTATCTTCAACGCCGCAAACGCCGGTTCAATCTGAGTGTTGGCGAAAATAGCATCGACGCTGCCGTCGAAAGCTATGTCGAGTGTCGCGATTGCACTATCGATCGCGGTTGCTGAGAGGCCAAGCTGCGCAGCCTCCTGTCCCGACGTGAGATTTATGATCTCAGTGCCTAAATTGCTGTTGCCGGGTGAATACGCGTTTCTTCTCGTCGTGTTAGTCGAGCTCGAACCGACGAAATAGGCACTGGCGCCAAACACATTGTTGACGACGTACTCGCGCGTACCCGGCATCCACATGGCCTCATGCGTAGTGCGCCACATAAGATTGTTCGCTACCAAAGCATCTGAGCCGTCGTGGACGATTCCATAGCCATGCTTCGCGACAAAGTTGCGAGTGATGATGTTGGTGTGATTGTTGTGCCAGAAGTGCACCGCGTAACCGTCACCACCGGCCACGAACAAGTTGTTGTCGACGATGTTGTGCTGGGTTACGGTTCCGGCTGGACCAGGAAACGGATCGTTGCTCGAAATATAGATGGAGTGAAAGTAAGTGTTTCCTCCGGTATGCACGAAACGGTTGCCCTGGAACAGCGCGTATTCAGTTTCACTGGCTTTGACCGCACCCATGTAGCCGAAGATGGTGCAATTTACCATCTGCTTCCAGCGCGAGATGGGACTGCCGCCGAAGTAAATGCCGGTGGCGTCTGAGGTTTGGCGTGCGCCGCCGATCCACAATCCGTCGAGACGCATGTAGTCCTTCAAATAGATGTCGGGCGGAGTGTTTGAAGGAGTCGTGATGATTACGCGCGCACCGGGTGCGGCTTTGAAAATGGTCAGGTTGTCAGGACCACTACCGGCGGGCGCGAAGGTTACGGATGAATAGCGGTAAATGCCGGCGCTGAGTTGCACGGTGTAACCGGCACGAACCGGACCACTGGCTGAGACTGCAGTAGCGAGATCGATCGGTGCTGTCGCTGAAGCGCCGCTATTGCCCGGCACGCCATTCGGCGCTACGTAGATGATCTTCGCCGTCGGAGTCGGAGTAGGTGTCGGCGTCGGAGTCGGAGTAGGCGTCGGCGTCGGAGTAGGGGTTGGTGTGGTACCGGAACAAGGATCAACGGCCCCTGCCAATACCCATCCACTGGACCACCGCCACCATTGGGAGTTGTCGCCGTACACATAGACGATACGATTGCAGTAAAGAATCTGAGAACCTGAGCCACCCGCTGATGCGCTACCGTTGCGCAGGATCGCTCCGTTAGACGCACGAGTCCAAACGACGCCCGTGCTGTCCACGATCTGGGTCGCCGGCGGCACGCGTGTGTTATTCGGAGACTCCTGCAACGCAGCCGGCGTTGGTGTCGCCGTCGGAGCCGGTGTTGGTGTTGCAGTGGGCGTCGGAGTCGGTGTTGCGGTCGGGGTAGGAGTCGGTGTGGGTGTGGGCGTCGTTGAGTCTGTTATTTGAAACGATATCGTAAGAGTCGTGCCCTGCGACCCTTTGCCACCTTTTTTCGTGTACGGCGTCGCCATCATCTGCGACGTGCCTGTGGGAAGCTGCGATAAGCTGAACTGGTTTGTGACGAAGGGACTCTGGTTGTCAACGTTGTCCTGAACGTTCGCCAACTTGATGCGAACGCTCGCTGGTTCAATGGTTCCGGTACGAGCATAGATTGTCAGCGGCTCGGACATGCGACCTCTGATGAGCTGCATTCCATTCGTAAGCACGTAAACGTTGTTGGCTGCATCGCGCAACTCGAAACCCGTAATGGCCGGCAGCGTCTCCGCCGCTAGCAGCGTCGTTGCGGTGTCGGTTCCCATTGGCGCGGGAGTGGAGGCATCGGGTAACCCGGCGCCGACCGACTCGATTCCAATTCGGGCGGTATTGCTGGTCTGGCCGTGAGCATAAATGCGTAGCAGGACGTCCCCGGCCGATCCCATACGTTCGTCCAATCTGACAACCACCATGTTTAAGCCGGCGTAACCTGAGACTGCGGAAACGGCTTCAACCAGCAGCGGATAGCGGTTGTGTGCGAAGTCTTCGGCGTCAACGGTGATCGACGAAGCGTCTGGATCGCCGAATGATGGTCCAATATTCATCGCGAACAGCGAAACTCTCGTTTGCCCGTCAGCGTCCGTGGTCCAGCTAATCGCCGATGTAGGCGAAAACGGCTCGGCTTTGCAGGTCACCGAGTCGAAAGCGATGGCGCGTGTTGAATCACTTTCCGTGATCAGCAACGGCGCCGCCGTGTCCACGGGCGCTGTGTTAACAGTGTGTGCAGGGCTGCTTGAGTTACTTGTTCGACTGTAGACGCTCGATCCTCCTGAAAGATTGCCGGCGGCCGCGATCGCACGTTCCACGGCCAGCGCGCACTCAGGATTCTCTTGCGCGTCAGTCTTCTGAGCATGAAGCGGATCAAGGTGATTGGTGTATCGGGCTTTTAAAGCATGGACCATCGGCTTACTCGTGGTTGCGATGTCGATCGGTTTCGCCGACCCCGGAGCCTGATGCCATGCATTGAAGGCTTTGCTGACCGCGGTAATGCCGCAACCGAGCAATGCCAGTATGAGAACGATCGATAAACGGTAAATATATGAAGTAGTAATTTGCTTAGAACTGTTGTGTTTCACTGAACCTTTCCTCATTGGCTGAGTACCTAACCCTCGCCAAAAACTTCTTTGACAAACTGACCGCGCGCTGAAGACACACTTCGACCGTTCGGCCAAACACGTCTCACGGTCACGGCCGGCAACTGCTCACGGTTCGGATCTGAGCAAGACCCTCAAAACGGACACAGTCCGATGCTCGGAACGAATGCTCCGTTTCTATCTACGCTCTGAAGAGAAACCTCTTCACGTCGGGACTGACATGGTGAAGATTTACGTTGGCGAGAACTGCCCAACGCAACGCGCAGGGATGGCGCGCGGTAAAAAACCTAACACGAATTCGTGATGATTCAAGTCGTTTGTCGTGTAGATGCGTTTTAAGAGATGGACTTTTCCCAATCCATTCGTTCGTAGGTCGTCGAAGTCCCCATCTTTATTACCATTCGCAACGATTCAACAATCACATGGCAATAATGAGGTGAACTTTTCCACAGGGACGGGTGAGTGCTGTGGAAGAAAAAGTTCACCGCGAGTTGTCACGAAAGAGTTTTCTTCCACAATCTGATATCCGCCGGTCGGTTGGGTCGGTGGACTTTTCTTGCCACGCGCCTAGCGCTCTGCTGAATGACTAAGCAGATGGGAACTCAGGAAGAAGAGATCCGGCAGCCAGGGGAGAGGCTGAACGTGATGGCGATTGATCTGTGCGAGCACGTCACCGCCATGATCCGGAACGCTCCGTGTACCCGAGTCACCTCGGTCGAAACGAGAGCGAACGGAACGCTGCTCGACCGGGATGATGACTTTGACTTTATCGTAATTGGCGCTCCGAAGTTTCCTGTGCGGAGGCCGTTTATCAGTCAACTGCGTGAAGCGTACGCTGATGTGCCGATTCTTATTCTTCGTCGCGTTGAAGCTAAGAATGGTGAAGGCGAGATCATACGGGGAGAATTTGTGTTAAGCGATCAATCGCATAAGAATGATCTCGATCTGGTTGAAGCAGTAAGAAAGCTCTTTCCGATCAAACCCTGCGAGCATACGGACAAGAAACTTAACTTTGATACCGTGCGGAACGTGATGAAAATAATTGCTGACAACTACGCAGATCCCGAATTGGACCTTGAAAAGGTCGCGAGCTCTTTGCCGATTTCACCAGTGCAACTATCGCACATTCTGAACCAGGAGGTGGGCGTCAGTTTTCGCCATTTGTTGCGGCACACGCGAATCGAGGAGGCCAAACGTTTACTCGCGTCTCAACGTTACAGTGTGAAAGAGGTTGCCGTTCGGGTTGGATTTGCTGACAGCCATTACTTCTCCAGAACGTTCAAAGAATTGACGGGCCAAAGCGCGACTGAATACCGGTCGCGGAGCACAACATTGAGTGAATAGACCATAACTCGTCTCGCTGATTAGGCGGTACTCTGAAAATCCGTGTTCGTGGAATTCGGAATGCGCATGTTCCGCCTCCAGCAGGAACACGGATAACAGAAAAACAACTTAGTCGAGCTCTTTCGCCAACCAGCGCCGCTCGATCCATTTCATCAGTTCAAGCAACGGCGACACGGTAAACGCGGCGACAATGATGATCACCCAATCGATCATCGTCAGCGGAAACGTACCGAACACTCTCTCCAACAGCGGCACATAAAGAATGAACCCGAGCATGATTAACTCCCACACGATCGCCAGGTTCAGCCACTTGTTCGCGAACGGCTGGTGCAACACTGACTGACGATCGGACCGGAAGTTGTACGCTTTGACGAACTGAATCAACACCAGCGATACGAACGCCATCGTCATCGCCTCTTGCACGCTGCGACCAGAGTTCAACGCCCACACAAACAAACTCAGATTGACAAGCGCGGACCACACACCACCCGCCAACATCAGCAGCACCACCGGTCGCGAAAAGATCCCCTTGCGTTGGCTGCGCGGCGGACGTTGCATCAGCCCGTCTTCGGGCGGATCGACCGCCAGCGCCAACGCCGGCAAACCATCAGTCGCGAGATTCACGTACAGAATCTGTACGGCGCTCAACGGCAACGGCAAACCCGCCAACGTCGCGCCCGCCATCAACCCGATCTCGCCGATGTTCGACGACAACAGGTACATCAAATACTTTTTGATGTTGCTGAAGATCCCGCGACCTTCTTCAACCGCCGCGACGATCGACGCGAAGTTGTCGTCGGTGAGCGTCATCGCTGCCGCTTCCTTTGAAACGTCGGTGCCGGTGATGCCCATCGCGATCCCGATGTCAGCTTTCTTCAACGCCGGCGCGTCATTCACGCCATCGCCGGTCATGGCGACCACCTGCCCGCGATTCTGAAGCGCAGTCACCACGCGCAGCTTGTGCGCCGGCGAAACGCGCGCGCAGACCTCGATCGATTCGACCGCGCGCTCGAGCTGCGCGTCGTCCATCTTCTCGATCTCCGCGCCATTAACCACCTGCCCCTGCTTGCTCAACCCCAACTCATCGGCAACGGCTTTGGCCGTGAGCGGATGATCGCCGGTGATCATGATCACTTTGATCCCGGCTTCTTCACACCTGCGCACTGCCGCTTTCGCTTCCGGACGCGGCGGATCGATCATCCCGGCGAGACCCAGCAGCGTCATGTCGTTCTCCGCATCTTCAACGGCGGCGCGCGGTTTGTAAGCAATCGCCAGAACACGCAACGCTTCTCCCGCCATCTGCCGCGCACTTTCCAGCACTTCACCGCGGCGTGTTTCGTCGAGCGGCTCGACTCCCGTTTCCGTCAACTGCAACGTGCACGACGATAGGATCACCTCCGGCGCGCCTTTCGAGTAAGCGACCACGCCACCGGGTGTCTGGTGCAACGTCGTCATGCGCTTTGTTTCGGCCGTGAAGGGAATCTCGGAGACGCGCGAAAACTCCGCGTCCAGTTCGGCTTTGTTCAGACCGGCCTTCGCTGCGGCGACGACGAGCGCGCCTTCGGTCGGATCGCCTTTGACTTCCCACACACCGCCGCCGTTTTTCTGTTCGACTCGCGCGTCAGAAGCCAGTGCCGCTGCTCGCAACAGCATCGACAATGGCGTCGACTTAGGCGCGCCGGAGCCGTTCATCGAAAACGTTCCTTCGGGCGTGTATCCCGTACCCGACACTTCAATCATCTGCCCAGCGACATACAGCCGTCGCACCGTCATTTCGTCTTTCGTCAGCGTGCCCGTCTTGTCGGAACAAATTACCGAAGTGCTGCCGAGAGTTTCGACGGCGGGCAGACGGCGAATCAGTGCGTTGCGACGGACCATCCGTTTGACGCCGAGCGCGAGCGAGATCGTGACGACTGCCGGCAGCGCTTCAGGAACAACGGCCACCGCCAGCGCCACGCCGAAGATCAGCATCTCGACGAAAGGCTGACCACGAAACAATCCAAGCGCGACGATGACGAACACGACCGCAAACGCAGCGCGCGCGAGCGTCTTGCCGATGCGATCGAGGTTCTTCTGCAGCGGCGTCTTTGCGGTATCGACGTCCTGGAGCATGCGAGCGATCTTTCCGAACTCGGTCGCCATGCCAGTCGCGATTACGAGCGCGCGGCCGCGACCGTACGTGACGGCAGTGCCGGCGAACGCCATGTTTCGTTGATCGCCGGCGGGGAGTTGCGCTTCCGGAAGCGGCGTCGAGTGTTTCTCGACGGGCGCGGATTCTCCGGTCAGCGGCGCTTCGACTGTTTGTAGATTTACGGCTTCGATCACGCGAGCATCGGCCGGGACCTTATCGCCGGTCGAAAGAACGATCAGATCGCCGGGCACAAGATCGCGCGCCGGAACACGTTCTTCGCGTCCGTCCCGAATGACCGTCGCATTGGGCGCAGCCATTTCGCGCAGTGCTTCAATAGCGCGCTCGGCACGGAACTCTTGTATGAACCCGAGTATCACCGCGAACAGCACGATGACTGTGATCGCGATTGCTTCGACACCATGACCCAAAAACGCTGAGAGCGCTGTTGCGAGCAACAGAATGATGATCAGGACGTTTTGGAATTGTTCGAGCAGAATGGACCACGCTGAGACGCGGGCCCGCGCCTGAAGTTCGTTTGGTCCAAACTTCTCCAGCCGCTTTGCAGCTTCCCCGGAAGTAAGACCTCGCGGTCCGGACTCCTGACACTCAAAATTTTGTTGTGCGGTTAAAGTGTGCCAGCGGGTGCTGGACCTTTCTTCGAGTTTTGTTGTGGATAGGGCCACCTATTCATCCTTTCGCGCGTAGTTCGACGTGTAACGCCGCGCCAAAAGGAAAAAACCCTTTGCGCGCGACACATCAGCCGCAAAAGGTCTTGGTCGTGGAGCCTTACTCTGTTTGCCCTACCCGATACGCCGGGCACCCGCGTGGGTACCGTGTTGACGGCTGCACCGGACCATAAAGGCAGGTGACCTACTCCCCTTTTTCGTGGTCAGATTCTACAACCGATGTCCGCGCGAGTTCAAATTACGATTTGTGTTGCATGAGAATTTCGTGATATATGGCATCGCATGATCAGGATCGCCGTTGTTTTATTGTTTTTCTCGGCGACAACACTCGCGCAGGATTCGACTACCTACACCCAGTTACCCCGTTTCCAGCAGGTCAGCGAAACACTCTATCGCGGTGCTCAACCGCTCGACGGCGGCATCAGCAAACTTCGCGAGCTTGGCGTCAACACCGTCATCAATCTTCGCGGTACGAGTGAACGAACGCGGGCGGAAGAGGCGGAAGCTCGCGCACTCGGTCTGAACTACTTCAACATTGCGCTTCCCAATTGGGGCCGGCCTCAGGACGAGCGAATCGCGCGCATCATGGCGCTCATAAACGCCCCGGAAAACGGGCGCGTGTTCGTCCATTGCAAAGAAGGTGTCGACCGGACGGGGTTGATCGTCGCGATCTATCGCATGACGCACGACGGCTGGAGTTCGGAACGAGCGCTCGCGGAGGCGGAACGCTCAGGCATGCATCAAACTCAACTCTGGATGCGCGACTATGCGAAAGACTACGGCGAGCGAGTGCGCAAAGTCGGTCCGGAAGCGGCCGTCAAGTCGCCGCACGTTGACGAAGACTTTGACGATCATATCGGCGACGGCATGCGCACAGTTGAACGAGGAGCGTTTTGGACGCGGCACGCTGCGGCGCATTTGTTCCACAAATTCTCCTCCTCTCGGCAGTAACGGAAGATTCTAGGGCCCGCCACGCAACATCATATCCGCGACGTCTACCTGCGCCGCCATGTCCAACGGCGAACATTGTCGTTTGACCTGTAACTGCTCGCACATCGCCACGGCTTTTTGCATGTACGACGCTTGCTCGGTTCCGTTGTTAATCTGTTCCAGCCTCGCGAGCCGCGCGTACGAGAGCATGATGTCGACTCTGCTGGATTCTTTGTGCACGAACGACGGGTCGGCTAACTTGCCTTCGAGATATTTAATGTAATCGAGCAGTCCAGCCTTTCCGGCAGCGTAATCACCGGATCGATACAGCTTGTAAGATTGTTCACCGCGTTCAGCCGCCTCTATCAACTGGGCCTTTTCCTCGGGGCGTTCGCACGACGAAAGACAAACGAGCAACGCGAGCGCGAAGATGCTGCTGAAGCCGGTCTGAAGTGTCTTCATCTTGAGAGTTCTCCCGATCTGCGATGGTGAACGGCGAGATCATTTAATCAGAATGTGATTGCAATTGACACTCGAAAAGATTGCTACTAAGGTAGCGCGTGGTCCAGCCCGGAAAATAACACCTCCCAGTTCAAGCTTGTGCCTTTAGTTTGATTCCCCCGGTGTGCCTCTCGCGCAGAGGTGTGCCCTGCAACCTTACAACGCTGTCCTTTCTTGAGCCGTTTAAAGGAGATTCACAATGAAACTAAATCTGGTAAATCGCGGTGTGGCGATCGCGATTCTGGTGTTGCCTCTGCTGCTGCTGACCGGCGGTACTCGTGTGTTTGCGCAGACGAATCCGAACGCTGTTTCGAATAAAGAAATGAGAGATCTACTGAAACGTCCGGGCAAGCTCGTTAGCGAAGCTAAATCTGCTCGGCCCAATGGCGACTTGAAACTCACCGGCTTTCGCGTGGAAGAAATCCAACTGCCGCACAGCATGAGTGTTCAAGTTCAAGGTCAACCAGCGGTCGTCAACCGGGCCTGGCGAGTAACGGTAAACGGTGGTCCATTTCCGGTGCGCGCACTCCCGGCCGTCATCTGGATTGACGATCAGATCGTCGGCAACGGCGCGGAGAATGAAACGCTCACGCAAATCACCGCGATCACCTTCGACAGTTCCTTGATTCGCGAAGGAGGAGTCGTCTCGATCTCGTATGGCGAAGACAAACAGGGGCGTCAAAGTGTTTCGCCGCGGCTGCAGTTGAAGCGTGAAGGAGGAAACCAATGAAATCCGCGAACGACAGATATATCCGCACATTTTGTCTAACGGTTTTGCTCCTCGTCAGCGCGGCGGCCGCATTCGCGCAAGTGCCGGACCCCGGAACTCCGGGACCCTTCGCCGTCACCCGCGAAGAGTACAACTTCGGCGACACGGCTTTTCAACCGAGCGATTTCCCCGGACCAGTAGAACTGATCGCTTCCATTCACTATCCGACGAACCTGTTCGCCGGACCCTTCCCGGTGATCGTTTTGTTACACGGTCGTCATGCGACGTGTTTCAAAGGTGGAAGTCAGCTTTTGCAGTGGCCCTGCACAACCAATGGCAGCCAGCCGATTCCCAGTTATAAAGGCTACGATTATTTTTCCGAGATCATGGCGAGCCACGGCTATGTTGTCGTCTCGGTCAGCGCGAATGGCGTCAACGCCGTCGACAACTTCGTGTTCGATCTCGGCGCTCTGGCGCGAGCAGAGCTGATGCAGAAGCACCTCGATATACTCAACGGCTTCAATACGACCGGAGGCGCGCCATTCGGAACGAAGTTTGTCGGCAAGTTTAATATGACGCGGATTGGGACCATGGGCCATTCGCGCGGCGGCGAGGGCGTCGTGCGTCATTACGTATTGAACAACTCGCTCGGCGCGCCTTACGGAATCAAAGCAGTGTTCCCGCTCGCGCCGGTTGATTTCAACCGGTTCGTCGTCAACAACGCAGCGCTCAGCGTGTTGCTGCCTTACTGTGACGGTGACGTTTCCGATCTGCAGGGCGTTCATTTTTACGACGACGCTCGTTACAACGTCCCCGGCGATCCTGCGCCTAAACACTACGTTCTCGTGATGGGCGCGAATCACAACTTCTACAACACGATTTGGACTCCGGCTACGAGTCCGTTTCCCGGTTCGGCAAACGACTGGCTGGCGTTTGTTCAAGGCGGGCATTCCGATGCGCAATGCGGCTCGCAAAAAGGCAACAAGAGGTTGACCGAAGCGCAACAACGCGGCACGGGGCTGGCTTACATGAGCGCGTTCTTCCGCGCCTATGTTGGCGGTGAGAGCCAGTTCATACCGATTCTCACAGGCGATGCGCCGCCACCAGCGTCGGCGCAAACAACCGACTTGTTCGTTTCGTATCACGCGCCAAGCGGTTTGCGGCTCGACGTCAACCGGCTGCTGAACGATACGAATCTAACGCTCAACAATCTCGGCGGCGCCGTCACGCAACTTGGTCTAACACCGTACGACCTGTGCGGCGGTGAAGCGCCACAACCGGCGACTTGCCTGCCGGGTCAACCCAACGCGCGACAGCCGCATACGACGCCGAGTGCGCGCGCGCCCGGAGTGCGAGGTTTGAGTCAACTCAGGACCGGCTGGAACAATTTCACCGGCAACTACCGGAACGATCTGCCCCAAAATTTGGGGAACGTCTCCGGTTTTCAGGCGATTCAGTTTCGCGTGAGCGTGAACTTTACCGATGCGCGCAATCTCGCAGATCTGGCGTCGGACTTTCGCGTGCGACTGACAGACGCCTCGGGCTCGAGCGCTTCTGTTCGCGTGAGCGATGTTTCGGCTGCGCTGTTCTTTCCGCCGGGAGAGGTTGGTCCAGTGCCCAAGGTCGTGCTGAATACGGTGCGCGTACCGTTGAGCGCTTTCGGCGGTGTGAACCTCAACGCTGTACGCTCGGTGCAACTCACGTTCGACGAACGTCTCGCGGGCGGTGTGTTAATTACTGACGTCGCGTTCGCGTCAGCGCCTAACTAAACTGGCGTCGGCTTAACGCGGGAGACTCAGGTTGAAAAGAATTTTGCTTGTGTCTCCCGCTGTCAACTTCATGAAATTTGAAAGACTTTAGATTTTCAGCCTGCGAAAAATTCGCGCGCACCTCACGAATAAAACTTAACTCGCGCAACTCCAACTTTTAGTGATTCACCTTCGTGGATCGATCAAGTTGGAATACTCATTGCCTCTACGCATACACGACCCAACTCGTCTCCGAAGTTTTGCACTTTAGTTCAAGACTTTATCTGCGTTCTGCCGGGCCGTCACGTCAACCAACGAGCAGTAACAAACGACATGGTCCAACGTTGTTCCCGACGACGTGTGACGGCAGTCGTTAACAAAGGAGAATGCTTATGTTCGAAGTTACAAGAGTCTTGCTGCTGGTGACAGCGCTCGCTTGTCTTTGTTCGTCCGTTCTGGCCCAAAACTCCGGATCGATCTCCGGCGAGGTCCGAGACGAAAAAGATGCAGTCATCGCCGGCGCTACAGTGACGCTGCGCAACACCTCGACCAACGAGTCGCGCACGGCCCAAACGAATGGCGACGGCCGCTACCATTTCGCGAGTGTCGCCGTCGGTGCTTACGAGATCACAGTTGAGAGCACCGGTTTCGCGAAGTACATGCAGTCAGGGATCACGCTCGCGCTCAACCAGCAGGCAGTGGTCGACGTGACGATGAAACCCGGCGCCGTGCAGGAGGTCGTAAACATCGTCGAAAACGCCTCGGTGCTCAACACGTCAAATGCCGAAGTCGGCACCCGCTTCGACGAAAAGCGTCTTTCGGAACTGCCGCTCGCGACGACGCGCAGTGTTTACAACATCGCGCTGTCAGCTCCGGGCGTCAGTCAGTTGAACTCCGGACAAAGCCAGTTTGCCAGCGGCACAAACTTTTCCTCGAACGGCGGACGGCTTCGTTCCAACAACTTCATGATCGACGGTCAGGACAACAACAACTTCGGTGTCGCCGGATCGACGATCCCACTCAACAACCCCGACGCGATCCAGGAAGTGCGGCTGGTGACGAACCAGTTCAGCGCTGAATACGGCCGCAATTCGAGCGCTGTCTTCAACGCGATCACGCGCAGCGGTTCGAACCAGTTTCACGGTTCGGCATTCTGGTTTCACAACGACAACGCGCTGAACGCGTGCAGCAACGTGCAGAAGGCGGGCTCGAACGGGTTCTGCAATCCGAACGCGACCGATCCGTCTCATCGTCAGGCGCCGTTCCGGATCGAGAACCAACTGGGCGGCTCGCTCGGTGGACCACTGCATCTGCCACGCTTCGGCGAAGGTGGACCAGGTTTCATCAGCGGAAGAGATCGCACGTTCTTCTTCTTCTCGGTGCAACGCTGGTGGGACCGCCAGCTCGGCGTCGGACAAACGCTGAACGGTGCGCCGACCGCAGCCGGAAAGGCGATCATCGAACAGGCCGCCGGCGATCTGCCGCAGGTCAGAGCGTTGCTCGACTTCCTGCCGGCCGCGACCACCCCGCTCAATCAAACCGTTCGGTTCCAGCGCAACGGGCAGACGTTTGTCGTTCCCGTCGGATCGCTGACCGGCTCGCAGGCATCGACCTATGACGACTGGCAGACGTCGATCCGCATCGATCATCGCTTCAACGACAAGCACAGTCTCAACGGCCGTTACCTGTATCAGGATTCAGGAGCGTTGGGCAGCATTCCGAACGTCGCAGCTTCACAGATCACGCCGCCCGGGTTCTCGTCGATCGTTCCGGCGCGCACGCAAGGCCTGAACTTGCAGTTCATGAGCGTGCTCAATCCACGGTGGATCAACGAAGTGCGCGGCGCGTTTCTGCGCAGCGCAAGCGCGACACTCGCGCTAGATCCGCGTTCGCAGTTGATTCCTTCGATGGAGGTCGTCGAACTCGGGCTCAGTGGCTTCAACGCTGGTCCAACCCGCACCGCGATCGGACTCGGCGTCAACCTGCCGCAGAACCAGGTGCGAAACACGTTCCAGGTGCAGGACAATATTTCCTACACCAACGGCAATCACGCGTGGAAATTCGGCGTCGACATTCGCCGCAATCAACTGCATCAACTCTTCAAACCTACCACGCGTGGCCTGCTCGAATACGCGTCGCTCGATTTCCTCGTCAAGGATTTGGCTACCCGCGCCAACATCAACAAAGACCTCCCCGGCACAGCCCAGGTGCTACACAACGATTGGCACGATTTCTTCTTCTACGGCCAGGACGAGTGGAAGATTCGTCCCAACTTCACCTTAACGCTCGGACTTCGTTACGAAAACGCGGGCCAGCCGATTCAGGACCTCGTTGACTTCAATCAACCGGTGCTGGCGGCGGCGAACAACGATCCGCGTTTCATCCTGACGCCGGTTCCGGGTCGCGACAACAACAACTTCCAGCCCCGCATCGGTTTTAACTGGAACCCGCACACCAGTAACGACGGCGTCATGGGCTGGCTCACCGGCGGCGACAAGCTCGTCCTGCGCGGCGGCTACACCCGCACGAACGACTACGCCTACACCAACATCATCCTGAACATCTGGAGCTCGTTCCCGTTCGTCGCGGCTGTCTCTTCGTTCCCGACGATTACCGCGCCCAACCTCGCGGGTCAGAACGTCAGCGTGATTCCAAATGCGTTCACCATCTTGCAGACGCCGCCGTTCAACCCGAACACGGTCAACCGCACGATCGTGGATGAAAACTTCCACATGCCGGTCTACGACTCGGTGAGTCTGGAAGTGCAGCGCGAGTTCACACGCGATCTCGTGTTGCGTGTTGGCTACGTCGGCACGAAAGGAACAGGCCTGTTCGAGTCGGTTGACGCAAACCCGACGCTGGTTGGCTGCTTGCAGGCGACCGCCGCAAACAACTTCTGCCGCTCGATTCCGAACCAGGGCCCGACGCGTCTCCGCACCAACTCGGGCATGTCGATCTACCACTCGCTGCAAACCAGTTTGGAGAAGCGCTTGAGCGCGGGTTTCAGTTTCGGTCTTCACTACACGTACAGCTCGTTCATCGACACGATGTCTGAGATATTCAACGTGTCGTCGGGCGAGATCGCCGTGGCGCAAGACTCGTACAATCGCCGGGCAGATCGTGCGCGATCGAGTTTCGATCGTCCGCATCGTCTGGCCGGCAACTTCGTTTACGAGTTGCCTTACTTCCGCGATCAAAAGGGCTTGACGGGCTACGTCCTCGGTGGCTGGCAGCTCAACTCTTTCTTCACGTTACAGAGTGGTTCGCCATTCACGCCGCTCAACGGTTCCGATCCGGCGGGCGCGCTGGCGAGCATCTCGTCACTCGTGGGCAACGCGATCAGACCGAATCTCAACACGACGCTCGACCTTTCCGGCATGAGCGTTGAAGAGATTCTGCAGGCTGGTGGTCGTTCGCTTTTCACTCCAATCACGGCGGGGCAACGCGTCGGCAACGTAGGGCGCAATACCCTGCGTTCCGATGGCATCAACAACATTGATTTCGGAATCCTGAAGAACACGCGGATCGGAGAGAACCAGAGACTCCAGCTCCGTGCTGACTTCTTCAACTTAACGAACTCTCGCGACTTCGGTATCCCCGACTCGCGGGTGACGTCAAACAACTTCCTGAATCAATGGGGCACGGACGGTGGCAACCGGCGCATTGTCGTCGGCGTGCGCTACGTGTTTTAAGTTCCTTTAGCAAAGATCGCTATAATCCGTGTGACTCGACACGGATTATAACGATCGATGCGCTATTGCGAGATTTCTCCACGACCGCCGCTCAGTCATTTTGTAGAGTGTTTCTGGACGCTCGAGGGTGACGGGCCGGCGCCCGGATCGGCGCCCGAACGGATTCTTCCGGACGGTTGCGTCGAGTTGATTCTGAACTTCGGCGACCGGTTCTCACAGCATCACAACGACGCGCGTGAGCTTCAGCCGCGTCACTTCCTCGTGGGCCAGATGAGTGGCCCGATTCTCATTTCTCCAAACGGCGCTGTTCAGTTGTTGGGAATACGATTTCATCCCGGCGGGACCTCGCCGTTCTTGCGCGTGCCGATGAACGAACTGACTGATCGAATCGTAGAGCTGGGAGGTTTGTCGAGTGAGTTGGAGCGCGAGTTGTTGAGTGTCAGCGAACGTTTGCCGTCGCTGCCGGAGAAGATCGCGGCAGTCGAGGCGGCGTTGATTGCACGCTTGTTGCGCGGTTCGCATGATTCACCGGCGATGCGACTCGCGGCTCGTGTAGTTCAGTCGGCCGGCTTGATTTCTGTTGATCAACTCGCGACTGACGCCGGCATCAGCAGTCGTCAGTTAGAGCGTCGTTTTCTGCGCGAGATCGGGGTTGGTCCAAAACTTCTTGGTCGCATTCTGCGGTTTCAACAGGTCTTTCGCGCGGTCCAGCGTCTCGATGCGGCGTGGGCGTCGATCGCGGTCGAATGTGGTTATTACGATCAGGCCCACCTGATTCGCGACTTTAACCAGTTTGCCGGACAGACGCCGTCAGTTCTGCTGGCAGAACAGAGTTCTCTCACGGAATCCTTCACCCGCAAAGCGCGAGCGTCGCATTTTTCCAATACCGGCGTTTGAATTCGATTTAGAATCCGCGCATGCTGAAATTAATTCTTGCATCGCTAATCTTGCTCACGACTGTTTCAGTCGAAAACCCCACACTCGCGGATCTTTCCTGGATGTCCGGCGACTGGCAAACGGCACCCGGCGGGCGCAGGCAGATCGAAGAGCATTGGACCTCGGCGGCAGGTGGGTCGATGATGGGCGTCAGCCGCACAGTCGCGGGAGACAAGACAGTCGAGTTCGAATACCTGCGAATCGAGCAACGCGACGATGGCATCTACTACGTCGCGCATCCCAAGGCTCGTTGTCCCGGCACCGACTTCAAACTCACGCGCGCTTCCACCAACGAAGCCGTTTTCGAAAACCCGCAGCACGACTTCCCAAAGCGAATCATCTATCGCAAAACGGGGGACGGGTTGACGGCGAGTATCGACGCTGGTGAAGGCAGCAAAGGCATGTCGTTCGCGTTCAAGAAAATGAATTGAGCATTGCAATGATTCGCGGAACCAGATCTGCCACATCTTCTTCACGAACGGGTACGTGAACGTTTGCGAGTTCATACACCGGACGCCGTCGTTCGAACAGCGCCGCCGCCTGTTTGCGTGTCCTTCCAAGCGGTCGATCTTCCTGTGACGCAGCGATTCTGGTCCAACACATTTCAAACGGCGCGTCGAGCCAGACGCTCAAACCACTGTACTCGTCGATCAGGCGGCGGTTCGTTTTCTTAATCCATGCGCCGCCGCCGAGCGCGATCACTCTTGCTGCGCCGATCTCCAGCACGTGACGCAGCGCGTCAGTCTCGATGATGCGGAAAGCGCGTTCACCGTCTTTGACGATCAGTTGCGCCGGCGATCGCCCCACACGCTTCGTGATCACATCGTCGAGGTCGACCATCACGGTGTTGAGTTCGCGTGCCAGTTCACGCGCGACTTTCGTCTTGCCGGAGCCCATGAAGCCCGTGATAACGATTGGATGGTTGCTTTTCAGTGGCGTGTTACCTTTTGACGAGCGAGTCCAAAAGACTGAAAAATCCCGGGAACGAAACGCCGACGCAATCAGCGTCCATGATCTCAGTTGGGCCGGCGGCGATGAGGGCGGCAACCGAGAACGCCATCGCGATTCGATGGTCGCCAAACGAATCGATCGTCGCGCCGCGAAGTTCCGTCCCACCGGATACCGCGATACCGTCGTCAAACTCTTCGACGTTCGCGCCCATCGCGCGCAGGTTTTCCGCGGTCGCAAGCAAGCGATCGCTTTCTTTGAGTCGCAACTCTTCTGCGTCGCGGATCTGAATGCCGCCGGGGATTTGCGAACCAACCACGGCGAGCAGCGGCAGTTCGTCGATCAGCGACGGAATCATCGCGCCCGACAGGATGCGGTCTTCATCGCGGATTGCCGGCCGCAATCCACCTTCGACTTTGATCGTTCCCACCGGCTCGTTACGCTCGTCGCGCAGATCGGTGGTCGTGATCTTGCCGCCCCACGAACGCAGCACCGAAACGAACGCCGCGCGCGACGGGTTCAAGCCGACAGATTCGATAGTTAATTCTGAACGCGGCAGGAGCATTGCGGCGGCGATGAAGTACGCCGCGGAAGAGATGTCGCCGGGAATCCTGATTGCGCCGCCGGTAAATCGAGCGGGGCCGTCGATCGTGATCGACAGTTCGTTGGTTGTGACGGGAACGCCGAAACCGTTGAAGAGTCGTTCGGTGTGATCGCGCGACAGTGATTTTTCGATCACCGTCGTGCGCCCGTTCGCGAAGAGTCCCGCGAAAAGAATTGCCGACTTGACCTGGGCGCTCGCCACTGGAAGTTGATAAGTGATAGGGCGTAACGAATCGGAACCGTGAATCCTGAGCGGCGGCTTTCCCTCGTTCGAGTCGATTTTCGCGCCCATCAGTTCAAGCGGCTCGATGATGCGGCGCATTGGTCGCGAGCTCAGCGATTTGTCGCCAGTCAATTCGGCGGCGAAGTTTTGCCCTGCCAGAATGCCCGCGAGAATCCGCATCGTCGAGCCGCTGTTTCCGCAATCCAACGGTCCGTCCGGCGCTTTGAAACGTCGATTTCCCGCGAAACGAACAAATCCTTCATCGTCAATCTCGATGGAAACTCCGAGTTGCCGCAGACACGACAAAGTCGAAGCACAGTCTTGCGCGGTCGAAAAGTTTGCTATTTCGGAACTTCCTGACGCCAGCGCCGCGATCAGTGCGGCACGATGCGAGATCGACTTGTCGCCGGGTATTCCGATCCACCCCTCAATTTTTTGCGCAGGCTCCAATCTCATTCGACCCGATTCCATTCTGTTTCCTGGTAAGTTCGCCGTTTCCCGCCTTCCCGGGCTTGAATCGTCATAAAGTTGCAACCACTACGCAACCTTCCCGAGAAGCCTCAGGGAAGAAATGTGCGCGAAACCTGTGTTATAACTGTCCTCCCCTGTTTTGTCGGTCTCTCCGGTGAGGTCGAAAATTCCCCTTATTGCCGAGCAAGGGTCGTGAGTCCATGTGGAATTCTGTGTCGCCTGCGTTGTATCCCACCGTTCTTATTGCCGAAGATTCGCATGACACTCGCGTTATGCTCAAGCGCGCGTTCGAGCTGAAAGGCTACAGTGTCGTCGAAGCAGCCGACGGCGGGGAAGCGCTGGAAGCAGTTCACGCAACTCGTCCTAACCTCATCGTCATCGACTTGAACATGCCCGTGGTAGACGGGTTGGAAACAGTCAAGAACATCCGCGAGCGCGAAGCACCAGGCGAGCACATTCCCATCGTGTGCATCACCGCGTTCGATGTTTACGGCATGAAAGAAGCGGCGCTGGAGACGGGTTGCAACTCCTACCTCAGCAAGCCTCTCGATATGGAAGAGCTCGACCGCGCTTTGAAGGACCTCGGCTTCATCGTTTGACCTCCGACGATCCGTGTTTCCCTCCTCGCGGGCCGCGTTTCTTGACAGCCAGACTCCCACCATGTTACACCGTCGGACTTCTAACAAGTGACAGCAGAGACGACCGAGCTAAGTTTGCCCAGCCGCATCGACACGGTTGCCACCGCGGCTGCCCTGGTAGCTGACTTTGTAAGCCGTTCAGGGATAACTGAAGACGCCGCGTTTGGTATCGATATGGCCGTGCGCGAGGCCGTGACCAACGCCGTCGTCCATGGTAATCGACAGGATGCGAACAAAACCGTCGACGTCACTCTGAAAAGCTCGCCTGACGCTGTCGAAATCAGCGTGCACGATCAGGGTGCGGGCTTCAATCCGGAAGACGTGCCCGATCCAACTGCCGAAGAAAACATTCTAAAAGCCTCCGGGCGCGGCATCTTTTTCATGCGCAGTTTTATGGATGAAGTGAACTGGTTGATCAGGCCCGGAGGTGGTACAACAGTGCGCATGCTCAAGCGTCGTTAATTCGCAATTGCATAAAAGGAGAGTTCTGAAATGGCTGAGTTGAATATCAACGAGCGTCAAGCCGGAGATGTAACCGTCCTCGACATGTCCGGAAAAATCACTATCGGCGAGGGAAGTGTGGCGCTGCGCACTGCCGTCCGTCGCCTTCTCGAAGAAGGCAAGAAGCGCATTCTCTTAAACCTTGCCGGCGTCAGCTACATCGACTCCAGTGGCATCGGCGAACTCGTCTCCAGTTACACCGCAATCAATAAAGACGGTGGTCAACTGAAACTCCTTAACCTGACCCAGAAACTTCAGGACCTGCTGACCATCACGAAGCTCTTGACCGTGTTCGACGTTTATGAGAACGAACCCGACGCCCTCAACAGCTACAAGTGAAGCGCAGCAAGACCTCAAAGTTAATCCCCGAACGGAGAAACAACAATGGCTGAGCTCGACGTAAAAGAACGACAGGCCGGCGACGTTACCATCCTCGACATGAACGGCGAGGTGCGTATCGGCGAAGGCAGCATTGCCCTGCGTGACGCGATCAGAAACCTGTCCGCCGGCGGCAAGAAGAAGATTCTGCTCAATCTCGCGGGCGTCAGTTATATCGACTCGAGCGGCATCGGCGAGCTGATCGCCAACTACACGACGGTCAGCCGTCAGGGCGGCCAGCTCAAGTTACTAAACCTCACCGATCGCATTCAGAATCTCCTCGTGATCACGAAACTGCTTACCGTTTTTGACTCTTATGAGGATGAAGGCGAAGCCCTGAAAAGTTTTCAGTAATCCGTGTTTAATGTCCGTGCTGCATTTCGCCGTCTGCTTGCGATCGACGATCCACCCGAGCGGACGGCGCTTGCTTTTTCAATCGGCGTTTTCATCGCCTTCTCACCGTTTCTCGGTTTGCACACGATCATGGCAACGCTGATCGCGTTTGCCTTTCGCTTCAACAAAATCGCGATCTACACGGGCACTTTCATCAACAACCCGATCGTAACGCTCGTTCCCATCATCATCATTTCGTACGCCGTCGGCGCGTTCATTTTGGGCCGCCCACTCTCGATTCCAGACGAAGGCGTCGAGCTCTTGAGAGACCCGCACCTGCTTACCCGCGACTACTACCGCCGCCTTTTTGTGCAAAGCTGGAGCAACATTGTGTGGCCGTTTGCCATCGGAGGCACCATCTTGTCGATCGTTTGTTCGGTAGTTGCTTATCCGATAACATTGTGGGCCGTTAGAAAACACAGATTAAGACGAACTAGATCAGTGTCATGAAGCAGTACTTACTTATCGGTGCAATTCTTTTTTGGACCTCCGGAGTTGTCGCCGGACAAACATCGCCACAGACAGTGCAACAACGTCCGGGCGCGCAGTTCGAAGTCTCTGAATACGGCGTCGACTTTCAGGCGGACCAACGATTGATCATCGTGATGGCGGCGCTGGACGCCGCCGGGTTCGATCCGATGCCGGGCCGCGAAGCGACAGGCTTTCGCGCGAAGTTGCGCAAGGATCTCGCCGGTCTCGATCCCGATCTGCGGACTCGCATGAAGACGTTTTACGAGCGTAACCGTCTGCCGGCGCCCGCGACACCGGCGGAGCAGGCGGCGCGATATGTTTCTTTGGCGCTGGCGTTAGGTCCCGCGCCGTCGTTGGAAGCGCCGGCGCGTGACAACGACATGCCTGCCGGACTTTTGGAAGTGCTCGACTTCGCGCCGCTGGTCCACGAGTTTTACCGCCGCTCGGGAATTGAAGAGCACATGGTGGAGTACGTTCGCGCTTACCAGGCGGAAGGCGATCGACTGCGCGCGCCCGCGACCGAGATGGTCCGTAGTCTTTTGACTTACCTGCACACGCGTCCGATCACCACGTCGTCAGAGCGGGTAGAAGTAAAAGCACCGACCGCAAAGAAAGACGGCAAGGAACAAAAGAGATACAGCTTCCGCACGAAAGACCGTCGCTTTCTGGTCATGCCGGATCTGCTCGCGCCGCGTGGGGCGATCAACTTCCGCATTATCGGCGATGATTACTACGCGATCGTTCCGGAGGGCACCGATCCGACCGCCTCGGAAATGCGTCGCGCGTACTTGCAGTACGTGATCGACGGCCTGGTGCTGCGATTCAACAAAGATGTGGCGTTGCGTCGCGACGCGATCAAGCAGCTTTTGAATGAACGCACGAAGGCGGGCGCGTCCGTGAGTCCGGATGTGTTTCTGAGCGTGGGACGTTCGTTGGTGGCCGCGGCTGATGCGCGTTATTCGGAGATGCGAGCGCTCGATGCGCTGGGGCGATCGAATCGTGCCCAGTTGGTCTCCGCGAAGACCGATGCTGATCGCGCCGCGATCACGAAAAACTCGCAAACCGAAATGAAGGCGATCCAGGACGAAACTGTAGCGCGGCTCGCGGAAGAGTATGAAAAAGGCGCGGTGCTGTCGTTCTTCTTTGCGGACCAGTTGAAAGGTATAGAGAGCGCCGGGTTCGATCTGGCAAACTTTTTTCCCGACATGATCGCGTCGTTCGATCCTGCGCGCGAGATAAAGCGCCCGTCGGAATACGCTGAAGCAGTACAGCGCGCCACTGCGGCGCGCGAGGCGCGAGCGGCGGCGCGCAAAGCGGCCGAGAATACGAACGTTGAAGCGCCAACCGGACGCGATGCGGCGTTAGTTAAAGATCTCGCGGCGGTTGAAGAGACGCTGCGGCGAAAGGACTACAACGATGCCGAAGCCCGTTTGAAAGAGATGCTTGCCAGTTACCCCGGCGAGCCGCGCATCTTTTTCGCGTTGGGCCAGGCGGCGAGTCTGGCGGCAATGGATGCGACCGACGAAGAGATCCAGGCGCAACGATTGAATCGCGCGTTGGGCCAATACCGGCTGGCGATTGCTGCGTCTTCGCCGGAGACTGACAAAGCGATACTCTCGCGAGCGCACGAGTCGATGGGACGCATCAACGCGTTTATGGAAAACAAAGACGAGGCGATGAAGTCGTTTGACGAGGCGATTAAGTTGGGCGACGTTCGCGGCGGCGCTTATCGCGAAGCGCTCGAAGGCAAGAAGAAATTAGGCCAACCGCATAATCCATAACGGTTGGCCCTTCTTAAAATCCGTGTTATCCGATCTGTGGTTTACTCCAGCGCCTTCGCCGCGTTAACTCTTCCACCGGTCACTGTCTTACCTTTCAACGCGACGATCGGATCCGTTGACGCCAACAATTTCTTCCGCAGATCGTCAACCGAGATGCGCGGATGCTCCGCGACGATCAGCGCCGCCACACCCGACACAACCGGCGTCGCCATCGACGTCCCCGACTTCTCTTCGTAACCATTCTGCAACCACGTACTCAGGATATCGACGCCGGGCGCCCCAATCGCAACACTCTTCGCACCCCAATTCGAGAACGACGCCAACTCATCATTCCGGTTCAGCGCCGCAACGCTGACGACGTTCGGCACGTTGTAACTCGACGGATAGTGCGGCGAGCGATCGTTGTTCACGCTCGAATTTCCTGCCGCAGCAACGAACAGAATGTCGTTCTCGTAAGCGTTGCGAATCACGTCTTCCAGCGCGCGCGACTTCTGCGTCGAACCCCAACTCGCGCTGATGATGCGCACATTCACGCCCGCCTTCTTGCGCGCGATCGCGTAGTTGATCGCTTCGATCGCGTCTTTCACATTGCCTGAGCCATCGGCGTTCAAAAACTTCAGCGGCATGATCTTAACTTTCCAGTTCACGCCCGCGATACCAAGATCGTTCCCACCTTCCGCGCCGATGATGCCGGCGCAATGTGTGCCGTGACCGTTGTCGTCCATCGGATCTGCTGAGTTGTCGACGGCATTGAAACCTCTCACATCGTCGACGGTGCCGAGTTCATTGTCCTGATACGGCGCCAGGCTGGCGGGACGCAGCCACATGTTCGTCAGGAGATCTTCGTGCGTGTAGTCGACGCCGGTATCGAGCACCGCTACGACGACATCATCGCTGCCGGTCGTGGTGGCCCAAGCCATCGTCGCGCTGATATCCGCGCCCTGCTTGCCGCCGCGTTGACCCGAATTCGCGAGCGCCCACTGCTGTTCAAACTGCGGATCGCGCGGCAGGACCGGCTCGAGCGCACTGTCGACCGCGTCGGGAATCTCGATCGCGAAGTTCTCTTCCGCGTATTCAACTTCCGGGAACGATCGATATTGCGCGACCAGGTCCGCGGGATTCGCATCGTCGAGGTCGTCAATCGCGGTCCAGCCGGGTGCGTACTCGATACGGTCTACGATGCGGTCGTTGATTCCTGCTTCGAGCGCTTCGATCGTTTCGTTGCTCACGCCGCTCTTGAACTTGACCAGCACTTCCGCGTTGCCGCGCCGCTCACCTTCAGCGACGGCGACTTCTTCAGGAGTTTGAGGCCGTGCCTTCTCCTCGGCTGGTACGATCCGCACCTGCGCTTTCCAGTGCTTGCGCCACCTGTTGAGCTGGCCCGCGAAGGCAGCGACGAGAATGAGGACGATGGCGAGTGCGACGTGGATCAGAATATTGTTGCGGTTCATGGTAGTACCTCTTAGTCGTGCTTTGTACTTTGTGCTTTGTTCTTTGTCAGAAGTCCGTTGTTTTCGCGACTAGCAACTGACTACAGACAACTGACCGCGGAAAAAATCAAAGAACAAAGCACAAAGTACAAAGCACTAAACCCGATAGTTCTGCCCCTTGTAGTTATAAAGGCGAAGCTGTTTTTGGTCGGCGCGGTATTCGTAGTTGCGGCCACCGGCGGAGAGCCGGATGCGCCAGCCGCGGGTCATCATCGAGCCGCTCATTTCGTCTTCTTCGGCGGCGCCGAGCGCCATGTCGGGAAAATCGGCGTCTTCAACGGACGATTGGCTGATTTTTGATGCGTCTGTGTTCAGCCGCTGCGCCAGGTCTTTGCGAGCTTTTTCGATTGCTTCTTCTTTAGTCATAGAGGCTTTGCCGATTCAAACGACCCTCAAGCATGCTTTGTTCCCGAATGGTAGGTGACATTTTGAGCTACTTTAAATCGCCGTACAAGTGTTGGAGTAACACGGCGGTAGCGATGGCGGCTGTTTCTGCGCGCAGGATGCGGCCGCCGAGCGTCACGATCGGCACTTGGGCTGCTCTCGCTTGATCGAGTTCTTCGTCAGACCAGCCGCCTTCCGAACCGACAATTGCTGTGAGATTGTCGGTTTTTAAATCCGTATTTAGGGGTTGACCATCGCGTTCGGAAAACATGAGACACGGATTTTCACTGAGCACTGAGGCGAACGGCGTCGGCGTTTCTACTTCCGGCACGATGGATCGGCCGCACTGTTTCGCAGCTTCGAGTGCGATGCGTTGCCAACGAGTGACACGTTTGTCGGCGTCGCTTTCGTCACGCAGGCGAATGTCGGCGTGACGCGTGACGAGCGGAATGAATTTGTTGACGCCCAGCTCGGTCCCTTTTTGCACGACGAGATCAAACTTCTCACCTTTCAGCAGCGCCACTGCGAGCGTCAGTTGCAATGGCGACTCCGGCTTTGGCGATCCGATCTCGTCTCCAAGCTCCAGTTCCGCAGACTCGCGTCGAGCTTGCGAAACGACAGCGCGAAACTCTCGCCCCGCACCGTCAAACGCCTGCACCTCATCGCCGGCCTTTAGTCGCAGCACTTCGCGCAGGTGACGTGCTTCGTCTGACGTCAGCGTCACGGTGCGCTTTCCGAAGTTGAACGCGCTTGGCGGCGCGAAAAACCTGCGACGACTCATACGATGATTGCGGCCCATTCCCCATCTCGTTCGATCTCGACTTCAGATGGGTTGACTGCATTTACGATTTGCTCGATCTGTGTTTCAAGAATGCCGCTCAGTATTAGCTTTCCACACGTAACACCGATCAGAGCCGGGATTATTTGCAATATCACATCAGCGGTGAGATTGGCGCAGACGAGGTCGGCCGATGGAGTTGTTTCCGCAACAGATCCGACGCGAAACTCGATGTCTACATCATTGGCTCTTGCGTTCTCACGCGCGATCTCGATTGCGTCCGCATCCGTGTCGCATGCATCGATGCGCGCATCGGGAAACATCTTCGCGGCGGCGATCGCGAGGATGCCGGTCCCGGTGCCGACGTCGAGAAAACTACCGCCGTTGAAATGCTTCTCGATCGCCGCGAGACACAAGCGCGTCGTCTCGTGCGTGCCGGTGCCGAAAGCCATCCCAGGCTCGATGCGAATCACTATGCGGCCGGGCGCGTCGCTGATTTCTGTCCACGGTGGGGCGACGATGAAACGTCCGACTTGAACCGGTTGCCAGTTCTTTTTCCACTCTGCGAGCCAGTCGCGATTTTCAACCTCGCGCAGGTTCATGTCGCGCACGGATGATGACGGGAGTTCGTAAATGCGCAGTGCTTCGAGTAACGCGGATCTAACGGACTCTCGATTTGGTGTATCTGCGAAATAACCGGAAACTTTGATTAATCCATCCGTGTTAACTGTGGTTAAAGTGCCGAGCGCGCCGGCTTCCATCAACGCGTACTCGACGGCCTCACGCGCCGCGGGCTCGGCGTCGATCTCCAATTCATGCCAAACCATATTCATCGAGCAAATGCGCAGAGTTGCGCCAATCCTCTTCCACTTTCACAAACAGCTCGAGGTGCACACGGTGGCCCAGCAAAGCCTCGATATCGCGCCGCGCCGCGATCCCGATCTCTTTCAAACGGCTCGCGCCTTTGCCGATCACGATCTTCTTCTGCGACGTCCGCTCGACCACGATCACGCAATGAATGCGCGTGAAGTCTTCGCGCACTTCTTCGTACTGCTCAGTCACAACGGCCGTGACGTACGGAATCTCAGCGCCCGTCGTCCGCAGCACTTTCTCGCGCACGATCTCCGCCACGAGCACGCGCAACGACTGGTCCGTCAATTCGTCTTCCGAAAAGATCGGCTCGCCTTCAGGCAGATGACGCAACACGCTTTCGAGCAACACGTCAGTCATCTCGTCTTTCAGCGCGGAGATGGGAACGATGTCGCGCCAGTCGTACTGGTTGCGATACCAGTCGATCAGCGGCAGCAGCGCGGACTTGTCTTCGAGTTTGTCGATCTTGTTGAGCAGTAGCAGCGCGGGTTTTTCAGAACGCGTGACGAGGTCGAGAACGAAACGATCGCCGTTGCCGGTCGATACGGACGCGTCGCGAATCAACGCGACGAGATCGACGCCGAGCAACGCGTCCTGGACCGCGGCCATCATGCGGCGGTTCAGCTCGTAACCCGGTTGATGCACGCCGGGCGTATCGACGAACACGGCCTGGCCTTCCGGTTTGGTGATGATGCCCTGAATGCGAAAACGCGTGGTTTGCGGTTTGTCGGAGACGGCGGCGATCTTCTGCCCGACCATCCGATTCAGCAGCGTTGACTTACCCGCATTTGGCCGCCCGATTAGAGCGACGTATCCCGAGTGTTTGGTGCTTAGTGCTTTGTGCTTTGGGCTTTGTGCTGTGTTATCGCTGTCCATGACGGTTTGTGCGCAAACAAAGTAACAAAGTACAAAGCACCAAGCACTAAGTTCGCGGCCTTTGGCCGATCAACTTTTCTCCGCGAAGATTTGCACGAGATGGACCAGCATGTCAGTCGACTTTTCCAATCCGCGTTTTGAATTAAACTCCAGCTTGCCGTGAAAGTTCGACCCGCCGGTAAACAAGTTCGGCGTCGGCAAACCCTGAAACGTCAGTCGCGCGCCGTCAGTACCACCGCGAATCGGTAACATGAACGGCTTCACGCCGGCGCGACGCGAGGCTTCCATCGCATTGTTCACCAGCTCGGGATGGTTCTTCAGCTCTTCCTTCATGTTCTTGTAATCTTCTTTGACGTCGATCGTGATCTTCACCTGCGGAAACTTTGCCGCGGTTTGCTTCACCATATCGCGCAGCATCTTCTCTTTCGCTTCGAGGCCACTGACGTCGAAATCGCGCAACAGAATTTTCAGATCCGACTTCTCGACGTCGATCACGCCCGCGTACGGATGAACAAACCCGACGCGCTTTTCGGTCGTTTCCGGCAACATGTCTTTCGGAAACCGGCTGACGTAATCGGCGAGCGCGTACATCGCATTCACCATGATCCCTTTGGCCGTGCCGGGATGCGTGCTCTTACCCTGAAACGTCACAGTCGCCGTGCGCGCGCTCCAAGTCTCATCGCTGATCTCGCCGAGCTCGCCGCCGTCGACAGTGTAGGCCACTTTAGCGCCAAAGCCCGGAATGTCGAACTTCTCGATGCCGCCCCCGACTTCTTCATCGGGTGTGAACGCGATCGCAATCCCGCCGTGCTTGAGCTGCGGGTTCTGGCGCAGCGTATCGATCATCGTCATGATCTCGGCGACTCCGGCTTTGTCGTCGGAACCGAGCAACGTCGTTCCGTCGGCAGTAATGATGTCGTCGCCGATTAGCTGTTTGAGTTCGGGGTTCTTGTCGGGCGTGATGACTTGAGTCGGATCTTTCGGCAACACGATGTTGCCGCCCTGGTAGTTCTTGTGAACGATCGCATTTACGTTTTCGCCGGACACCGCGGGCGACGTATCCATGTGTGCGATCAAACCGACAACCGGAACTTTGGAATTGTCGGCCAGGTTACCCGGGACCATCGCGTACACGATGCCAAACTCGCTGACGCGAACGTTCTCCGCGCCGAGTGCAGTCAGTTCTTTGGCGAGCAGGTTAGCGAGATTGAGTTGCTTGCGCGTGCTCGGCACGGTTGTTTGATCTTCCGCCGACTGCGTATCGATCTTGACGTAACGGAGAAAACGGTCCATCGCTGATTCAGTCGGAGGCTTGAGTTGAGCCTGGGCTGAAACGGCGGCGACATTAGCCAGGAGGAGCAGAAGACACAGGGCGGTAGCGGCGATTGATCTCATTCGAACTTCGAACCTTTCTTGAAGCGTGGATTACACGGGGAGCTTATTCAAGTCGTCGAGGGCTTGCTGTAATTCGTTGCGTTTGGCGGCGAGGAGGTTGTCATCTGCATCGGCCGGCACGTAGATCGGCGGCGCGACGTAAACATGTGCGCGCGTGAATGGTTTCGGAATCTGAAACTTGTCCCAACTCGGCGTTGTCCAGTAACGATCCAGCGCCATCGTCACCGGTAGTATCGGGTGGCCCGACTTCTTCGCCAGCAACACCGCGCCCATTTTCGCAACGTAACGCGGACCCTTTGGACCGTCGATCGTAAACGCCGTCGTGCAACCCGCGCGCATGAGTCGCACCATTTCCACGATCGCACCGACGCCGCCACGCGTGCTCGAGCCGCGTACCGCTCCGTAACCGAAACGCTGGATGAACCGCGCGATGTACTCGCCGTCGAAACTGCGCGACGTCATCACCACGATCTTTCGCTTGCGCCACCAGTAAGTCGTTAGAAAGATCCGGTCGTGCCAGAAGACATAGATCGGAAGTCCGCCGTTCGCCGCGGCTTTCTCGTGATTTTCCCAGCCCGTGACTTCGAAGCGCGCCGTCAGCCCGATCACGCTGATCAGTGAATAAAAAACCAGGTCAGCCACGCGGATTAAAAAGCGATCTTTGAACGAGTAGTCTGAGAGGTCGGCAAATTCGTAGGCGCGGTTACCTTGCATCACGGGCGGGCAGTATTTAACCACAGATGCCATAGGTTTTAATAAATCGGCGGCTCGCCGGGCGGCCTAGTTTTCCAGCGTTTATGTACCCACAGCCATTGACCCGGATGCTGACGGATCTGGTCTTCGATGATGCGGGACAGGCGCGTGGTCAGGTGGCGGACGTCGGCCTCTTCATCGCCTGTTATTTCAGGTTCGACCATCGGCGCGACGATCAGTTGAAACTTCTTGGTTGCTTCGTTCCACGGCGAGAAGACTGGAAGGAGCGGAGCTTTTGTACGCACCGCGAGTTTCGAGATTATGAAACTGGTGGCGGCCGGGACGCCGAAGAAGTCGACGAAGATCGCCTCGTCGTCGAGCGCGTTGAGATCGAATAACAGACCCAGCGGCGCCTCGCCGTCGCGCAGGATCTTGAGCATCGGACGCGCGGCGGAGAGCTTATCGAGCGTCTTGTTGCCGAACCGGGTGCGGACGCGATCGACCATCTCCTCGATTCGCGGGTTGTCGATTCGTCTCACCAGGAACGTGAACGGGTGTCCGAGAAACGAGAAGCCAAAGCTTGTCAGTTCCCATGCGCCGAGGTGGGCAGTCCAGAGGATGATGCGGTTGCCGTACTTCTCGATGGCAGCGTCGAGATGCTCAAAACCGCTCGGTTCGATCATGTCGATGAGTTGCTGCTGCGATCGAGTCGCAAACTGGCTGAAAAGACCGAGCTCCCGGCCGAGATTGTCAAAACACTCCCGCACGAGTTCGCTTCTTTCGGCGTCGGTTTTTTCAGGAAACGCGAGGCGCAGGTTGATGTTGGCGGTACGCTTGAGTTCGCCGGCCAGCAGGTAAAACACGCGGCCCATCGACTTTCCCACCGCGATCGCCGCCGCAGCGGGCAACATCCCCAGGCCCGTCAGGACGGACTTCGCCGCCGAATACTCCAAAAATGTTTGCAGCTTTCCCGGTTTAGCCATAGGAAGCAGGAGTCCGTTAGCTTCAACGGGAACGCCAAAGGCGTTCGCTAATTCCAGCCCAGGGTTGTTTCAACCCTGGGAAAATAGACGCATTCTGTTCAACCCTGAAAGGGTTTGTACTCGCGGCAAACGCTTTCAGCGTTAACGTCTATTACTCTGGGTCATCCCAGGGTTGTCACTCTGTTCCAACCCTGGGCTGGAATTGGCGAACGCCTTCGGCGTTATCGTAAACGAAACCAATTCGTATCTGGGCGAACGCCTTCGGCGTTATCGTAAACGAAACCAATTTGTACCGATGAACAGGAGGCGTAGTGTAGCAGGATCTGATATATTTCGAACGCGCGGCGATAGGTTTTCGTACAGCCAATCGTCGGTTGTGCTCCCGCGGCAGGTTCTCTCCTCGCACAACTCGGGTTTAGTTGGATAGGAGCTGGATGGAAAAACGCCGGATTCTCATCGTCGACAATAACGATGAGTTGCGTGTTCTGCTCGAACAGGCTCTCGAAGATCTCGGCCACGACGTGGTCGCGGCAGCAGAACGCGACAAGGCACTCAACCGCGACGACCTCGACTCCTTCGATCTCATCATCAGCGACCTCGCCGAAGCCGAAGTAAACGGACAACCGTTCAGTGACATCAAGGCGTTCAAAATGGGCGCAGCGAACTACCTGCGCCTGCCCTACAACCGCGAAGAACTGCGCGAAATCGTCGAAAAGACCCTCGCATACAAACTGCGCTACGTCGACAATCCAACGATCCTCCCCAACGTCCACGAAAAGATTGAATTTGAGCTGCCGAGCGACCTGTCGTTGATGAACGGAGTGCTCGATTACTTGCAGGAACGGGTTGCGAAGCTGGGTCTGATTAAGCTCGATCGGTCGAATCTTTTCGTCGCTCTTGATGAAGCGTTTGTAAACGCGGTCAAACACGGCAACAAGAACGATCCGAGTAAGCTGGTTCGCATCACCGCCGAGTTAACCTCAAAAGAAGCGAGCTTCACGGTCGAAGACGAAGGCGAAGGCTTCGATATTCGCGAGATTCCCGATCCGTGCGATCCGGCAAACTTGTTTCGCACGTCGGGCCGTGGAGTGCTCCTCATCTACAACATCATGGACGAAGTTGAGTACAATGCGCAGGGTAATCGCGTAAAGATGGTGAAGCGACCGGAAACTCCGATCGACGCTCAACTAGTTGAACCAGTCCCTGACGACAAACACGCCTGACGTCTCTCGCACCGCATCCTTCTGGAGCAACTGGCGGTGGTGGTTGCCACCGGCGATCATCGCGCTCGCGCTCGTTCTTTACTTCGTCGATCCATTCATAGGTGACTGGGACGGTCTCGATTACACGATGCTGTCGCTGACGGGCTATCCGTCGTCGATGGCGCTCGGCCGCAACCTCTTCATCTTCAGCAATCATCTGCTTTTCGTCGTCGGTCGCAGTCTTTTCCAGTTACAACCTGAGAATGCTTACCTACTGTTCAAGTACGCCGTGGTGGCGCAGGCGCCGCTCGCGATCGTGGCGGTGTGGGTACTCGCGCGCGATCTGAGTCGTTCACTGTTTACGGCGACAATGGCCGCGCTGCTCGTCGTTTTCTCGCCGGTGTTTGTGCTGTATGGCGGGCAGGTGATGACTGACGTTCCATCGGTGCTCGTGTTGACGGTCGCGTTGATCGTGCATATCCGCGGCGTGCAGCGAAAGAAACTCTGGATGATTTTGGTCGGTGCGGCGTTGATGGGGCTCGGCGTGAACTTGCGCGAGACCGTTGGGTTTTATGCGCCGTGGCTGGTGCTGGGACCGTACGTGTTTGGATGGAAGTTTACGAAGCGAGAAATTTTCTACGTCGCTGCATCCTGCGTGGTGTTTGCGTTGCTGGCGCTCGGCTGGTTCGGCGTCTGGTTTATTACTGATCCGCAGTATCGCGCGTTGTGGCATGGCTGGCGCGAGTCGATGCGAGACGAGTCGGCGCGGCATCCGGTCGGGTTGGCGAACCTGCGTCCGTATTTTTTGTATTTCTTTATCAGCGCGCCGGTGTTGTTTTTGACGTTGCCGTTTGCCGCGCGTTTCGAGTGGCGCAAGCATCGCTTGTCGCCGATGTTGACGTTGTGGCTGGTGGCGTTGTTTGCGAACCTCGTCTTGTTTTTCAACTACAGCACCACGATCAACTGGCGCTACTTTTTGACTGGATTGCCGGGGCTCGTGCCGCTAGGCGCTGTGTGGCTGATCAGTTTTGGTGAGCAGAAGCTTGGTAGTAAACAACGCGCGCTAATGGCGTGTTGCGGAGTGGTGGTGCTGTTGGCTGGGATCTTTTTTCTCGCTGTACGGCCGATCAGTTTCGAGTTTATTCAGCGGCGCGCGATGAGTCGCGATTACGTGCACCGGCTTCAGTCAGTGCCGCAGGATGCGATCATGATTTCCGGGGCGCAGACGGTGGCGGTGCATTATTGGGCGGCGATCGGCGAGGGTAGTTGGCAGACGATTGGAACGGGTGGTGGTTGGCCGGGAGACAAGCTGTTTTCGAATATCCAGAATTATCTCGACAAGGGACAGCGGGTTTTTATTGATTCGGATCCGCGGTGGTGGCTGCCATGCAGTTGGCAACGCGACGAGATCCCGACGATCGTCGAGCTGGAGGGCCATTTCAGTTTTCGTCATGTTACCGACACGATTTACGAGTTGCGGCCGAGCGGCGAGCTGGAGGCGCACGACGATCCGAACTTGAAACGGTTGTTGCCGGAGAACCGGCCCGAAGACACGAAGAAGTGTCCACCGGGACGCCGGTAAAACAGAGCACGAATTAACACGCAGAAATGCCGTACGAAATCTTTCTTGCCTTTCGTTACCTTCGCTCGCGACAGAAGCGTCGACTCGTGCGAGTCACGGCGGTAGCGGCGATGCTCGGGATCGCGATGGGGGTGGCTGCATTGATCGTCACGTTCGCATTGTCGAACGGTTTCCGCGACGAGATGCGCGACAAGATCTTGCAGGGCACGGCACACCTGAGCGTGTTGCGCACGGACGGATTACCCATCACTAACTACGCAAATCTCGGCGCGCGTTTGCAACAGATCGACGGCGTCGAGAGCGCGTCGGCGACGACGTACGACGGCGGTCTGGCGCGCGGATCGAAAGGCTCCGCGTACGCAGTGATTCGCGGTATCGAAGGCAAGGCAGGTCAAACAGCACAAGCACGCCACTGGTTGAAAGAAGGTTCGTTCGATCCGCTGTTCGTTCAATCGCCGCTGAACGAAGGACACACACCGCCCGCAGTTGTCGGTGCGGAACTCGCGAGCCGCATCGGTATCTCTGTCGGCGATGTTTTCCAAATCATTCCGGCAAACGAAGCGGGCAGCGAGACGATGCGACGTTTGCGCGTCGCCGGAATCTTTCGTTCCGGTCTGTTCGAGTACGACTCGACGTGGATCTACGTCGATTTCGATCTCGCCGCGACATTCGTTGGCGGGGATCACACCGCGTCAGTGATGAGCGTTCAGGTAACAGATCCAAATCACGTTAAAGACGTAGCCGCGCGAGTGCAATCAACGTTGGGCCAGGAGTACACGACTGTCGATTGGCAACAAGCGAATCAACCGCTATTTTCCGCGCTCGCACTCGAACGGCGGATGGGCTTGTTCATCATCGGTCTAATCATCGCGGTCGCCGCACTCAACATCACGACGATGCTGATCCTCGTCGTAGTCGAACGACGTCGAGACATCGCCGTGTTGAGCACGTTGGGCGCGACGCGCATGGGAGTGATGTGGTTGTTCGTCATCGAAGGCGCGGTGGTTGGCGCGATCGGCGCAGTGGCGGGAATGCTGTTGGGTCTGGCGGCGTGTGTCATCGGAAACTATTTCAAACTCGTCAGTCTGCCGGCTGACGTCTATTCGATCAGCGATGTGCCGTTCAACGCGACGTTTGGCGAAACGTTGATCGCGGCGTTCGTGGCGTTCGTGTTGAGTGTGTTGGCGACGATCTATCCAGCTCGCGCAGCCGCCCGGTTGCGTCCGGTCGAGGCGCTGCGTGATGGATGAATTCGGACTCGACGTCGTCGATCTGCGAAAGAGTTTTGTAGCGCCCAACGGAGAACGCATCGAGGTCCTGCGAAGCGTTTCGTTCGCGGCGAAGCACGGTGAAGTAATTGCTTTCCAGCACATTGGGATCCTAAGCTTAGAATTCCACGTGGACAAGTTGTCGCG
>JADMIO011298008.1_pt1 | contig 58636 bp, 39 predicted proteins | sample 8958161 | NCBI WGS metagenome assembly JADMIO01 (sample SAMN16585339, study PRJNA669376) | soil metagenome | isolation source: Crop rotation soil | place: USA: Cullars Rotation, Alabama | collected 2011
ACGGGTCGTACCCGCCGAAGACGACGGTGCGGTTGCGAGCCGCGTCGTAGGCCATCGCATGCCCCGCGCGAGGCGGCGGGCTCGTCACGGGGTTCACGGGCGACCACGTCACTTGCGCGACGGCGGGAACGGACGAGCCAATGACGGCGGCAGCGAGCCAGGCGACGACGGCCTTGGAGACGACGATACGACGGGCCATGTGACCCTCCTTTTTCCGGGACGCGAAGTCGAGCACCCCACGAGGCAGGTCCGCCGATGCGCGAGGGACGCTTCGCCGCCTTCGACGCGAGCCCGCGAAGACGGTCGGGCGGGGTCTCGCAGGGTCGAAGCCGGAACGGACCGCGACTCTTTCAGCTATGGCGTGACGTGCAGAACGATGGCGTTCGTGATGCTGAATCCGCCGAGGTTTTGCGAGCCGCTGTCCCGGATGAACCCCTGGAGCGTCGCCACGACGGGGCGGCGGAACCCGTGGTTGCGGCGGAAAACGACGGAGGGCGCCGGCGACGAGGGAAAGTCTGGCTCTCCGAGGCGCGGGCGGTGACCGGCGTTGTTCCAGGTGCGCCGGGGCTGCGGCAGGCACGCTCGAGTCAGGGGCGTCGGAAAGACCATCGCGCCGATCCCGAACGGCTGCGTCTTGAGCGTGCTCGAGTTCGGAGCGCCGAACCACGCGTAGAGCGCGAACGCCGCGCTCGTGCGGCTGGAGGGAGTCGTCATGTCCGCCTCGACCGGCGTGCCGACGGGGATCCACAGCTCGCGGCTCGCATCCCCGACGCCGCCGTTCGTCGTGAGCACGTCCTCGCGGTCCCCGCGACCGACGTTGACGTTGCCGAATCGCGCGGCGATCGCGGGATCGACGAACACGAACCCGGCCGGCACGCGGACGCCGCCGAGCGAGTCGGAGAGCACGACGTCCGCCGCGCCGAGCCCGGGCGGAGTCTGCACGCGAACGGTGCCGGCCGTCACGTCGAGCACGACGGCCGCGGCGCCGCCGAACGTCACGCTCACGTCCGCGAGCGTCGTGAAGCCGAAGCCCTGGAGCAAAACGGCGTCGCCGCCCGCCTCCGAGCCGCGGCTCGGAAGGATCGCGGTCACGGCCACGTTCCCCACGATCACGTGGAAGGAGCAGCTCGCGAGGTTGTTCGCCGCGTCGATCGCCGTGCACGCCACGCTCGTCGTGCCCGTCGGAAAGAGGCTGCCCGAGGGCGGCACGCACGCGACGCGCGGGCTCGAGTCGCAGGCGTCCGGCGCCGTCACCTGGAAGCTCACGTTTGCTCCGCCCCCCGGCTCGGCGGCCGTCGAGACGTCGTCCGGGCAGTGGATCGCGGGCGGCGTCGTGTCGGCGATCACCACGTCGAAGCCGCACGTGCCCACGTTCCCCGAGGCGTCGGTCGCGCTGCAGGCGATGGTCGTGTGCCCCGTGGGGAACGCGCTGCCCGACGGCGGAAGGCACGCGACTCTCGGCGCGAGATCGCAGGCGTCGGTCGCGGTCACCGCGAAGCTCGCGGTCGTGCCGGCCGGGTCGGTGCACTCGACGAACACGAGCGTCGGACACGAGAGCGACGGCGCGATCGCGTCGTGCACGATCACCGCGAAGCTGCACGCCGCGGCGTTTCCGGAAGCATCGCTCGTGCTGCACGCGACCATCGTGTTGCCCACCGGGAAGATGCTTCCGGACGGCGGCGTGCAGAAGACGCTCGGGCTCGCGTCGCACGTGTCGGTGGCCGTCACCGTGTAGCTCGCGAGCGCCCCGCTCGGGCCCGCGCACGAGACGTCGACGCGCACCGGGCACGACATCGACGGGGCGACCGAGTCGCTCACCACGACGTCGAACGCGCACGTCGAGACGTTGCCGGTGCGGTCGGTCGCCGAGCAGCTCACCGCGGTCGTGCCGACGGCGAACAGGCTTCCCGAGGCGGGCGCGCACGAGATGAGCGGGCTCGGATCGCAGGCGTCCGTCGCGGTCACGAGGTACGACAGGGTCGAGCCGCCGGCCGACGCGCACTCCGCCGCGAGCGCCTGCGGGCAGGAGAGGAGCGGCGGAGTCGAGTCGAGGCGATCGACGACGAAGACGTCGGACACGGCGTTCGCGTCGCCGGCGACGAGGTTCGTGGCGAGGCTCGAGAACGCGACGAACCGCCCGTCCGTGCTGACCGACGGATCGAAGCTGTTGCCGTTGCCCTCCGCGCCGGACGAGTCGAGGCTGATGCGCACGGTCCGGCCGGCGGCGAGATCGCGAAGGAAGACGTCGGATCGGCCGTTCGAGTCGCCGGGAACGAGGTTCGACGCGACGCTTCGGAACGTGACCCAGCGGCCGTCGCCCGAGATCTGCGCGTCGTCGCTCGACCCGTTCGCCTGCGCGCCCGAGTCGTCGACGCTCGCGCGCACGACGGTCGTCGCGCCGAACTCGTCGAAGATGCCGTCGCCGTCCGCGTCGCGGTCCCGGACGAAGACGTCGCGCACGGCGTTCGTGTCGCCGGTCGCGAGGTTCGTCGCGTCGCTCGTGAAGACGACGAATCGGCCCGTGCCCGAGATCACGGGATCGACGCTCGCGCCGTTCCCCTGCGCGCCGAACGCCGAGACGCTCATGCGCAGCGTCGTGCCCGCGACGCGATCGCGGACGAAGACGTCGGTCGTCCCGTTCGTGTCGCCGGCGACGAGGTTCGTCGCGTCGCTCTCGAAGACGACGAAGCGCGCGTTCGGGGTCATCGAGGGATGGCGGCTCTCGTCGTCTCCCTGCACGTTCGACGCGCTGATGCTGATGCGCACGGTCGCGATCGCGCCGGGCTCGTCGTAGATCGCGTCGCCGTCCGCGTCGCGGTCGACGAGAAAAACGTCGCGCGTGTTGTTCGTGTCGCCCGCGACCAGGTTCGACGCGAAGCTCTCGTAGACGACGTAGCGGCCTCCCGAAGAGACCGAGGGAAGGAAGCTCGCCTCGTTCGCCTCGGCGCCCGACGTGCTCGTGCTGACGCGCACGATCGCGCCCGAGGTGCGGTCCTTCGCGAAGACGTCGTCGAATCCGTTCGTGTCGCCCGGAACGAGGTTGGACGCGGCGCTGCGGAAGACGACCCAGCGATCGTCGACGGAGATCGCGGGCTCGTAGCTCGCGCCGTTCGCCTCGCCGCCGCTCGCATCGACGCTCACTCGAAGCGTCGTCGCGGCTTGACGGTCGCGGACGAAGACGTCCGATCGCGCGTTGCCGTCGCCGACGACGAGGTTCGTCGCGTCGCTGTCGAAGACGACGAAGCGCCCGTCCGCCGAAAGAAGGAGGCGATCGAGGACCGCGCCGCTGCGCGCGTTGCCGGGCACGCCCGCCGAGTCGACGCTGACCCGGAACGTGCCGCCAGTCGAGGCCGAGGCCGTCGCCGAAGCGATCGAGATCGCCAGCGCGCCCAGCGCCGCTCGCGCGCGCGCGGCCGGCGGGAAGGAACTGCGAAACATCCCTGATGCCCCTGTCGGGAGGCGCTCGCCGTTGCCCCGCCTGCGTGCGCCTCGGTCCCCGGAAGCCGCGCGCCATTGTATGCGGCGGCACCACGCGCGCCAAGGAAGGCCTGTGGCGCCGCCCCCGCTCGGTCGCGATACTGTGAACGCCCGTTCCAACTCGCGACGAGGAGCGATTCGATGTGGACGTCGTGGGCCCTTCTGGCGTGCGTGGCGGTCTCGGGCGGCGATGCGCCCGCGACGCTTCCGGCAGGCGCGATCCGACAGCTCGGAAACGGCGCGTTCCACACGACCGGTGCGCCGTGGGCCGTCGCCGTATCGCCCGATGGCCGTCGCGTCGCCGCGAGCGGCGACTTTTGCGTGCGCGTGTGGGACGTCGCCACCGGCCGCCGGCTGCGGGATCTGGGCGGGCTCGAGGGCGACGTCGTCGCGCTCGCCTTTTCTCCCGACGGCCGTACCCTCGCCTCCGTCGACCACTCGATGCCGCGATGCGGCAACTTCCGCCTCGCCCCCGAGGCCGTCGACGGTCCGACGGTCCGGCTGTGGGACGTCGAATCGGGCGACGAGCTCCGCCGCATTCGCTGCCGGGCCGACGTCGGCTGCTCCATCGCGTTCTCGCCGGACGGCCGCTCGCTCGTCGGTCCCGACGACGCCCGGGGGATCTGCGTGTGGGACGTCGCGTCGGGCGGCGAGCGGTGGCGCGTTCCGTACCGCGGCCAAGGGTTCGACGTCGGGTTCGTCGACGGCGGCCGCACGCTCGCCTGCACGGAAGGCGACGACGCGATCGACTTCGTCGACGTCGCGACCGGCAACGAGGTTCGCCGCGTCGGAGCGGGCGTCGAGCGCGTGTGGCGATGCGGGCTCGCACCGGACGCGCGCCTGGCACTCGTCGCCGACGAGAAGGGAAACGTCCGCGCCCTCGACGTCGCATCCGGGCAAGAGACGTCGTTCGCCGGCGGGTCCGGCCGGGTCGGCTTTCCGATCGCGTTCTCGGCCGACGGCGAGTTCGTCGCGTTCGCGAGCGACGATCGAGCCGTCGAGCTTTGGCAGCGCCATCCGGAGCGCAAGCGCTTCTCCGTCGCCGTCTCGCGGAGCGCGTGGCCGCGCTCGCTCGCGTTCTCGTCGGACGCGAAGTGGCTCGCGATTCCGAGCGAGGACGGGGTTCGCTTGTTCGAGGTCGCGAGCGGAGCCGAGCGCTTCCCGCGCACGACGCCTCGCGGCGCGCTCGCGTCCGTCGCGTTCTCGCCCGACGGAAAGACGCTCGCGGCGACCGAGCGCTACGGCCCGATGGCTCACGTGTGGAACGTGGCGACCGGCGCCGAGGTGGCCACGCTTCGCGATCGGTCGTCGCCGTGGGCGATCTGGCCGGACGGGCGGTTCCTCGCCTCGCGCGGGAAGTCGCGGTTCTCGATCGACTTGTGGGACCTCGCGTCGCCCGCGGCGCCCGCACGATTCACCGACGACGCCGGCGATCCCTGCGCGCTCGCGCTCTCGCCGGACGCTCGCACGCTCGCCGTGACGAGCGCGGACGGGATCGTGCGCTTCTTCGACGTCGAATCGCGCGCGCTTCGGCAGCGCGCGTCGCTCGACTCGCCGTGGAGGTCTCCGATCGCGTTTTCCTCCGACGGGCGGCTCCTCGCGGTTCCGGACGGCGGGCGAGTCGTGGACGCGCTCGATGCGACGACGGGCGCCGTGGCGCGACGGTTCGTCGGCGCCGCGGACGACGTCCAGGCGATCGCGTGGTCGCCCGACGGCGAGCGCTTCGCCGCCGTCGATCGCGCGGGACAGGCGACCGTCTGGCGCGCGCGCACCGCCGCGCTCGATCGCCGCTGGATCGCGCACGTCGGCCGCGCCGAGTCCGTCGCGTTTTCCCCCGACGGCCGCATGCTCGCGACCTCGGGAGCCGAAGGGCGAATCTTCGTTTGGGACGTCTCGTCGGGCGAGCGGCTCGCGCAGATCCCGGGCGGCGACGAGCGGGCCGCGTGCGTCGCGTTTTCGCCCGACGGCCGCCTGCTCGCCGCTGGCGAGGACGACGGCACCGTCACGCTCTGGCCCGCTCCCGCTCGCCGCTGACCGCTACGGCGCGAGCGTGAACCGATTCGGCGAGGTCGCCCTCGCGCACTCCGTGCGATTCGCGTCGAAGACGTGGACCGAGATCGCGTACGCGTGCCCCACCTCGAGGGGCGGCTGGACGTCGCTCGCCGACAGGAGAAACCGCCGGCTCGCGACGACGTCCGCGCGCACCCTCGCCACGCTCAGCGTGCGGATGCTCGGTCGCACGACGGCGCCGCTCTCGAGCACGTCGAAGACGGCCGTGAGGCGACGGCGTCGGCCGGCCGGACCGAACCCGCGAAACGAGACGTCGACGCCGATCGCCTCGGTCGCGCGAACCGTCTCCGATCCCGGGGCGATCGACGCGGCGAGCGAAGCGCCCTCGAGCGTCACGGCGTCGAGCACGACCGCGCGATCGTTCGCCGCGTGCGCGTCGCCGGTGCCGCCGTCGACGTCGCGAAGCTGATCGGCCGCGTGAGACACGGCGAGGCTGTACGAGCCGCACTCCGCGAGGACGCCCGGCGCGAACGGCATCCGCACGGTCGCCGTCGCCCCCGGCGCGAGCGGTTGCACGCCCGGCGCCGGATCGAAGTCCGCGACCTCGAGCGACGCGAGGTGGAGGCGCGCGCCCGCGGAGCCGAGGCTGCACGTCATCACCGCGTGCGCGATCGGCGACGTGCCCTCGTTCGAGATCTGGGCCACGACGTCGAGCGCCTGCCCGATCGCTCCGTCGCCGCCGTCCACGTCGGGATCCGTGGGATCGAGATCGACGGCCGCGGAGACGATCGCGAGGTCGCGAGGCTCGGGCGGCGCGCCGAAGACGCGGCACTCGAGGAACGAGAACAGCGCATCGGGCCGCGTCTTCTGCACGCGGACGTAGCGGTAGGCCCCGCGATCCGAGACGCGCGCCGACCATTCGTCGAGCGGGGCGAACGGCTCGCTGCCCTGCGACGCGAGGACGCTCACGCCGCTCGCGAACGTCGAGTCGTCGCTCCCGAGCACCTCGAAGTCGCGGCGCGCCTCGGGCTCGTCGAGGTCGACGCGCGGCTGGATCGCGACGCGGCGGACGCGAAGGCTCTCGCCCAAGTCCACCTGCCACCACTCGCGCTCGCCGGAATCGAGCGCGCTGTGCCAGCCGCTCGCGTCTCCCGCCGCGGTCTCGAGGAGACCGTCGACGGCGTCTTCCGGCGCCCCGGAGAAACCCGGGAGCGTCGTCCACGAGCTCGCCGTCGCCGGACGTCCGATCGCGACGTCGGGTGCGGGCCGGATCGTCACGGAGTGCGTCGTGGACAGGCCGCTCGAGTCCGTGGCGGTGAGCGCGATTTCGTACGCGAGGAAGTCGTCCGACGAGTCCGCGTGCTCCTCCGTGGTGAACGAGCCGCCCGATCCGATCGCATCGAGCAGCGGATGCACGTGGTCGTCGTGGTGCAAGAGCACGCTCCACTGAAGCGCCGAGGCCGGCAGCGCGCCCTCGTCCGGATCGAAGGCGTGGCCCGCGAATCGGATCGTCTCGCCGGGCTCGTACTCGACGCCCCGCGTCGGCGCGAGGATGGTCGCGGTCGGCGGGCTGCTGCCCACGACCACGGTCGCGACCGCCGTCCGCGACGATCGCCCGTCCGAGACCGCGAGCACGCCGCGATGCGTGCCGTTCGTCTCGAATCGGTGCGCGGGGTTCGCCTCCGTCGACGACGTGCCGTCGTCGAAGTCCCAGCGAAACGAGAGCGGCGTGCCATCGGCGTCGGACGAGCCGTCGCTCGAGAACGCGACGTCGAGCGGTGCGTAGCCGAACGCGGGCGCCGCCGACGCTCCCGCGACGGGCGCGTGGTTGCCCGAGCCGACCCACCGGATGCGCGTGAGCCGCCCCGTCGCGCCGACGAACCGCGTCGCGATGTTCAGCACGTAGAGATCGCCGTCCGGCCCTTCCCGGAGGTCCACCGGATTGAACGTGTCGTCGCCTTGCGCGAACGGAAGGCGCGCCACGAGATCGCCCGACGGCCCGAGCACCAGCCGCTCGATCGTGTTCTTGACGTAGTCCTCGAAGTAGTAATCGCCGCGATAGCCGGGCGGGTAGTTCGTGCTCGCGGCGAACGCTCCGCCGGTGATGCACGCGCCCGTGTTCGAGTGGCTGTAGGCGTAGAGCGCCGGCGCGACGGTGATCGAGCCGCACGTGTCGGGGAAGGCGCGGCCGTAGTCGGAGCGCGCGAGCGGTCCCTCGAAGCAGGGCCAGCCGAAGTTCGCTCCGGGATACGCGAGGTCGATCTCCTCGTAGGACGCGAGCCCGACGTCGTCGATCAGGAGGCCCGCGCGATTCGGATGGGTCGCGATGTGGAAGGGATTGCGCAAGCCGAAGCACCACACCTTCGATCGAGCAGCCGTCGGCCCGGCGTAGAACGGGTTGTCGGGCGGCGCGGCTCCGGTGTGCGGATCGATGCGGAGGATCTTGCCGTTCAGGCTGTCGAGATCGAACGTCCGCATCGCGAGCGCGTCGACGCCGCTGAAGGACGCGCCGTCGCCCGTCGACACGAAGAGCATGCCGTCGACGTCGAACGCGAGCCCGCCGCCGCAGTGGCTGACGCTGTCGCTGCGGATGCCGCCCTCGAGGACGAACTCGCTTCCCGCTCGCACGACGCTGCCGTTCGCGGTGAAGCGCGACACGCGCACGTAGACGGACTCGGGTCGCGTCGCGTCGGGCGGAACGCTCTGCGTGACGTAGCTGACGTACACGAATCCGTTCGCGAGGAAGTCCGGATCGAGGGCGATGCCGAGGAGGCCGCGGTCGCCGAGCGTCGTGACGGGGATCGTCGCGAACGGCGTCGGAAGGAGCACGCCCGAGGGCGAGACGACGCGGATGCGTCCGGCTTTCTCCGCCACGAAGATGCGGCCGTCGGTCGCGATCGCGAAGCTCGTCGGGCGATCGAGCGCCGACGCGACCAGCTCCTCTTCGAATCCCGGGGGCAACCTGAGATCGGCGCCGGCGGCGGTGCCGGAGACGAGCGCGAGCGCGGCGAGCATTCGAGCCGGGAGGCTCATTCCTTCCCCTTTCGTGGCGCGCGATCGCACGGCCGAGCGACGGCGCCGGTCCGCGCGATCGTATCCGAGCCGCGGGCCCGGCACGAGAGCGAACGCGCGGAGCGGCTACAGATACGCGCTGAAGAGGCTCGCGCCCCACTCCACGCAGCGGTCCCATCGCGATCGCGCCGACCACTCGTCGAACGTGATCGCGCGCGCCGACGCGAGGTCGCGCTCGAACGCGCGGCGCATGGCCTCGCCGAACGGCCGGTCGATCACCGCAGCCGCGATCTCGAGGTTGAAGCGCAACGACCGATTGTCGAGGTTGTAGGAGCCGACCGTGCTCCAGACTCCGTCGACGACGATCGTCTTGGCGTGCAGCATCGGCCCGTCGTAAGCGTAGATCTTCACCCCGCGTCGCAGGAGGCGGCCCTGGAGGCCTCGCGACGCCGCGTCGGTGAGCAGGTTGTCGCTTCGCCGCGGAACGAGCACGCGAACGTCGACGCCGCGCCGCGCCGCGCGCGACAGCGCTCGCCGAACGTTGCCGTCCGGGATGAAGTACGGGTTCGCGATCCACACGAACTCGCGTGCACGTCCGATCGCCTGGAGGTACGCGCGGCGGATGTGAAAGCGCTCGCGAAGGAGGCGGTTCGCCAGAGCGGCGACGAGCGGTCCGTCCTCGCTCACGCGGACCTCGCCGCTTCGCACGGGAGGCAGGATCGGTCCGTCGAGGCGAGTCCACGTGCGCAGAAAGACGCGCTCGAACGCCGTCACGGCCCGCGCGCCGCGAATCTCGACCGCCGCGTCGCGCCAGCACTTGCCGCCCCACGACGACGGCGCGTTCTCGTCGCAGAGGTTGATCCCGCCGACGAGCGCGATCTCGCCGTCCACCGCGAGGAGCTTTCGGTGATCGCGCCGATTCCACATCCAGACGGGGTACTGAAAGCCGACCGGGTGAAACGCCTTCACGTGCGCGCCGGCGGCGGCGAGGCGATCGAAGAACGCGCGCGGAGTGCCGAACGAGCCGATCGCGTCGTACAGGATCGCGACCACGACGCCTTGCCCGGCGCGCTCGGCGAGCGCGTCGGCGATGCGCGTTCCGCAACCGTCGGCGGCGAACCAGTACCACTCGAGGAGGATGCGCTCGCGCGCGCCCTGGATCGCCGTGACGATCGCGGGAAACGACTCCTCGGGATCGTCGAGGAGGCGAACCCCGCCGGCGTGGACGTAGATGGCGGACTGCGTCCCGAAGCGCTCGGCGAGTGCTGCGATCGCCCGCCGGCCTGCACCCGACACTTCGACCTCCGTGTCCGCCGACGAGAGGGCGTCGCGGATCAGACTTTCGATTTCGCAGCTTCGAGAACGTCGCGCGTGTCCTGGGAGATGCGCATCGAGCAGAAGCTCGGCCCGCACATGGAGCAGAACGACGCCGACTTGAAGACTTCCTGCGGCAGGGTCTCGTCGTGCATGGCGCGCGCGGTCTCCGGATCGAGCGACAGCTCGAACTGGCGATTCCAGTCGAACTCGAACCGCGCCTTGGAGAGCGCGTCGTCGCGGTCTCGCGCTCCCGTGCGGCCTCGCGCGACGTCCGCGGCGTGCGCCGCGATCTTGTAGGCGATGACGCCTTGCTTCACGTCCTCGCGGTTGGGAAGACCGAGGTGCTCGCGCGGGGTCACGTAGCACAGCATCGCGGCGCCCGCGTAGCCCGCCATCGTCGCGCCGATCGCGGACGTGATGTGGTCGTAGCCGGGCGCGACGTCCGTCACGAGCGGGCCGAGCACGTAGAACGGAGCCTCGTGGCAGAGCTCCATCTCCTGCTTCACGTTCATCTCGATCTCGTGGAAGGGAATGTGGCCCGGGCCTTCGATCATCACCTGCACGTTCTTCTCCCAGGCCTTCGTCGTGAGCTCGCCGAGCGTTCGCAGCTCCGCGAACTGCGCCTCGTCGGAGGCGTCCGCGATCGAGCCCGGGCGCAGGCCGTCGCCGAGCGAGACGACGACGTCGTGCTTCGCGAGGATCGCGAGCACGCGGTCCCAGTGCTCGAAGAGCGGGTTCTCCTTGCGGTGGATCGCGCACCAGTGAGCGAGGATCGAGCCGCCGCGGCTCACGATGCCGGTCACGCGCTTCGCGGTGAGCGGCACGTGCTCGCGAAGGACCCCGGCGTGAAGCGTCATGTAGTCGACGCCCTGCTCCGCCTGCCGCTCGATCACCTCGAGCAAGACGTCGATCGAGAGGTTCTCGATCTTCTTCACTTCCTGCAGCGCCTGGTAGATCGGCACGGTCCCGATCGGCACCGTGCTCTCGGCGATGATCGCGCGGCGAATCCCGTCGATGTCGCCGCCGGTCGAGAGATCCATGACCGTGTCCGCGCCGTACTTCACCGCCCACTGCAGCTTCTCGAGCTCCTCGCCCACGTTCGACGTGACGGCGGAGTTGCCGATGTTCGCGTTGATCTTGCAAGAGAGCGCGATGCCGATGCCCATCGGCTCGAGCCCCACGTGATGGACGTTCGCCGGGATCACGAGGCGTCCGCGCGCGACCTCGGATCGGACCACCTCGGCCGCGACGCCCTCGCGGCGGGCGACGTGGCGCATCTCCTCGGTGATCACGCCCTCCCGGGCGTCGCGCATCTGCGTGATGCAATCCCCTCGACGGCCGTGCAGCCACTCGCGTCTCATTGTCCCGCCCTCCCGGCGTAGCCTGCCTGGTCGATGGACGTCCCGAGGAACGATCGGGGGCCGAGGCGTCGAAGAGGAAGGAGTGCGATCCCGAAACGGCGCGTCGCTTCCCTTCGCCGGCATTGTCCGGATCAGGTTCCAAGGGTACCGGGCTCACGTCGAGCCCGATTCTCAGGAGTCGAACCACCCCTAGCGAAAGCGCTGCGACACTAGCAGCTTTGGAACGCGAGGGTCAAGTCGCTGGCGTCCTTCGAGCGGCTCGCGGGCGCCTCGGGAACGCGCCAGATCGGCTCGAATTGTTGTTCGGCGAGCGCCGTCGGAGATAGACTTCTCAGCCGTTGCGGCGGGTGTCCCGAGTTTTCGATCGATGCCCGTGAGGACCGGCGGTCCCTCCCGCGGTCCCTTTCCTGACGAGGTCAGCCATGAGCACCGGCAGTCGTCTCTCCCGAATCGGCCTGATGGGCCTTCTGTGCGTCGCGACGTCGCTCGCCGGCTCGTCCGCCTTCGCTCAACGCTCTTCCGGAGGCTCGAACACCTCGGGCTTCGGCGGCGGACGGAGCGGCGGATTCTCCGGCGGCAACGCCTCGCGCGGGTTCAGCGGCGGCGGCGGAGCGCGAAGCTTCTCGCCGAGCCGCGGCGCGTCGGCCTCGACGGGGCAGCGGTCGTTCAACGCTTCGCGAGCCCTGTCGAATTTCCGGTCGAGCCCCAATTTCGGCAGTGCGCGATCGGCAGTTCAAAACCAGTTCCCGAACGCGAACCTCGGGCGCGCGGCGCGCAACTTCGCGAACTCGCCGTCGTCGCCTCGAGGCTTCCAGGGCTTGCGAAGCTCGCCGTCTTCTAATCGATCCTTTTCGTCTCCCGGGACGACGTCGGGGAGCGCGCGAAGCAACGTGTTCCGATACCTCGGAACGCGCGACGCCGGCAGCTCGGGCGGAGCGGCCTCGCAGCCGACGCAAGGCTTCTCGAGCCTGCGACGCGGCGCGCCGGCGGCACCGCTCGGCGGCGGATCGCGCGCGAGCGCTCCCGCCGTTTCCGGAGTGCAGCGAGGATTCGCCGGATCGACCGGTCGCTCGACCGGCCTCGGCTCGCGCTCGTTCGACGGCGTTCGCTCGTCGCCGAGCGCGGCCGGCGGGGTGAACCGAGGCTTCGCCTCTCGCGGCAGCTTCGGCGGGCGCTCCGTCGCGGGCGGGATCTCGTCTCGCCGCGATGCGCGCGCCGTCACCGGCTTCGACTCGAGCGCGCGCTTCGGCTCGCGCGGCCTCGGCGAGCGGTTCTCGTCGGGCTTCTCGGCTCCCCGCGGCGCCAGCCGCGACTCGTTCGGCCGCGGCCGCGACGGCGACTGGCACAGCGGGTGGCACCACGATGATTGGGGCCGCCACGACGGGCACTTCCACGACTTCCACCACAGCCGATTCCACTTCAGCGTGAACTTCTTCGTCGGATTCGGCGGCTTCTTCTGGGGCGACTGGTGGTTCGGGTCGCCTCTGTGGTGCGATCCGTGGTGGAGCTGGGGCCCGTACTGGCCGCCCTACTACGGCTACGGCTTCGCGGCCTACTACCCGTCGCCGGTCTACGTGCCCGTCTACTACCCCGTCTACCCGGAAGGCGCGCCGGCCTCGGCAGGCGTCTACACGTCGCCGCCTGCGGGCGGGACCTATCAGCGCTCCGACGACGACAAGGAAGTGAAGGAGACCGTCAAGCCGGAGGTGAATGCGCTCGTCCTCGGCGACAACGCTTTCCGCTCCGGCGACTACTCGAAGGCGATCGAGGAGTACGAGCAAGCGATCGTGCTCGAGCCCGGCTCGGCGATCGCGCGCTTCGCGCTGGGCGAGGCGCTCTTCGTGAAGGGCGATTACGCCTACGCGGCGTTCGTGCTGCGCAAGGGCCTGGAGCTCGACGGCTCGTGGCTCGACGTCGAGGTGACCAAGGACCGCGTTTACGGCAAGCTCGCGGACTACGCGACCGCTCTCAACAAGCTCGAGACGTTCGTCGCCTCGCATCCGTACGACGGCGCGGCGAAGTTCGTGCTCGGCTACGAGTACTTCGTGACGAAGCAGTACGACCGCGCGAAGGAGATGCTCGAGCAGGCTCGGCAGCTCGGACCGGATCCGGCCGCGGACCTGATCCTCGATGCGATCGAAAAGCGACATGCCCCGGCGGCCGAGCCCGCGCCGGAAAAGTCGGACAAGAAGGACGACAAGAAGTTCGTCGACGCCGGCGAGGATGGCGGCGACACCGGCAAGTGATTCGACCCTCGAGATTCACCTCGCCCTCCCGGTGACCCCGGGAGGGCGTTTTTTCGACTGCTGCGGGGAGTGAGGTTTCGTGCCTGCACGGACACGTTCGTTCACCGTCGCGATCGTTTTGTCGTCCGCCCTGCTCACCGCGTCGTGCGACGGCGGCTATCGCAGCGTCGCCGCTGCGCGGCCGGCGGCCGACCCGCGTCCGGTTCACCTCGTCCGCGCCCTCGAGGGAAAGCTCCCCCACACGATCGCCGTGACGGGCACGCTCGCCGCCGACGACCTCGCCGTGCTGAGCTTCAAGGTCGCCGGCCGCCTGCAGGAGGTCGCCGTCGATCTCGGAAGCCGCGTGAAGGCCGGCGACACGATCGCTCGCCTCGATCCCACGGACTTCCGGCTGCGACTGAAGCAGGCCGAAGCGGCGGCCGAGCAAGCGCGCGCGCGCCTCGGGCTCTCGCCGGACGAGCCCGACGATCGCGTCGATCCCGAGAAGACCCCGCCGGTTCGCCAAGCCCGGGCGACGCGCGAGGAAGCACGCCTCACGCGCGAGCGAAGCGCGGCTCTGCTCGAGCAGAAGCTCGTTTCCCAGGCGCAGCTCGACGCCGCGGAAGCGGCGCTGCAGGTGGCCGAGAGCCGCTATCAGGACGCCCTCGAGGAGGTGAAGGAGCGGCAAGCCCTCCTCGTCGAGCGGCGGTCGGAGCTCGACATCGCGCGCCAGGAGCTGACCGACTCCGTGCTCCTCGCGCCCGGCGACGGCTCGGTGCGGCTGAGGCAGGCGACCGTCGGCGAGTACGTCACCGCGGGCTCGCCGATCGTGACGCTCGTCCGCATGCATCCGCTGCGCCTGCGCCTTCCCGTGCCCGAGCGCTGGGCGTACGAGCTGCGGGTCGGACAGACGGTCGAGCTTCGCGTGGACGGCGACCCGACGTCGCACGGCGGCGTCGTCGCTCGCCTGAGCCCGTCGATCTCGGAGCAGAACCGGACGCTCCTCGTCGAGGCGGAGGTGCCGAACGACGACGGCTCGCTCAAGCCGGGGGCGTTCGCCCGCGCCGAGATCGTGACGGGAAACGAAGACTCGGTGGTGCTCGTTCCGGCGTCCGCGATCGTGTCGTTCGCGGGCATCGACAAGGTGCTCGGCGTGCGCGACGGGCGCGTCGTCGAGAAGCCGATCGTGACCGGACGGCGCGCGGGCGACGCGGTCGAAGTGCGCGAGGGGCTCGCCGCCGGCGACGACGTGGTCGCCGAGCCGGGGACGCTCGTCGGCGGTCAGCCCGTGACCCCCACCCCGTAGGCGCGATCCGTGCAGAAGCTCGCCGAGATCTGCATCCGCCGCCCGGTGTTCGCGGCGATGCTCATCCTCGCGCTCGTGGTCGTCGGCACCGCGAGCTACTTTCGCCTCGGGGTCGATCGCTTCCCGTCCGTCGACCTTCCCACGGTGACCGTTCGGACCGAGCTTCCGGGAGCGGCTCCCGAGGAAGTCGAGGCGACGGTCTCCGATCGCGTCGAGGAGGCCGTCAACACCGTCGAGGGCATCACCGAGCTGCGATCGGTCTCGACGCAAGGCGTCTCGGTCATCATCGCGACGTTCAACCTCGGCCGGAACATCGACGCCGCGGCGCAAGACGTGCGCGACCGCGTGGCCGCGATCCTCCGCGATCTGCCGCGAGACGCCGATCCGCCCGTGATCGCCAAGTTCAACAACGACTCGACGCCCGTCTTGACGCTGGCCGTCGCGGGCGACCGCTCCCTTCGCGAGCTCACCGAGATCGCGGACAAGATCGTGAAGCGACAGCTCGAGCGAGCGCCGGGCGTCGGCGGCGTGTCGATCGTCGGCGGCGTTCAGCGTGCGATCAACGTCTGGGTCGACGCCGACCGCCTCGCGGCCTATCAGATCCCGATCTCTCAGGTGCGCGACGCGATCATCCAGCAGAACGCGGACGTCCCCGGCGGCAACGTCACCTCGGGGCCGCGCGAGCGGACGCTGCGCACGATGGGGCGCATCGCCGACCCGCAAGCGTTCGACGACGTGGTGGTCGCGACGATCGGCGGCGCCCCGATTCGCATCCGCGAGGTGGGTCGGTCGGACGACGGGACGAAGGAGCAGCGCTCGACGGCCCGGCTCGACGGAGTTCCGACCGTCACGCTCGAGGTTCGCCGGCAATCGGGAGCGAACACGGTCGCCGTCATCGAGGCGGCGAAGGCGAGCCTCGCGAAGATCGCCCCGCAGGTACCGGCCGACGTCCGGCTCGAGGTCATCCGCGATCAGTCGACGTACGTCTACGCCGCGCTCCACGAGATCAACTGGCACCTCGTGCTCGGCAGCATCCTCGCCTCGCTCGTCGTCTTGCTCTTCATGCGAAGCGGGCGCGCGACGTTCATCGCGGCGGTCGCCATTCCGGCGTCGGTCATCGCGACCTTCGGGATGATGCGGGCGCTCGACTTCACGCTCAACAGCGTCACGATGCTCGCGCTCGTCCTCATGGTCGGCATCGTCATCGACGACGCGATCGTCGTCCTCGAGAACGTTTTCCGGTTCGTGGAGGAGAAGAAGCGCTCGCCGTTCGACGCCGCTCGCGAGGCGACGGCGGACATCGGCCTCGCCGTGCTCGCGACGACCCTGAGCCTCGTCGTGATCTTCGTGCCCGTGTCGTTCATGTCGAGCATCTCCGGCCGATTCCTCTACCAGTTCGGCATCACCGCGGCCGTCGCGATCCTCGTGAGCTTGCTCGTCTCGTTCACGCTGACGCCGATGATGAGCGCGCGCCTCTTGCACGTCGACGCCCGCGCCGGCCACGAGGCGGCGAGCTCGCGGCGAGGCTTCTACGCGCGGGTCGACCGCGTCTACGAGGTGCTGCTCGCGTTCGCGATGCGGCACCGCGCGATCGTGGCGATCCTCTCGCTCGCGGTGATCGCCTCCTCGGTGCCGCTGTACGGGACCGTCCGGCAGGACTACATCCCGAGCGATGTCGACGAAGCCGAGTTCGACGTCAACGTGACGGCGCACGAGGGAACGAGCCTGGCCGCGATGGACGAGATCATGCGCCGGATCGAAGACGACCTGCGGACCACGCCCGGCGTGACGCTCGTGCTCGCGACCGCGGGCGGCGGGTTTCTGAACGGCGTCAACCAGGGCAGCGCCTACGTCCGCATCGCGCCGCACGCGGAGCGCCGCTTCTCGCTCGGCCGCTTGTGGCACGAGACCCTTCGCGGTCAGCCGCTCGCCGCGTTTCGGGGAAACTATCGCCAGCGTGACGTGATGGTCGAGGTCCGGCGAAGGCTCCAGCGCTATCCCGAGCTGCGCTGCTCCGTCCGCAACGCTCCCTCGTTCAACATCGGCGGCGGAAACTTCGAGATCGACTTCGCGATCCGCGGCCCCGATCTCGAGGCGCTGGCCGGCTACGCCGAGCGGCTGCGCCAGAAATCGATCGAGATCGGAGGCATCGTCGACGCGGACACGACGCTCAAGCTCGACAAGCCGGAGCTTCGCGTCGAGATCGACCGTCCTCGCGCGGCCGACCTCGGCGTGTCGCTCGACGACGTGGCGTCGGCGCTTCGCGTCATGGTGGGCGGCGACCAGCGCGTGTCGCGCTTCCGCGACGAGACCGTCAACGACGACTACGACGTCGAGCTCCGGCTCGAGGAAAAGGACCGGCGCGATCCCGACACGATCTCGCGCTTGTGGGTGAAGCGGCGGACCGGCGACGGCCTCGTGCGCCTCGACAACCTCGTCCGCCTCTCGTCTTCCAACACCGCGTCGCGAATCGATCGGCTCGACCGGCAGCGGCAGGTGAGCCTGCGCGCGTCGGTCGCACCGGGCTTCGCGCTCGCGGATCGGCTCGCCGCGCTCCGAAAAGCCGTCGCCGAGATGAACCTGCCCGCGGGCTACTCGACCGCGATCTCGGGCCGAGGCCGCGAGCTCGAGCGGACGTTCGGCGAGTTCGTGCTCGTGCTGCTCCTCTCGTTCGCGTTCATGTACATGGTGCTCGCGTCGCAGTTCGAGAGCATCGTGCACCCGTTCACGATCCTGTTGTCTCTGCCGCTCTCGGTGCCGTTCGCGCTTCTCTCGCTCTGGTTGACCGACAACACTCTGAACCTCTACTCCGCGCTCGGGGTGCTCGTGCTCTTCGGGGTCGTGAAGAAGAACGCGATCCTCCAGATCGACCACATGAACGCGCTTCGCCGCGAGGGCATGCCGCGCGAGCAGGCGATCCTGATCGGCAATCGCGACCGCCTGCGGCCGATCCTCATGACGACCCTCGCGCTGGTCGCCGGCATGATGCCGCTCGCGGTCGGATCGGGCCCGGGCGCCGAGGAGCGGCGCGCGGTCGCCGTCGTGGTGATCGGCGGCCAGACCCTGTCCCTCCTGCTGACGCTCCTCGCGACGCCGGTCTTCTACTCGATCTTGGACGACCTCGGCTCGTGGCGGCTTCGCCGCCGGAGGACCGAGCCCGCACCGCCGCGTCCGGCGCCCGCGCAGCCCGTCGGCGCCGCCGTCGAGCGCTGAGGCAATCCCCGCGGCTCTCGGAGGGGAAGCTCGCGCCCTCGCGAAGGTCCTTCGCGAGCGCCGCCAGACGAGAAGCCGGGTCACGATCCCGAGCTCGCCGGCCGAGCCCGGACGCGATCGGGCCGGGCGAGCGGCGCCGGAAAAAGATCGAGAATGCGCTTCGCTTCGCCGGGAACGCGGGCGCGGGCGCATTTCCGGAATCGACGACGAAATCGCCGGCGCCGGTGCCCTCGCGCGCGCCGGCTCGCTCGTTTCGCCGGCCCGGCGAGCGGCGGTCGATTCGACAGCGCCACCGACCCCCCGTATCGTATGGCCCGTCGGAGAGGCTGCCCGACTCGGGGCGCGAGTGTCGCGCCCGACCGCAGCCGGACACGCGCATGATCAAGACGTCTCTCGCGAAGAAGCTCCTGCGAAGCTTCGTGCTGGTCGACGGCATCGCCGTCGTCACGATGATCGTGGGCCTGTACGCGCTCGACTCCATGCAATCCACGCTCGGGGAGGTCGTCGAGACGCGATGGGTGACGGCCGACATGTCGATGGAGTACTGGATCGGTTCGCTCACCAAGGTGTGGGTGCTCCGCCAGCGGCTGGACGGCAAGACCGAGACCGCGGACCGCATCGCTCCGTGGGCGCGGTCGTTCGTGAGCGACAGCTTGGTCCAGCTGCGCGAGACGGACTCCGAGGAGCGCGACAAGATCGATCGGCTCTCGCGTCTCGACGAGGCCAACGATGCGCTCGCCGCGAAGGTCACCGAGTGCTTCGACGAGGAGAACCGGATCCGCGGCGACTTCCATCGGCGCATGGACGATGCCGAGACGCTGCTGCGTGCGTGCGCGGCGCGCGCCGGCGGGACGCCGGATGGCGACGGCGCGAGACCGCCCGAGTCGATCTCGGCGCCGGTGATGGACTGCTGGGTGGCGACGTCGTCCCTGAACGCGGCCCTCTCCTCGTTCGAGCGAGGCGACCGTCAGCTCGGGAGCGATCGCTCGAGAACGTCCGGCGAAGTCGTCGCGGAGGCGACGAAGCGGCTGCGCGCCTCGGGCCGCCTCGCCGATGCCGACGTCGCGGGAATCGAAGCCGCGCACGCGGATCTCCAATCGCTCCTCGGCAAGCTCGTCACGGCGCGCGAGCGTCGCCTGGCGGCCATGGACGCGTTCGACCGGAACACCGTCGAGTTCCGCGAGGAGATCCGGCCGATGGAGGACGCGAACGATCGCAAGATGTCCGACGCCGTCGCGGATGCCGCGCGCCGCGCGAAGACGCTTCGCTGGATCCTGCTCGCGGTGACCGCCGCGGCGCTCGCCGCGACCGTCGCCATCGGCCTCCGGACGGCGCGCAGCCTCTCGGCTCCGATCGGCGAGCTGAGCCACGCCGCACGCGACCTGGCGAAAGGCAAGCTCGACCGCCGCGTGCCGGTGTCCTCGACGGACGAGATCGGCGAGCTGGCGCAGGCGTTCAACGACATGGCTGGCGACCTCGCGAAATCGAACGCTCGCCTCGAGCGCTCGGAAGCGGCCTACCGAAACCTCTTCGACGACGCGGTGGTCGGCCTCTACCGCGCCGACGCGGAAGGCCACCTGCTCCTCGCGAACCGGCGCCTCCTCGACGTGCTCGGCTGCGACTCGGAGCCGGGAGTGCCGCACGACGTGGATCTGCGCGAGCACTTTCGCGACGCGGTCCGCTGGCGCGAGCTCCAGTCCGCGCTCGAGACGCAGGGAGAGGTGCGCGACTTCGAGGCCGAGATGCGGCGCCCCGACGGACGCCGGCTGGAGGTGATCCTCTCGGCGCGCCGCGATTCGGCGAGCGGCAACATCGAAGGCTCGGTGCAGGACGTGACCGACCGGCGGCTGCTCGAGCAGCAGATCGTGCAGAAGGAGAAGCTCTCGGCCATCGGGCAGCTCGCGGCGGGCATCTCCCACGAGATGCGCAACCCGCTCGGCATCGTCTCGAACGCGCTCTACGACCTCCGCCAGATCGTGAACATGAACGATCCGGAGGTGAGCGAGGATCTCGCGATCGCGACGGAGGAGCTGAACCGGCTGAACGCGATCATCGGAAACCTGCTCGAGTTTTCCCGCGAGAGCGGCTCCGAGCCGGAGCCGGTCGACGTCCATCGCATCGTCGAGCGGACGCTTCAGCTGATGGCGAAGTCGTTCACCAACCAGAACGTCGAGGTGATCACGGAGCTCGAGGACACGCCGCCGGCGAGGTTCAACTCGAACGCACTCAAGCAGGTGTTCATCAACCTCGTCACGAACGCCGCGCAGGCGATGCCGAACGGCGGCCGCCTCTCGATCCGGACGCGGGCGGTCGGCGGGCATCTCGAGCTCGAGGTGGAAGACACGGGACTCGGCATATCCGCCCGCGATCTTCCGCGTATCTTCAATCCGTTCTTCACGACCAAGGAAGCAGGCAAGGGAACCGGGCTCGGGCTCAGCATCGTGCACTCGACTCTGCGCAAGTACGACGGCGACATCCGCGTCCGCAGCGTCGAAGGCAAGGGCACGACGTTCACCGTGTTCCTGCCCCTCGCCGGGGACGACGGTCCGACGAGCGCCCCGTCGGATGGGTCCCTTTGACAGGAGGATCGACAGTGGCAGGCGACATTCTCATCGTGGACGACGAACCGAACATGCTGAAGACGCTCGGAAAGATCCTCGAGCGAAAGGGCCATCCGATCCGGACGGCCGAGAACGGCAAGGCGGCGCTCGTCGCGATCGCGGACTCGGAGCCGGATCTGCTGCTCACCGACCTCAAGATGCCCGAGATGAGCGGGCTCGACCTCTTGCGCTCGGCGCGCGAGCGGGCGCCGCGCATGGGCGTGATCGTCCTCACGGGCCACGGCACGATCGAGAGCGCGGTCGAGGCGATGCGCCACGGCGCGTTCGACTACCTCCTGAAGCCGTGCAACGCGGACGAGCTGCTGCTCGTGATCGATCGTGCGCTCGAGGCGCGCCGCCTCCAGGGCGAGGTGAGGCAGCTCCGACGTCAGATCGCGAAGATGGGCGGGTTCGCCGGGCTCGTCGGCGACAGCCCGGCGATGAAGGAGGTGTTCTCCGCGGTTCGATCCGTGGCGCCGAAGCGAACGACCGTCCTGATCACGGGCGAAAGCGGCACGGGCAAGGAGCTCGTCGCGCGTGCGATCCACCAGTCGGATCCGGCGCGCGCCGAGCATGCGTTCCTCGCGGTGAACTGCGGCGCGTTCTCTCCTCATCTCCTCGAGAGCCAACTGTTCGGCCACCGTCGCGGCGCGTTCACGGGCGCGACGTCCGATCACGACGGTCTCTTTCAGGCCGCGTCCGGCGGGACGCTCTTCCTCGACGAGGTCTCGGAGCTGTCGAAGGATCTGCAGGTGAAGTTCCTGCGAGCGCTCGAGGAGCGCGAGGTCACGCCGCTCGGGACGAACAAGGCGGTGAAGGTCGACGTGCGCTTGCTCGCCGCGTCGAACAAGAACCTCGAGGAGTGCGTCCGCAAAGGTGAGTTTCGCGAGGATCTCTACTTCCGGCTGAACGTGGTCGCGATCGCGCTGCCGCCGCTTCGCGAGCGGCTCGAGGACGTGCCGGCCTTGGCCGCGCACTTCGTCCGCACGTTCGCCGAGGAGTACGGCATCCAGCCGAAGCCGATCGACGCGGAGGTCTTGCGGCGCTTTCGAACGTACGCGTGGCCGGGCAACGTGCGCGAGCTTCGCAACGTGATCGAGCGGACGTTCGCGCTTTCGGACGAGGGAGAGATTCGGCTCGAGCACCTCCCGCGAGGGTTCGGATCGGGCGCGGCCGCGGTCGCCGCGTCGGCGCCGACAACATTACCGGCCCCCGCGTACGCCGCCCCGAGCGCCGTCGATGCCGCTCCGGGCCCCCTCCCCGCGCCCGCCGCATCCGCATCCGCGAGCGACGGCCCGTCGCTCGAGGCGCTCGAGCGGCGCCACATCGCCGAGATCCTGCGGCAGACTCGCGGAAGCAAGAGCGAGGCGGCGAAGATCCTCTCGATCAACCGGAAGCGCCTCTACCGCAAGATCAAGAAGTACGGCCTGTGACGGGACGCGCGGTCCCAAGTCGGGCCGCGGTTCACCGCCGGGTCGAGCGCCGAGCGCGCGCTCGCAACGGCCACGGCCGAGCGGCTTTCGAAGGTTGCCGGCCGCGCGCTCGACGCTGGTACGGACCTTGCGCTGGGTACCTCGATCGTGCGTTTCGACCCCCGGATCGTGGCCCGGAATGCACCCATGAGCTCGACCTCTCGACCCGTCGAGAGCTCCGACCCGAATCTGGTCGTGCTCGTCGACACCAGCGACAACAACTCGCGCACGCTCGAGCGCATCCTCTCGAGAGAGGGCTTCCGTGTGACCACGGTGAAGTCGGCGAGCGACGCGCGATCGATCCTGGGCCGCGAGCGCGTCCACGCCGTCGTGAGCGAGATCACGCTTCCGGACGCGACCGCGGAGACGTTCCTCGAGTCCGCGCTCAGGCTTTGTCCCGGCGCGCGCGTCGTCTTCACGTGCACGCAGTTCGAGGTGCGCCGGCGCCAGCGCCTCATCGAGCGCGGCGCGACCGCGTGCACGTCGCTGCCGATCGACATCGACGAGCTGAAGGCGCTTCTGCTCGGGCGCGGGGCCTCCCGCCCGCCCCGCGAGTGACGAGCGCGCGTTTGACTTCGCCTCGGCGCTCCCCTATGTTGCGCGCGAAATGTCCGCTCCTCGAACGACGCTCCTGAAGGGCGCCACCCTCGTCACGATGAACTCGCGACGAGAAACCCTGCGCGCCGATCTTCTCGTCCGGGGCCGAACGATCGCGGCGATCGGCGAGGCCGACGCGGCCGCGGACGAGACGATCGATCTCACCGGTCGGGTGCTCCTGCCGGGCCTCGTGCAGACGCACGTCCACCTCTGCCAGACGCTCTTTCGCGGCGAGGCCGAGGACAAGGCGCTCCTCGATTGGCTCCGGTCGCGCATCTGGCCGCTCGAGGCCGCCCACGACTCCGAGTCGATCCATGCGAGCGCCCTTCTCGGGTGCGCCGAGCTCTTGCGCGGCGGGACGACGGCGATCCTCACGCTCGAGAGCGTGCACCAGACCGAGTCCGTCTTTCGCGCGGCCGGGGACGCCGGGATCTACGCGACGATCGGCAAGTCGCTCGTCGACGAAGGCGACGGCTATCCGCCCGGCTTTCTGCAGACGACCGAGGAAGCGATCGCGGAGACGGTCGACCTCTTCTACCAGTTCCACGAGGCGGGCGGCGGCAGACTGCACGTCGCGTTCGCGCCGCGATTCGCGCTCTCGACGTCCGCGGCGGCGCACCGCGAGGCGCTGGCGCACTGCATGAACCACGACCTCCTCATCCACACGCACGCCTCCGAGAACCGCGACGAGGTCGCCGAGGTGCGCCGGCGAACCGGCCTCGGCAACGTCGAGTACCTCGACTCGCTCGGCGTGCTCGGGCCGCGGCTGTGCGCCGCGCACGTGGTCTGGCCCGACGACGCCGAGATGGAGCGGCTCGCCGCCACCGGAACGCGGGTGCTTCACTGCCCGGGCTCGAACTTGAAATTGGGCTCCGGGATCGCGCCGGTCGTCGAGATGCTCGAGCGCGGAATCGAGGTCTCGCTCGGCGCGGACGGCGCCGCGTGCAACAACCGCCTCGACGGCTTCGAGGAGATGCGGCTCGCGGGCTTGCTGCAGTCGATGCGCCGCGGCCCGGGCGCGCTTCCCGCCGGGAGAATCCTCGAGATGGCGACGCTCGGCGGCGCGCGCACGCTCGGGCTCGACGGGCTGATGGGAAGCCTCGAGGTCGGCAAGCGCGCGAACCTCGTCGCCCTCGACCTCTCGGGGCTCCACGCCCAGCCCGAGGCCGATCTCGCGACCACGATCGTCTACGGCGCGCGCGCGACCGACGTCGTCCTCACGATGGTGGACGGCGAGGTGCTCTTCCGCGAGGGAAAGCTCGCGAAGATCGACGAGCGTGCGCTCGCCGAGCGATGCCGCGAGGCGAAGAAGGCCGTGTTCCGCCGCGCCGGACTCGCTCACTCCTCGCCCTGGTGACGGCGCGGCCCCGGCGTCGCCGCCGGGGCCGGCTCGAATTCGATCGTTCGAACGAAGGCGCGACTACTCCTTCTTCGGCGTGCCCGACGTGAAGGTCACGGTCGCCATCTTCGGGCCGTAGTGGAACATGAGATTGAAGGCGTTCGGCGCGTCGCCCGGAAGCAGCGTGAGCGTGAGGTGATCGGCCTTCGCCGGCGCGTCCTTCGCCGACAGAGGAAGGCGCGCGATCTCCTTGCCGTCCGCGCCCTTCACGACCCAGAACCACTCGGCCTTTTCGTTGATGTCGAAGCCGGCCATCGCGTACTCGCCGGCCGGAACCGTCGCTCCCCCGATCATGAGATCGACGGGCGTCGACAGGCTCGCGAGGCTCGGCAGCATGCGGCTGAACATCTGGCGGGCCTGGTCGTTCGTGGTGATGTTGGTCCACGCGGCGTCGCTGAAGTGGCGCGGGTTGTAGGTGATCGTGATCGTCTTTCCCGTGCCGCTGTCGACCGAGGTGCCGGCCTTCCGGCGATCCGAGTTCTGATCGTGGGCGACCGCGACTCCGGCGACGACCAACGCCACGGCAAACGCGGTGAGGCGAGCGCGCAACATTCGATTCCTCCTTGGTTGGATCCTTCTCTGGTTTTTTGCCGGCGTGCCGCCGGCCCGTCGGACTCGACGAACCGGGGATCATAAGCGCACCGGCGCCTCTAGCGCCACGGTCGAGCGGATCGCCGGCACCGCAGCGCGGCGCCGCCGCGCGAGAGCAGCCCACGAGATCGCGTAGAGGGCGATCGCGAGCCACTGCAGCACGTGCAGGCCGTAGGCGAGGCTCGCGTACTCGAGCAGCGCTCCGACCACGCCGCCGAGGACGTTCGCGCCGAGCGCCGCCGCGGGTCGCGGCGAGTCGGCGAACGAGCGGACGAACACGAGACCCGCCACGAACATGGGCGCCGCCGACCACGCGGGCATCGCGATCTTCGCGGGGAGCGGCGGCATCGCGAAGAACGCGGAGGGCCCCACGATCAGCCCGGCTCCGAGGAGCGCGAGGAGCACGCCATGGAGCACGTGCGGGCTCCCCGTCCCGAACCGGTGAGCGACGAGGTTGGCGAGGAGAATCATCACCAGGATCGAGGCGATGACGATCGTGTTCACCTCCCACGTGCTTCCGAAGAGCAGAGACGACGTCACGAGGTTCTTCGTCTCCACCAGCAGAAACGCCGCGCCGAGGCAGAAGAAGTGCCCGTCGGCGGGCAGCACGCGGCCGGTCGAGCGCTTCAGGAACGCCGACGCGACGCCGAGCACGAGCGCCACGAGCGTCCAGTACTCCACGGGCATCGCGCGACGGCGCAGGTAGAGAAACGGCCAATCGTCCGTGGCGGGCGGCTCGCTCGCGACCGCCGCCCGATCGCCGACGATCGCCTCCGCGTCCGACGTCATCCGCCGCGCCTCCGCGGACTCGAAGAACGGATGCGACCGCGCCGCCGGGCCGGCGAGGAACGAGATGCCCGCGTCGTAGCCGGTGAAGAGCACACGCGGAGGCTCGCCGAACACGTCGGAGAGCATCCGGTCGATGCGACGCACGGTCCAGGGCGACGATCCCCACGCCGCGGAGAACGACAGCGCGAGCAGGCCGTGCGTCGGGTCGAGGAGCGCGCGCCTGCTCGAAGCACTCGACGGTGTAGACGAAGTTGTCCAGACGCAGCGAGCTCATGCCGGACACCTGCGTGTGCGAATCGAGGAGTCCGAACGCGATCAGGTCGAAGCGCTCGTCGCTCGAGCGCCGAGAGAGAAACGTCCGCGCATCCTCGACGCGCGCGTGCACGCGGCTCGACGCGTACGGTCCTTCGGGATGCAACGAGCGGCCCAACGACTGGATGGTCGGATCGATCTCGACTGCGGTCACGCTCGTCGCGCCGTGTCGAAGCGCGGTCGTGACGTCGTTGCCGGTGCCCGCTCCGACCACGAGGACGCGGCGGGGCTCGACGATCCGGTACGGAACCTCGTACGCGAGCGCCCAGTGCTGGTAGAGCGGCTCCTGCTTCGCGACGAACGCCGGCGACAGATCGAGCAGATTCTGGTGGTAGTCGTGGTTCACGTGGAGCGCGCGGCACGGGGAGAACGTCGGCGCCGTTCGCGGAGCGACGACCGTGATCTTGTAGTAGGGCGACCACCACGTCTCGTCGCGCTCATCGAGCCACTGCGCGCCGGTCGCGACGAGCGGCACCGCCGCGAGCGCCACGATGGCCGCTCGCGGTCGCCCGCCGCGCCATCCGATCGCGGCCAGCGGCACCGTCCCCGCGGCGACCCAGACGAACGGCGGCGCTCCGAGAGCGCTCGCGACCGAGAACGCTCCCAGCCCGACGAGGCTCGCCGCGACGTTCAGCGAGTAGGCGGGAATCGGCCTCGAGTGCGCGAAGAACCACGCGAGCCGCTCGCCGAGCGGGACGAAGACCAGAACGAGCAGCGTGAAGATGCCGCCGACGACGCCGTAGAACCGGAGCGTCACGCCCGCCGACGCGAGCGGCTCGTGCCACGTGAACTCCTCGAAGAACGCCGGGGCCTTCACGATCCGAAGCGGCGAGGTGGGATACAGCACGACCACGCTCACGAGGACGGCGAGCGCCGCGAGCGCTCGAACCGTCCACGTCGCCGACGGCTTCTTCGCGAGCAGGCCGACGCCGAACCCGAGAAACGCCGCCACGAGCCCGAGGTTCTTGTAGTAGGCGAAGACGCGGACCTCGGTCGAGATCCAGCGGATGAGGCAGACCTCCCAGAACAGGACGAGCCCGCTCACGACGAGGAACTCGACGGCGCCGCCGCTTCCCGTCCGCATCGCCCGGGCGTCGAGCCCGAGCAAGACCGACGAACTCTCCGCGCTCTTGGGCATGCCGGTTTCCCCCGAAATCCGGCGAGAGAGGACGTCTCGACGAGACGTCGTTCTTCAGGCCATTCCCGACGGCCGAAGACCCCGATTCCGGGGGCGCCGAGCGGCACCGTAGGCTCGTGACGAGCCGGACGTGTCGATTGTTCCGTCGGCTACCGGCGCGCCGAGGGGATTCGCAGCGAAACCGCGTCGAACGCCGCCGTGCCGGCGCCCCGGACGACGCAGCGAACCTCGAGCGAGCGCGCGCCCGCGGGGAACCGAGCGAGCGTCGTCCGCCGGCGCCAGTCGACGGTGCGCAGCGGATCGGAGCGCGGCACGAGAAGCGTCGATGCGATCTCGGCGCCCGCGGAGTCGAACGCGACGACCTCCACGTTCGCGAGCCCCGACGCGCTCCCGCGAACGTCCGCCGAAAGCTCGAGGTCGACCTCCGTCGGAAACCGGTCGAGCCGCTGCGACCAGCCGACGAAGGCGAGGCTCGCGCCGTCGATCTCGCTTCGGACCGTCGCCACTCGACCGCGCGGCGTCGACGGCTCGATCGCGTAGACGACGCCGTCCGGCGGGCTCGGATGTCGCCACGCGACGGCGGCCGCGTCCCCGAGCTCGAAGTCGCCGTTCGCGACCAGCTCCTCCCCCGGAGCGAATCGAAAGTCGGCGATCGGCTCGACGCACACGTCGTCGAGATCGACGCGCCCCGGTCCTCTCACCGACACGACGAGCATCACGTCCCCCGCGTCGTCGGGCAGGCGGATCTCTCGCTCGAGCGGCGTCCACGGCGAGTCCGCGGGAAGGTCGAACACCGAGAGCGACGACGGGCGGCCGTCGACCGACTGCACCTCGAGCGAGACCGCCGCCGACCGCGCGCCGCGCGTGGCGCACCACGCCGAAACGGCGAGGCGTCTCGAGGCCGGCGCGACCCCGAGATCCTGCGTCCACGCGTCGACGATCGCGGACTCCCCCGCTCGCTCGACGCGGCCGAAGCGGCGGCCTCGCGGCGCGTCGTGGGCCACGACCTCGAAGTGCGCGTCGCCGCTCGGCGCGACGGCGATCCACGAGACCGCGGCGTCGCCGGCCTCGAAGCCGCCGTTTCGAACGAGGTTCGTCCGGCGAGGAACGATCAGCCGCGCCGACTCGAACGCGAGCACGCCGAGGAGCGCGGCCGCCGCCACGAGCATCGCCACGCGCCCCGGCGAGCGCCAGGCCGACGGCGGCAACGGCACGTTGGCCTCGGGAGAGGCGAGCCACGCGGCGCGAAGCCGCTCGGCCTCCTCGTGCGAGATGCGTCCCTCGCGAAGGAGGCGCTCGATCCGTCCGTCGTCCATTCCCGACGCTGGCCTCATGCCCCATCCGATCGGCGACGCCGCCGCGAAAACTTTCCCGAATTGCCCGTCACCGTCGCGCTCGAGGCTCGTAAACTCGCGTCTTCCCGGCCGGCAGGCCGGCGCTCGAACGACCAGTGGAGGTGATCATGCGCTCGGGTCGACGTCGCCCATTCGCGTTTTTCGTTCCGTTCGGAATCGCCGTCGCTTCGACGACGCTCGTCAGCGGAGCTTTCGCGGGCGATCCCGGCGCCCAGCTCGCGCTCGCGTCGATCAGCGATCAGGAGCTGAGCGCGCACGTCTTCTTTCTCTCGAGCGACGAGCTCGAGGGACGCGCCGCCGGAAGCCCGGGCTGCAACGTCGCCGCCGAGTACCTCGCGTCCGAGCTGCACCGCGTCGGCGCCAAGCCCGCGGGCGACGACGGTACCTATTTTCAGAACTTCAAGCACGGCGAGCTGGCCGTGAAGAACGTCGCCGCCGTGATTCCCGGAACCGACCCCGGGCTCGCGCGCGAGATCGTCGTCGTCGGCGCGCACTACGATCACGTGGGCCGCGGCAACTTCGGCAGCCTCGGCGGCCCGGCGGCGAAAGGCCAGATCCACAACGGCGCCGACGACAACGCCTCGGGAACGTCCGCGGTGCTCGAGCTCGCCGAGGCGTTCTCGATGCTGCCCTCTCGGCGCACGATCCTCTTCCTGCTCTTCACGGGCGAGGAGATGGGGCTCGTCGGATCCAAGTACTACTGCGACCATCCGCTCTTCCCGCTCGAGGACACGGTCGCGATGCTGAACATGGACATGATCGGGCGCAGCGTCGACGGCTACCTCTTCATCGGCGGCATGGGCACGTCACCCGCGTGGAAGCCGCTCATCGAGGAGTTCACCGCGGGCCAGCACTTCAAGCTCGAGCTCAAGGACGGCGGCAAGGCGCCGAGCGACAACTCGAGCTTTTACTCGAAGAACGTCCCGGTCCTCTTCTTCTTCACGAACGTCCACGAGGATTATCACCGTCCGGGCGACGACTGGGAGAAGGTGAACTTCGCGGGCGAGCGCGAGATCGCACGGCTCGTCTTCGAGATCGCCGACGCCGTCGCCAATGCCGATGCGCGGCCGAAGTTCACCGAGTCGGGCGGCTACGCGCTGCCGGACTCGATGATGCGCGGCAACTGGAACGGAGGCGCGAGGCCTCAGGCCGGCGGCAACCCGGACGCACCGTTCCTCGGGATCACGTTCGCAGGCGATGCGGGCCCGGGCGACGGCGTCCCCGTTCGGTCGGTCTCCGCCGACTCGGGCGCGGCCAAGGCCGGCGTGCAGGCGGGCGACCGCATCGTCGGGATCGACGGCACGGCCGTCTCCAACTCGGACGAGCTGCTCGACAAGATCCGCGCGCACAAGGTGGGCGACGTCGTGAAGCTCGAAGTTCGGCGCGGCGACGAGCGGCTGGAGCTCCCCGCCACGCTCGGCAAGCGTCAGGGCTGAGCGCGCGGCTCAGCCTTTCTTCTTCTTCTGGAGGAGCTTCAGCGCTTCGCCGGCGCCTTTCTCGAGCGCGCCCTTGGCGTCCACGTCGAGGGAAGGCGTCTCCGGGGTGACGGTCGGCGAGGTCGCGGTGCCTCCGATCGAGAACTTCAGCTCGGCGTTGCTCGCGAGGCTCTTGATCAGCGAGCCCCCGCCGCCCTCCTTCGCCTTGACGACCGCGTGCAGGTCGAGGCGGCCGTCGAGGCCGGTCTTGCCCGTGAAGCGAAGGTCCGCGCGCTTCCCGTGCAGCGTCACGTCCGGCGTCTCGACGAACCCGTCGCGGATGGTGAACGGCGCCTCCATCGAGTCGATCTCGAACGCGCTCGGCTCGTGCAGGAGCGCGAGCAGCTTCGCGGCGAGCGGCGATCCCGAGACCTTTCCGTTTCGAAGCGAGAGCTTGCCTTCCGTGCGCAGCGTCTGCGCGAGCCGCTTCGCGTCGCGGCCGTCGACGCTGCCGCGACCTTCCGCCGAGAGCGTGCCGCTCAGATCCGCGCTTCCGCTGCCGTCCGCGGCGAACGGAACGAACACGGCGAGAAGCGGCGCCATCGACTGGTTCGCGGCCACCGACGGCACCGTGGCCGAGAACTCGTAGTGCGGCTCGGCTCCCGTGAGATCGGCCGTCACGTCCGCGGTCGCGCCCGACGCCTCGGTGCGCGTGCCGAGCCCATCGTCCCGAATCTCGACGTGGGCGTCGCGCGCCTCGAATCGAGCCTTCAGCTTCGGAAGGTCGCGCGGGGTTTGCTGTCCCGGCTGGAGCCCGCCCTTCACGATCGCCTCCCAGTTCCAGCGGCCGTCCTTGGCGCGCTCGAGCCGCAGCTCGGGGGCGCGAAGCTGGATCGTCCGGAGGTCGATCACGCCGTGCAGGAGCGGCCAGAGCGCGATGCCTCCGTCGGCTTCGTGGCAGGCCACGAACGCGCCTTCGGCGTAGCCGGGAGGATTGCCGAGACGCACGTCCCGGATGTGAAGCCCGCCGAACCACGACACCTGGAGATCGCCGATCTCGAGCTTGCCGGTGAGGTGATCGTCGGCCATCGCCACGAGCTTCGCGCGCACCGCCGAGGTCGACACGAGCGTCGGCAAGATCGCCACCAGCCCCACGAGGAGCAGGACGAGCACGAGCGCGATCCAGACCAGTCGCTTTGCGGTTCGAGTCATGTTTCCCTCCGGGAAAAGCCCGTGCATTCTGAAATCGGGCGGGCACCGACGCAACACTTCGGGCCTCGGCCTCGTGGTCGGTGGCCTGAAGTTCGCTACGGATCCGAGGTCGCACCGCCACGATACGTCGGAGTGGCGCGTGTCCGAAGTGCGGAGTAGAATCCCGACCCAACGTTTCCGCCGCTCGAGAGACCGAACACGATGTCTGAAATGCCTCCCGTTCCCGAGCCCGAGCTGCCCCGGCAGCCCGCGCCGACGCGCTCGATCGCCCGAAGCCTCGTCGCCGACGTGATCAAGTTCGCGATCTTCTTCTTGATCCTCTACCTGTACGTCATGCAGGTGTCGGTCGTCCGCGGCTCGTCGATGCAGCCTTCCTTCCACGACGGCGATCGGCTCGTGGTCGACAAGATCAGCTACCTCGTCTCCGACATCCATCGCTTCGACGTGATCGTGCTGCGCGCGCCGAGCGAGACCGCCAAAGGAATGGACTTCATCAAGCGCGTGATCGGCCTTCCCGGCGAGACCGTGGAGCTTCACGACGGTCGCGTGCTCGTGAACCACAAGGAGATCTCGGGCGATTTTCAGCCCGAGCGCTCGCACGACGAGTACGCGGCGCGCGTCGTGCCCGCGGGCGAGTACTTCGTGCTCGGCGACAACCGGCCCTTCTCGAACGACAGCCGCGCCTTCGGATTCATCAAGCGCGAAGCGATTCGCGGCAAGATCCGCGTCCGCATCTGGCCGCTCACCGACTTCAAGCTCTTCGGCTGACCGCGTGGGCTGAAGGGGTCAGACCCCGGACGACCACGGTGGTCATCGGGGGTCTGACCCCTTCAGCCCATCAGCGGACGGGCTTGTCGGGGATGGGGTGGCGCAGGCCTTCTTCGGCGAGGTCGCGGGCGCCGTTCGTGTTGTCGCCGGTCTTCAGCGCCGCGGCGTAGGCCGCCTTCGCGTCGTCGCGCCGGCCGAGGCGATCGAGCGCGATGCCGCGGTAGATGGCCGTCCACGCCGCGATGTGCTGGTCCGACGTGAGCAGGTCCAGGTCGACCTTCGCGAGCGTCGCCTCGGCGATCTCGGCCTCGCCGAGCGCCAGCCACGCGCGACCAAGCCCGAAGAGCGCGCGCGGCTCGTAGGGATCGACCGCGAGCACGTCCCGAAAGCGAGCGGCGGCCTCGTCGTACCGATCGAAGAAGAAGAGCGAGTCCGCGTCGACCAGCGCCTCCTCGACGAGCCGGGGCTTGGGACGGCGCAGGAGCTTCCCCTCGGGGTCGAGGCACACGCGCTCGGGCGCGAACCGAAGCGTCGTCTCGAACGGCGTCCGCGGGCCGGAGCACTCGACTCGCGCGTCCGCGGTCTGCAGCCCCGATTCGAAGCGAAGCTCGAGCGAGCCGCGAAAGCCCGGCGGCAAGCCCGCGACGACGCCCTGCACGCGCTGCCCGCCGTCCGCCGTCGGCGTCGAAGAAACCTGCACCGACGGATCGGGAACCGACGACCCGCGCACCCACTGCTCGAAGAACCCGGCGAGCGTCTCGGGTCCCGCGATCTCCGTCGCGAGCGCGACGAAGTCCGACGTCGACGCGCGGCCGAAGCGATGCCGCGTCGCCCACGCGCGCAGGAGCGCGAAGAACTTCTCGTCCCCGATGCGCACGCGGAGCATGTGGAGGACGTACGCCCCCTTCGCCGTCGCGTAGAGAAGCGCGGGTCCGTTCTGAAGCTCGCTGCCGCGCCCGAGCGGGACGGACTCGCCGGAGCTCGGAAGGACCGCGCTCGCGGCGACGTGGCGCAAGTACGAGTGAAACCGCTCCTCGCCCGAGCGGTGCTCGTGATAGAGAAGCGCGGAGTACTCGGCGAAGCCCTCGTTCAGCCAGTGATCGTCGGCGCTCTCGATCGCGACGAGGTTCGCCCACCACTGGTGCGCGATCTCGTGCGCGACGACGCGAAGCTCGTCGGCGAACCGATCCGGAAAGCGGTCGTTCAGGAACGACGAGGTGACGAGCAGAAGCGCCGACGTGCCTCGCGGAAGCGCGAACCGATCGTCCACCTCGACGAGCGAGAGCCCCGAGAACGGGTACGGCCCGAACCGCTCGGCGTAGAAATCGACGATGCGCTGCATCTCGCCGAGATAGCGCTCCGCGAGTCCGCCGTCGTCGCGCTGGAGATAGACCGAGTAGTCGACGCCGGCGTGCTGTGCGCGGCGCACCGTGTACGCGCCGAGGGCGAACGAGAGATACGCGACCGGCTCCTTCTCGGAGAACCGCACGGTCCGCGTCGCGTCGTCCGCGGCGACGAGCGCGGGCGTGCCGTTCGAAACGAACACGAGCGAGCGCGGCGCCGTCGCCGTCACCGTCGCGTGGAAGTGGTCCGAGACGTTGGCGAGCGGATACCACCCGGCCGCCGAGAACGCGAACGCGCGGTCCTTCTCGACGAGAGCGAGCGTGACGTCGCCGACCTGCGCTCGAAGCGGCCCCTCGTACGCGACGATCACGTGCTCGTCGACCGGCGGGCCGGCGTCGTCGCGGGACGGATCGTCGATCTCGATGCGCTGCAGAAGCGCGCCGGCGTCTCGCACGGCGTAAGCGAGGTCCGAGCCGTCCTCGCGCGTCACCTTCGTCACGGCGAGCGCGCCGTTCAGCCGAAACGAGAGGAGCCGGACGAGCGGCGAGCTGCGCCGGAACCCGAGGTCCGCGCGAGCCCGGATCGTCCCTTCCGACGCGCCCGGCGCGGGCGGCCGCACCTCGAGCGTGACGTCGCAGGCCGTGACGTCGAACGGGCTCGCCCCCTCCGCCGCGAGCGCGACGGAAGAGAGCGCGAGAAGCGCCGCGCCGATCCGCGCGATCATCGACCGCCGCGCGGCGCGAAGAGATCGCGCGGCCGGTCGAAGAGCGCGTCCGAAACCGCCACGCCCGCGGCGAAGTAGAGAAGCAGGCTCTCGCCGACGCGCTTGCCATCGCGCTCCGTCGTGCTGTGGTACGACATGCGCACCCCGCCGACCGCGCGGAAGTCGTCGTAGAAGGTCCGCGTCGCGACCCCGCCGGCGCGCGATTCGGCGGCGAGCGGCAGGAACGTGAGCGCGTCGATCCACAGGGTGCCGCGCTCGCCGTCCTCGTAGACGAGGTCGATCGCGTGCGCCGTGCGCGCACCGATCGTCTCGACACCGCGGCTCGTCGCGGTGATGCCGGCGCGCTCGGATGCGAGCACGAGCCGATAGACGTTGCGGCGCTGATACGCACGAAGCGTCTGCTCGAGATCCGGCGGCGCGTCGGCGACGACGCCCGCGCGAACGAACCACGCCTCCCGGCCGTTCGTTCCGACGACGATCTTCTCGTCGCCGATCGCGGTCTCGATGCGCACGCGCGGGCCGGCGCGCTGGTAGACGCGAACCCGAGACTTCTGCGTGGTGCCGGTGCCCGAGTCGATCGCGATCGACTCGAACCAGGCGTCGAACGCGCGGCGAAGCGCCGCCTCGCCTCCGAGCACCTCCGCCGAGCGACGCAGGACCTCCGCGGCGGCGAGCGGCTCGGCGGGAGGCGCCTGCGGGGCCGCCCAGCCGGCGACGGAGGCCGCCAGCGCGACGACGACGCACGACGCGAGAGCTCGGTGGGACGCCAATCCGAATCTCCAAGCGAGAGTCGCCACTGTACGAACGCCGAGCGACGTCCTTCAAGCCCGACGTCGATTGTGTTATCCGATGGGCCCGTGATCACCGCGTTCGCGTACTCGCCGCCGTCGGGCGCGCAGCCCGTTTCGGGCGAGGAGGCGATTCGCCGGGCGCTCGCGACGCCGGGCACGCTCGTCTGGGTCGACTTCGGCGATCCGACCGACGACGAGGTGAAGCTCCTGAAGACGCTCTTCCGCTTCCACGACCTCGCGATCGAGGACTGCGTCGCGGAATCGCAGCACCCCAAGGTCGACGACTACGGCGAGTACCTCTACCTCGTCGTGCACGGCGTGGTCGGGAACGCGGGCTGCGTCTTCAAGACCGAGGAGCTCGACGCGTTCCTGGGCTCGAACTTCGTCGTCACGTTCCACTACGAGAAGCGGCGCAGCGTCGAGGCGGTGATGGCGCGCGTGCGCGAGGTCGCGCAGCCGATGGCGCACGGGCCCGACGGACTGCTCGTCGCGATCCTCGAGCAGCTCGTCGACAACTACGAGCCGGCGATGGAGGTGCTCGACCAGCGCATCGCGGCGGTCGAGGAGTCGGTCTTCGGACGGCCCGACAAGAAGACGCTCGGCGAGATCTTCGCGCTGCGCAAGGAAGTGCTGCACCTCCGGCGCATCATCTACCCGCAGCGCGAGACCGTGCACCGCCTCGCGCGCGGCGAGTTCGCGGAGATCAGCGCGACGACGACGCCGTTCTTCCGCGACGTCTACGACCACCTCTACCGCATCACCGACCTCTGCGAGGGGTATCGCGATCTGCTCGGCGGCGCGCTCGACGCGTACCTCTCCGTCGTCAGCAATCGCCTGAACGAGGTGATGAAGGTCCTCACGATCATCAGCACGATCATGTTGCCGCTCACGGTCATCGCCGGCATCTACGGCATGAACTTCGACAACATGCCCGAGCTGCACTGGCGCTACGGCTACTTCATGGTGCTCGGCGTGATGGCGGCGCTCGCAGGCGCGATGGTGGTCTTCTTCAAGCGGCGCGGCTGGTTCGACTAGCTCGCCGCGTCGATCGCGGCCTGAAGCTCCTCTTTCGTGTGCGCGTCGCCCTTGCGGTCGCACGCTGCGAGCCCGCGGCGCCACGTCGCGATCGCGTCGGCCTTGCGTCCGAGCTTCAGCAAGGTCTGCCCCGCGTGGTAGTGGCCGGCGGTGTGATCGGGGTGCGCCGCGAGGAGCTTCTCGAACTGCGCGAGCGCCTCCGCGAGGTCGCCGCGGCTCGCGTACTCCATGGCCAAGCCGTACCGGGCGAAGGGATGATCGGGCGTCTTCTCGACCTGCTGCTTCAGAAATTCGAACCGGTCCGACACGAGCGTCTCCTCGCTGCTCCGCTGTGGAGCGGGCGAAGTCTAGGGAGCGTCCGGACGTGCGTCAAGACGACGTGAATTCCTTCGGAGAGCGGGAAGTCGGCACTTGACGCTGCGAGGGTCATCGGCGATCTTGGCGCCCTGTATAGCGAGATGACGCAAGGGATGTGATCTCGGATGTATCGACTTCCTCTCTGAACGGTCCAACACCGGTAGCTTCGTCGGCTCGGTGAGCCACGGTCGCACCTCACGGGCATCGTGCCGAATCGACGATCCTTCGGTGGCTCCAGCGTTGGGATATGAAGAATGTCAGCGAGAGACGTGCTCACGCTCTCGCGGGATGAGGCGAAGCCTTTCGCCTGACCTCGAAAAGGAGGTTCGTAGGATGCACCATCAGTTCGGAATGCGACTGCTCCCCCGGGTTGCCCTGGCCCTGGGATTCGCGGTTGCGGCGGGCGCGACCGCGTCCGCTCAGTTGACGTTGCAGGGCAGCATTCCGATCGGTGACCCCAACGATCCGAACCACCTGCCGGGGGCACCCCGCAACGAGCCTCGCGACATCGCGATCAGCACGTTCGGCGGCATCCCGAAGGCGTGGATCGCCGACTACGGGAACGGCGGCGTCGATGTCCTCGACCTGAGCGTCGTTCCGGCCGTTCGCGCGGCGTTCATCGCCGCGCCGCCGGGTTTCACGCACGCCATGGCCGTCGACGTGAAGGACAATTCGGCCGCGGTGACGTACTTCGATCCGGCCAACGGCACGCACGTCGTCGTGTACAACGTGACGTCGCCGACGAACGCGCCGCTCTCGTCGTTCGACGTCGGCGCGCCACACAGCGGCAGCCAGCTTCAGGGCATCGCCGTCATCTCGAGCGACGTCGTCGTCGTCACCGACACGACCGCCAACACCGTTCAGGGCTGGTGGTACGCCGGCGTCAACGAAGGCAACCCGACCGGCGCCGCGATCTCCACGGTGACCAACCCGCTGGCAATGATCAACGACCCGAACAACCAGTTCGCGCTCGGACCGGGATTCGCCCCGACCGACGTCGCGCTGGTGACGCGCAACGCCGCGCGCTTCGCGGTCGTCACGGCCCGCGAGAACGACTTCATCATCGTGATCCCGATCCGCCCGAACAACTCGCTCGGCAACCCGGTTCAGGAGCGGGCCGTCGGCCAGCATCCGGAGCGAATCATCGTCGAGCAGACGCGCCGCACGCTCTACATCACGAGCAGCTTCGACGACAAGGTCACCGTGATCGGTAACATCGTCGGTGGAACGGCGTCGTTGACGACGTCCCTGAACGGCCCCGTGGGGCTGAGTCTCTCGCTCGACACCTCGGGAGTCGCTCATCTCTACGTCGCAAACCGAAACAGCCGCCAGGTCGCCTATTACTCGGCGCCCATCTCGGCGCCTCCGGCATTCGTCAGCGTGCTGAACGTCAGCCGAGCACCCAGCTCGATCGCGAGCAACTTCGGTCTGCCGGTCGGCGCTCCGCCGAACCCGACGATCATCGGCGATCGCATCGTCTGCACGTCGCAGGCGGACGACTCCGTCGACGACATCGGCCGGTAAGCTCTTCGAGTTCTTCGAGCGCCTCGCCGCGAACGAGCGGCGAGGCGCTTTCTTTTTCGGCGGGATCAGGCGCGCGAGAGATCCAGCTCCACGCACGCGCCGCCGGCGGCGACGTCCGCGATGCGAAGGCGCGCGCCGATCGCGTGCGCGAGACGCCGCGCCGTCGCGAGGCCGACGCCGGCGCCGTCGACGCTCGGGATCGCCTTGAGTCGCACGAACGGCTCGAGCACGCGCTCGCGCTCTTCTTCGGGGATGCCGACGCCGCGGTCGCGGACGAAGATCCCGCGGTCGGGCGCGGGCAGCGCACCGACCTCGACCTCGGGCGCGACCCCGGGCTCGTGGTAGAGGATCGCGTTCTCGAGCAGCACGCGCACGATCGTGACCACGGCCGTTCGCGGCGCGACGATGCGCGGCAGCGGACGGCGCACGCGAACGGCCGCTCGGCGCTCGCGGACGACGGGATCGAGAGCGGCGAGCGCGTCGTCGACCGCGTCCTCGAACGACACGCTTTCGGCGGGAGGCAGCGGGTTCGCCGTGTCGGCGTACTCGACGAGGCGGCGCAGAAGCTCGATCGCGCGCGCGGCGTTTCGCTTCACGAGCGCGAGGTCCTGCTCGGCCGGCGAGCCCTTCGGCACCGTCTCGGCGACGAAGTCGACCGCGGAGAGGATGTTCGCGAGCGGCACGCGCAGGTCGTGCGACACGGCGTGCGCGAACGCGGAGATCTCCGTGCGCTCGGATCGGGGAACGGTCGCGCTCATGCGACCTACATCGGAGGAAACCCGCGCGAAACTCGAGCTACTTCGAAAGTCCCCCGCTCGCGAGGCACCACGCGCGCAGGACCTCGGCCACGCTCGTCGCCTGCGCGATGCAACCGCGCGGCTTGTGCGGCGGGTCTCCGTCGAAGAGCTCGGGGAGCTGCCCGAGACCCGGGCCCGACATCCAGTCGACGAGCGGCTGAAGAAACGTCTTCGCCTCGACGCGCGCGGCCTCGGTGTCGCCCGAGACGCGCAGGTGCGCCTCGACGAACGGGCCGACGAGAAACGGCCACACGGTGCCGTTCGCGTAGGCCGCGTCGCGCACGGCCGCGTTGCCGCTGTAGATCCCCGCGTAGCCGGGCTCGCTCGCGGCGAGCGTTCGCAGGCCGAAAGGCGTGAGGAGGTGCTCGCGCGCGGCCGCGACGACCGCCGCCTGCTTCTCGCGCGAGAGCGGCGAGTGGCGCTGCGCGACCGCGAAGATCTGGTTCGGCCGCAGCGAGGCGTCGCGTCCGTCGCCGTCGACCGCGTCGAACAGGCATTGCCGCGCCTCGTTCCAAAACGCTCGCTCGAACGACTCGCCGATGCGCGAGGCTTCCGCCAGGTGCCCGTCCGCGTCGGCCGAAAGCCCGGCGGCTCGCGCGAGATCGGCTGCGTCGTGATGCGCCGCGTACCAGAGCGCATTCACCTCCACGGCTTTCGCGCGCCGCGGCACGACCGCCGCGCGGTCGATGCGCGCCTCCATCCACGTGAGCTGCTGTCCGGGCCCGCCGACGGCGAGAAGCCCCTCCGCGTCCCGCCGGATGCCCGGCCGCCCGCCGGTCGCGTAGGCCCGAAGGACGTCGACCACGGCGCGATAGAGGCCCGCGCGCACGGTCTCCGCGTCGCCGGTGGCGGCGAACCACTCGCCGACGGCGCGCACGAAGCAGAGGCTCGCGATCGCCGAGTCGTAGTTCGGGGCGCTCTGATCGTCGGTGAAGAAGTTCGGGATCACCATCGGGCTACGCGCCGCGGCGAGCCCGAGAAGCACGCGCCGCCCGTCCTCCGCGCGGCCGCGCGACGTCGTGAGCCCGGCGAGCGCGAGCGACGCGTCCATCCCCCACTCCGCGAGCCACGGGTAGCCCGCGATCACGCTGCATCCCGACTCGCCGCGGCGAACGATGAAGGCGTCGGCGGCGAGCGACAGCGCGTCGAGCGTCGCATCCGAGGCGACGTTCGGGATCGCCGCGGCCGCGCGCCGGCGCTCGATCTCGCGCGCGCGAAGCTCCGAGGCGAGCGGGCGGGCCGCCGGCTCGAGCGTGGCGACGAACGCGGCTTCCTGATCGGCTCGCAAGCGGTACACGAGGCGGCAGGGGCAGAAGACGTCCTCGCGGTAATCCGAGCCCGCTTCGGCCTCGCGCTGCAGCTCGAGGTTGCGATACCAGTAGCCGGTCGCCTCGACGCGCTCCGCGCCCGGCTCGATCGAGAGCGTGGGCAGGCCCGGATACGGCGCCAGCACGACGCGACCCTCCTGCCAGCGCACGCGCGGATCGAGCGACGCGTTCTCGTGCGTGAGCGCGTGGAAGTCGCGGAAGGCGAGGAGCGGCGACAGCTCGAGCAGCGCCTCGGTCGCCGGCCCCGGCAGCAGCCGGTACTGGACGACGATCGTGTGCTCGCCGTGGACGAGGAAGACCGACTTCTCGATCCGCGTTCCGTCGACGTCGAAGACCCACGTGGGGAACGGATCCGTGCGGAACTCGACGATGCGCTCGTGGCCGCGCGGGTGGACGGTGCCGGCGTAGGCGTTGCACGAGAGCGGAGCGCGGTGCCCGTCGACGACGATCTCGTCTTCGATCTTGGCGAGGAGCACGTGGCGCCCGAGCGGCGGCCGCATCGCGGCGACGAGAAGCCCGTGATGGCGCCGCGTGTTCGCGCCGGCGACCGTGCCCGACGCGTAGCCGCCGAGACCGTTGGTCTCGAGCCACTCGCGTTGGAGACCCTCGTGCAGATCCGCGCACGATTCCCGTCCTAGCCGAACCATGGGCGCGAATCATAGCGACGAACGCGGGGTCTGTCAGGCCGACGTGAGATCAGCGGGCGGGTGCGAGCCAAACGACCGCGAGCGGCGGGAGCGTCAAGGTCGCCGACGCGGGGAAGCCGTGGCTCTCGGTCGCCTCGGCGTGAACGATGCCGGCGTTCCCGACGTTGCCGCCGGCGTAGAGCGCCGAGTCGGTGTTGAGGATCTCGCGCCACGCGCCCGCCCACGGCATGCCGATGCGGTAGCCGCGCCGCACGACGTTCGAGAAGTTGCCGACGCACACGACGGGCCGCCCCGGATCGCTCGCGTAGCGGACGAAGCACGCGACGTTGTCGTCGGAGGCGTTCGCGTCGATCCAGCGGAAGCCGTCGGGATCGACGTCCTTCTCCCACAGCGCGGGCTCGCTTCGATAGACGCGATCGAGATCGCGGACGAGGAGGAGCACGCCGCGGTGATCGGGAGCGGCGAGCACATCCCAGTCGAGGCTCGTGTCGTGGTTCCACTCGCGCCACTGGCCGATCTCGGCGCCCATGAAGAGCATTTTCTTGCCCGGGTGCGCCCACATGTAGCCGTAGAGCGAGCGCAGGTTCGCGAACTTCTGCCAGCGATCGCCCGGCATCTTGTCGAGGAGCGAGCGCTTGAGATGAACGACCTCGTCGTGGCTGAGCGGCAGGACGAAGTTCTCGCTCCACGCGTACAGGAACCCGAACGTGAGGTTCTTGTGGTGGAAGCGGCGGTAGACCGGATCCTTCGAGAAGTACTCGAGCGTGTCGTGCATCCAGCCCATGTTCCACTTGAAGTCGAAGCCGAGGCCGCCGACGTAGGACGGCCGGCTCACCGCGGGCCACGACGTCGACTCCTCGGCGATCATGAGCACGCCCGGATGCAAGCGGTGCAGCGTTTCCGACAGCGCGCGCAGGAACGAGATCGCGTCGAGGTTCTCGCGGCCGCCGAACGCGTTCGGCACCCACTCGCCGGGCTTTCGGCTGTAGTCGAGGTAGAGCATCGAGGCGACGGCGTCCACGCGAAGCCCGTCGACGTGGTACTCGTCGAGCCAGAAGAGCGCGCTCGCCACGAGGAAGTTGCGCACCTCGTTTCGCCCGAAGTTGAAGACGAACGTGCCCCAGTCGGGATGCTCGCCGAGGCGCGGGTCGAGGTGCTCGTAGAGCGCGGTGCCGTCGAAGCGGCCGAGCGCGTGCGCATCCCGCGGGAAGTGCGCCGGCACCCAGTCGACGATCACGCCGACGCCGCGCGAGTGCAGATGATCGACGAACCAGCGGAAGTCGTCGGGTGTCCCCCACCGCGCGGTCGGCGCGAAGTAAGCGCCCGTCTGGTAGCCCCACGAGCCGCCGAACGGATGCTCGGTCACCGGCAGAAGCTCGACGTGCGTGAAGCCCATCTCGACCGCGTAGTTCGCGAGATCCTGAGCGACCTCGCGGTACGTGAGCGACCGGTCGTCCTCCTCGGGCACGCGCCGCCACGAGCCGAGGTGCACCTCGTAGATCGACATCGGCTTACGCAGCGGATCGCCGGCGCGGCGAGCCTCCATCCACGCCGCGTCCGTCCACTCGAAGCGATCGAGCGCGTGGACGACCGACGCGGTGCGCGGCGGCAGCTCGGTTCGAAACGCGAACGGATCCGCCTTCTGCACGAGCGAGCCGTCGAACGTGCGGATCTCGAACTTGTAGAGCGCGCCTTCGTCGAGCCCGGGCACGAAAAGCTCCCACACGCCGGAGCCGCCGAGCCGTCGCATCGGGTGCGCCCGACCGTTCCAGCCGTTCCAGTCGCCCGCGACGCCGACCGCGCGCGCGTTCGGCGCCCACACCGCGAACGAGACGCCGCGCACGCCCGCGGCCTCCATCGGGTGTGCGCCGAGCTTCTTCCACAGGCGCTCGTGCTTGCCCTCGCCCGCGAGGTGCAGGTCGAGCGGCCCGAGGGTCGGCGCGAAGGCGTACGCGTCGGCGACCTCGCGCACGGTGCCGTCTCCGCGCGTCACGAGGAAGCGATGCGGCGGCGAGACGCGGCGGCGGGCGAGCCTCGCCTCGAAGAGTCCCTCGGCCCGGCGGCGCGTCATCGGTCGCGAGTTGCCGCCGTCGAGCGCGAGCCGCACGTCCGCCGCCCCGGGGACCCACGCGCGCACGACGAGGTCGCCGTCCACGGCGTGGGGCCCGAGCACGCGATGCGGCTCGGAATGCTCGAACGCGACGAGCGCGTCGATCTCCCGCTCGAGCGCGAGATCCACGTGCGGGCGATGCTTGACTCGGGGCGACATTGGGGCGGCGGATTCTAGCGGATCGAAGGAGAGGGTGCGACTCCAAGGGCGCGGCACGCACCGAGGACGAGCGGCCGACGGCCCGGGAACGAACGCGGCCCGCACCGAATCCGCTGCCCTTGACGGGCCTCGCCGCGCCGTTCATCGTGCTTCGCATGAGGCGATCGATTCGCGGGCTCGCCGCCGCGGCGGTGCTCGCCGCGGGCTGCTCCCGGCCGACCGGGCGCGGGCCCGACCACTCGGTGATCCTGATCTCGATGGACACCACGCGCGCCGACGCGCTCGGCTGCTACGGCAACTCGAAGATCCAAACCCCGTCGATCGATCGGCTCGCGTCTCGGGGCACGCTGTTTCGCCGCTGCTCGTCGACCGCCCCGATCACGCTCGTCGCGCACTCGAGCCTGCTCACGGCCACGGACCCGTACGTGCACGGCGCGAGAGAGAACGGCCGCTACCGCCTCGCTCCCGAGAACGTGACGCTCGCCGAGATCCTCTCGCAGCGCGGGTTCGCGACGGCGGCGTTCGTCGGCGGCATCGTGCTCGATCGCGAGTACGGGCTCGACCAGGGCTTCGAGGTGTACGACGACGTCGCCGCGTCGCGCCGTCGATCCGCCGGCGGTCCGCCGCCGCTCGAGCGCCGCGCCGACGAGGTCGCGGATCGTGCCATCGCGTGGATGCGCGCGCACGCCGAGAAGCCGTTCTTCCTCTTCGTGCACTTCTACGATCCGCACGATCCTTACGAGCCGCCCGCGCGCTGTCGCGAGGCGAGCGGCGGCGACGCTTACCTCGGAGAGATCGCGTTCGTCGACGAGCAGATCGGCCGCCTGACCGCCGCCGTGCGCGAATGCGGGGTCGAATCGCGGACGCTCGTCGCGCTCACGGCCGACCACGGCGAGAGCCGCGGCCAGCACGGCGAGGAGACGCACTCCTACACGGTGTACGACGCGGTCATGCGCGTGCCGCTCGTCCTCGAGGCGCCGGGCGCGCTCCCCTCGGGCCGATCGGTCGACGCGACCGTGCGCTCGATCGACGTCGTGCCGACCGTGCTCGACTTCCTCGGGCTGCCGCCGAAGCCGGATGCGCAGGGCACGAGCCTTCTTCCGCTGGTGATGGGAGAGTCGAGCGATCTCGGCCTCGCGGCGTACGGCGAGACGATGGGCCCCTACGAGGAGTTTCGCTACTCGCCCGTCTACTGCCTGACCGCGGGCGGCTGGAAGTACGTGCACGCTCCGAAGCCCGAGCTCTATCACGTCGCCGACGATCCCGACGAGACGGTCGACCTCGCGGCTCGCGAGCCCGAGCGCGTCTCGGCGATGCGCCGAGCCCTTCGCGATCGCATCGCGTCGGCGCCGCGCGCCGGCGAAGGCCGCCTCGGCCCGATGACCGAGGAGCGCCGAAAGATGCTCGCCGCGCTCGGCTACGCGGGAGACGCGCCCGCCGACTCCGCGAGCGCCGCGCCTGCCGCGAGCGAGATGGATCTCTTCGAGCCGAAGGCGCCGCTGCCCGATCCGAAGGATCACTTGCCGACGATCCGGTCGCTCCAGGTCGCGATGACTGCGCTCGCGCGCGGCCAGCTCGGCCTCGCCGAGTCCGCGTTTCGCCGCACGCTCGAGCTCGAGCCCGACGACGCCGCGCGGTTCGCCACGTGCCACGAGAACCTCGCGTTCGTGCTCGACGCGCAGGGCAAGACCGACGAGGCCATCGCGCACTATCGCGAGGCGCTCGCCGCGAACCCGCGCAGCCCGTCCGCGCACGTCAACTTCGGAACGACCTTGTCGAAGCTCGGGCGCACGGACGAAGCGATCGCGCAGTACGAGGCGGCGCTCGCCGACAGCCCGGCGAATCCCGCCGCGCACAACGATCTCGCGCGCGACCTCCTGAAGAAGGGACGTACCGACGACGCGATCGCGCACTACCGCGAGGCGATCCGCCTGCGGCCGACGTACTTCGAGGCCTACGGCCGGCTCGCGGCGACGCTGCGCGGCGCGAAGCGACTCGACGAGGTCGCGCAGACGTGGGAGGCGGCGATCGCCGTCGATCCCGACTTCGCCGAGGCGCGCCAGGAGCTGGCGGTGACGCTCGTGGGCCTACGGCGGCACGCCCGCGCGACGCAGGTTCTGCGCGACGGGCTCGCGCGCTCGCCGAACGACGTCGGCGGTCGGCTCGCGCTCGCGCGGATTCTCGCGACCGCGCCGCGCAGCGAGGACCGGAACGGCGCAGAGGCCGTGCGCCTCGCGGAGCCGCTCGCGAGCTCGCCGGGCGGCCGCGATCCGCGCGTGCTCGACACGCTCGCGGCGGCGTACGCGGAGGCCGGGCGCTACGCGGACGCCGTGCGCGTCGCGAGGCAGGCCTCGGACCTCCTCGCCGCGGCGGGACAGAGCGCGCTCGCCGACGAGGTGCGGGCGCGCATCGCGATCTTCGAGAGCGGGCGGCCGTATCACGAGGCGGAATGAGCGGGAGATCCGAATGAACCGACGACTCGCAGCCATCGCCTTCCTCGTCGCGGCGGCCGCGGCGCTCGCCGCGGGCGCGACGCCCGACGACGCTCCGAAGCGCGCGACCGAAGGCGTGCTTCGCGTCTACGTCACCAGCGCGAGCGGAGCGCCGGTCGGCGGCCTGGCGACCGCGACCGCGTTCCTCGACTACGGCGGCGGCCTGAAGAAGACGGTCGCGCTCGCCCCCGTCGAGCCCAAGCGCGGCAGCTCCGCGAAGAATCCCGGCGCCGGCAAGCACGGCGGCCAGACGCTGAAGACCACCGACGAGTCGTTCGAGCTGGTCGTGTTCGACGATGGCGCGGCGCACGACGTCGACGCGCCGGCCTTCGAGGCGCGAATCCCGCTCGTGCTCTACCAGGATTCCGAGAAGGACTCGCCGCCCTCCGAGAAGCCCGGCGTCTGCCCGAAGTGCGGCGCGCCGATGGAGCCCGTCGCGGCGTCGTTCTCCGCCGTCGTCTCGGCACGGATCGAGAAGCGCACCGTGACGGCGAAGACGTTTCGCTGGCCGCCCGAGCCCGCGCCCGCGTCGATCGCCGAGGCGGCGCAGACGATCTCGGCGCAGCTCGACCGCGTCGACGGAATGATCGACGACGGCAAGCTCGGCAACGTCCACAAGGCCACGCGCAAGATCGCGCACGGCCGCGACTCGATCGCGGGATTGGCGGCGGGGCGGCCGGCGAGCGAGCAGGCGCGGATCCGCGCGACCCTCGACGATCTCGCGGCGGCGTGCGCCTCGCTCGACAAGGCGGCGAAGGCGAACGACGCCGCCGATTGTCGAAAGCTCGTCGTGCGGCTGCGAGCGCTCGTCGCCGCGCTGGGGAGCTGAGGCCTCGCGTCCGCTCGAGGTCGCGCTCGGGCTCGCGGCGGGTGCCGCCGGTGACGGCGCTCAGCGCTCGCCGAGAATCCAGCGGCGGCGCAGGCGCGGCCCGATGCTCAGGCCGAACTCCTGCATGCCGACGTCGCGGACGTGCCCGATCGCGCGCTCGACGTCGTCGGTGACGACGAGGCGATCCGCGTCCGCGACGTCGATGGTCTTCGCCTGGACGAGCCGCCCGCGCACGAACTCGACGAGCGGCTGCCAGTACTCGACTCCCATCAGCACGATCGGGAAGCGGCGGATCTTGCCGGTCTGCACGAGCGTCGCGACCTCGAAGACCTCGTCGAGCGTCCCGAACCCGCCCGGAAGCGCGATGAACGCGTAGGAGTACTTCACGAGCATCACCTTCCGCACGAAGAAGTGCCGGAACGTGATCCAGCGGTCGAGATACGGGTTCGGCTTCTGCTCGTGCGGCAGCTCGATGTTCACGCCGAGCGAGCGTCCGCCCGCCTCCCTCGCGCCGCGGTTCGCCGCCTCCATGATTCCCGGGCCGCCGCCCGTCATCACGGTGAAGCCCGCCTCGGCGAGGCGCGCGCCGACGCGGCGGCCGAGCTCGTAGTACTCGTGCCCGGGCTGAAACCGCGCCGATCCGAAGACGGTCACGCACGGCGCCTCGAAGTGCAGCGCGCGAAACCCGCGAATGAACTCGAAGAAGATGCGGCACGCGAGCGACAGCTCGAAGCCTCGAGGCTGAGGCCCCTGGAGAAACTTCCGCTCCTTGTTGCCGTCGACGACGTAGCCCCAGGCGACGCGATCGTCGCCGGCCGGAGCGGGAAGCGGCGGTGGGCTCGCGGAGCCCGGCTCGGAGCGCAGGCTCATCGCGTGGACGTCGCGGACGCGGTCGTGGAGCGCATGAAGTTCCTCGGCCCGGGACCCGTGAAGGGCGGCATCGTGGCACGACGCCTCGAAGCGATCAAGCGGCGCCGCAGGCTACAATTCGGCGACCATCGAGGATCCACCCATCGAGCCATCGCTGCCCGTTTCGACCGGCGGGAAGATCGAAGTCGAGTGGTCGTTCGACGCGCCCGACCTCGCTGCGATCGAGCGCGTTCTTCGGGACGCGCGATCGCTCGCCGGCTTTCGCCTGTCGCCCGGCCCCGTGCTCGAGGTCGTCGACGTCTACTTCGACACTCCCGATCGATTCGTCCTTCGCGCCGGCTGGGCGCTGCGCGTTCGCTCCTGGGAGACGCGGTGCGACGCGACCCTGAAGGCGCTGGCGGCGGCGACGGGCGCGCTTTCGCGCCGCCGAGAGATCGAGCAGACGCTCGATGCGCCGAGCGTCGAGCGCCTCGTCGCCGCGGAGGGTCCGGTGTCGGATCGCGTGCGCGCCGTCGCCGGGCCGCGCCTTCTTCGACCGCTCTTCTCCGTGCGCACGCGACGGACGCTCTACACGGCGAGCGGGGACGGGGCGTCGGGTCTCGTGTCGCTCGACGATTCGCTCTTCTTCGATCCGGGCGGCCGCGAGATCGCGCGCGCGCGCCGCGTGGAGCTCGAGGCGACGGAGGCCGGCGACGCCGAGGCTCTCGCGCCGCTCGCGGCTCGTCTTCGCGACGCAGGCTCGCTCGCCCCCGCATCGACCTCCAAGTTCCAGCTCGGGATCGCCTCGAGCGAGCCCGCGGTCGAGCCGCAAGCGCCGGTGCTCGCCATCGGCCCGTCGGCGACGGCGGGCGAAGCGGCGCGCGTCGTGGTCGCGCGGCTTCTCGACGTCTTTCTGGCGAAGGAGCCCGGCACGCGGCTCGGCGAAGACCCCGAGGCGGTGCACGAGATGCGCGTCGCGCTCCGGCGCATCCGAAGCGCGCTCGACTTTCACGCGGATGCGCTCCCCGCGAGCGCTCGGCGCCTTCGAACGGGCCTGCGCTGGATCGGGCGATCGCTGGGCGAGGTCCGCGAGGCCGACCTTCTGCTCGCGCGCGTCGAGGCGGAGGCCGCCGCCGGGCTCGCGGAGCCGCACGCGCTGCGCGCGCTCGCGGATGCGCTCGGCGAGCGGCGACGCCGCGCCCGCGCGCGCCTTCTGCGTCACCTGGACTCGCAGCGCTTCGACCGCCTTCGGGGCGCGCTCGCGAGGCTCGTCGCCGCGGACGCCGTCGATCGCGGTCCCGCTCGGCTCCCCGCTCGCGAGTTCGCCGCGCCGCGCCTCGTTCGCTCCAGGAAGCGCCTGCGAAAGCTCGGCGACCGCCTGAGGCACGACTCCCCGCGCGAGGAGCTTCACGAGCTTCGAACGCGCTGCAAGCGACTTCGATACACGCTCGAGGGGCTCGGCGAGGTCGTCGGCGATCGCGCGGATCTCCTCGTTCGCCGTCTCGAAAAAACGCAACGCGCACTCGGGTCGATCCAGGACGCACACGTCGCCGTCTCGCAAATCCTCGAGGTCGTCTCGGCGCGCCGGCCGCGTCTCGCGCGCGAGGACGTCGCCGAGATCGTGAAGCTCGTCGAAAAGCTCTCGGCGGAGGAATCGGCGGCGCGGGCCCGGTTCGAGAAGGCCTACCGACGCCTGCGCGGCAAGTCGTGGAGGCGCTTGCGTCGCTCGCTCGAGAGCTGAGCGCTTCGGGCGAGGCGCTCGGGCCGCGTCGCCGCCGCTCCGCCGGCGCGGGGACGTGCGATCAGCGCGCGGGCCTTCGCGGGCGCGGGGCCCTGGACGGGGCGCGCTTCGCCCGACGCGCTGCCGGAGCCCGGGAAGGCGCGGGCGGCGCGCACAGCGACGAGCCGCGCGAGCCGTCGGCGACGCTTTGCAACGTCGCGCTGCCGAGGCTCGACTGCAGCTGCGCGAGCAGATCGTCGAGCCTTCGATGCAACGGGCAGAGCGCGTGACGGTGGGCCTCGCGGCCGAGCGGGCAAACCAGGATGCGCTCGACGGGATCGATCGCATCGACCACGTCGAGAAGCGTCGTGGTCGCCGGGTCGCAGGCGAGGCGAAAGCCGCCGCCGCGACCGCGCCGGCCGGTCACGAGGCGACGGCGGAAGAGCCACTTCACGACCTTGACGCAGTAGTTCGCCGGGACCTTCGTGATCACGGACAGCTCGCCGCTCGTGAGCGGACGGCCTTCGGCTTCGGTCAGCGCGACGGCGATGCGAAGCGCGTATTCGGCGGTCGTCGAGAGCACGTCGTTCCTCGATTGAAGAAGGCGATCGAGCGCGGCATGGTGGCACGGCACTCCTCCGCCTTCAAGCGTCGCCGCTCACCACTCGCCCCGCCGCTTCATGTCGCCCACGAGCGTCGCGGCGCGCCGTCGCGAGCCGGTCCGGCGGCGCGACCCGCTTCCGATGGGTTCGGATCCGACGGGGCGAAGGCCTGCGATTCGGCGGCGCGACGGGACGGGGCGATCGGACGCATCGGCGACCCCTTCATCGTGACAATGTGGATATGAGGATCCTCCATTCGACGAGCACATCCGAGGCGCGGCCCGGACGTCGAGGACTGCGTCGAGAGCTCGCCGGCGCGTCGGTCGGATACAATCGGCCGGCCTCGATCGACCCCGCGCCGCGAGACCCGAGAGGAGATCGCCACGATGCACGGCGACGCGCACGCGCCGAGGCTGCCGTCCGGATTGACCCGCCCGACGCCGTGGTTCGGCCAGTTCGCGAGGTCCGGCACCACGTAGTCGCCGTAGTCGCTCTTCACGGTCTTCGTTCCGCGGACGACGATCTCGGAGCCGTGACAGCCGAGGCAGCTCTCGCTGCGCGTCATGTCGGAAGCGGGAAGCGTGACGAGCTTGCCGTCTCGAAGCTCCTGCACGCCGTTCACCGACTCCGCGAGCCCGTGGAAGATCGGATTGCCCTCGAGATTGCCGCGCGCGTGCGCCCTCTTGCTCGACGCGTACTCGTCGACCTCGACCGCGTGGCACGTCTTGCAGTCGTTGGGCGAGACGACGACCGAGATCGTGAAGGTCTCGTGGCGAAACGCGTCCTTGTGCGCCGTCGGGTTCAGACCGTGGCACTCGAAGCATCCGACGGCGACGGCGCGCAAGGCCTCGGGGATCGCCGGGCTCGACACCCGCTGCTCGAGCGGCGCCTTCTTCAGCGCTTCCTCGACCGTGATCTTCGCGTGCCGGCTGGCCCGCCAGTCCGCGACGATCCCGGGCGTGGCCTGCTCGTGACACTCGATGCAGGCTTTCGACTCCTTGCTGATCGGAGGCGATTCCGGCCGCGCGTCGTCGGCTTCGGCGGCGCCCGTCAGAAAGCCCGAGATGCCGAGGATCGCCGAGAACGCGAGACGCGGACGAACCATGCGCTGGACCTCCCACGATTCGAGAGCGCGAGAGCGTACCAGCGTCGCACGTCGCAGGCGACGCCCGATTCAGCGGCCGATGGCGAGCCCTCTCACTCCGTGCCCTCCACGTGGCACTGGTGGCAGAGGTCTTCGAGCTTCCGGCCGCCGGTGTCGCCCTCCTCGGTCGGTGCGCCGTGGCCCGAGGCGTAGATGAGCCCGAACGCGTTTCGATTGCCGTGCGCCTTGTGACACGACATGCACGAGACGGCATTGTCGTGCGCCGGCCAGCGGCCGCTCGCGCTCAGGGTCTGCACCCGATTCGACGTGGACGCCCATCGCGCGAAGCTCGAGTGGCGGTCGCCGTCGGCGCCGATGGTGATGCCGCTCGTCGGGTGGCGGCGCCAGACGCGGTCCTGCACTCCGTCGCCCGAACGCCGCGACGCGTCCTCGAGGCTGTCCGTGTGGCAGCCTTGGCACCATTCCGCGTATGCGGAGCGCCCGGGCATCGGCTGGTTGAATCGCACGCGGTCGGCGGCGAACCGATCGGCGCTGCCCGGCGCGGCGCTCACCCACACGTCTTTCGTTCGGTCGTCCGTGTCCCCGACGACGTACGTCACGCGCCGGTCGGCGTCGGCCGTTCCGGGGCGAAGCACGAGGTTGCGATACTGCGTCGCGTCGCCGTGAGCCGAGTGACAATCGGTGCACACGAGCCCGCCCGGGCCCGGCGCCCAGACGCCGCCCGGCGCCGGCGTCGACGATCCCAGCGTGTGCCCCGTTCCGTGGGGAAGCGCGCTGCCGACTCCGTCGAGCGCGCCGGCTTGTCGGGGCGCGCCGACGCCGCGCGCCGCGGTCACGAGCGGAGCCTTCGTTTTCGACGTTCCGTGGCAGGAAAGGCACAAGGCGTCGATTTCCGAGCGCACGAGCGTCCGTCCGCCTTCGTGACACTCGCGGCACACGAGCGTGGCGCCGACGTGATAGTCGCCGGCGCGCGCGGGGCTCGCGGCGGCCGCGACGATGGCAAAAGCACAAAGCTGGAGAACGATTGCGCACCAGCGGCGCATGAGAGCCTCCTTGATCGACGTCCGGCAGCGATGCGGATGAGGTGGGGGAACGACGGGGCGAACGACGGTGAAGTGGCCGGGTCGGAACTCCTTGTCACGTGGGTGGCGAAGAGAGCAGCAAATCCCGGCGCTCGGCGAAAACGTTCTCCGTCGCCGGCGACTGTCGTCGGTCCCGGCGGACGATGGACTTGGCGGTGCCCTCCACCTATAAACGGGCGGTCTTCGTGGCGTCCGAAATCCGCGTCGTCGCAACGGTCCGAAACGTGAGCCCCGAGCCAGAACACCCCATCGAGCTTCAGTTCGCCGACGAGCGCGTGTCGTTCCCAGCGTCGCTTCTCGCGAAATGCAACGTCGCCGGCCCACGCTACACGAGCTACCCGACCGCTCCCGAGTGGACGGACGGCTTCGGCCCCGACGCGCTCGTCGCCGCGATCGAGAGCCCGGAGTCGAGCGAGCGGCCGCTGTCGCTCTACATGCACTTGCCGTTCTGCGAGGCGCTCTGCCTGTACTGCGGCTGCAACGTGGTCATTCAGAAGGATCATGCGCGGTCGACGCCTTACCTCGTCCGTCTCGAGCGGGAGATCGACGCGATCGCGAAGCACGTGCCTCCGGGTCGCGAGGTCGTTCAGTTTCACTGGGGCGGCGGAACGCCGACGTACTTCTCCCCCGCCGAGCTCGAGTCGCTCTTCGCGTTCACCAAGGAGCGGTTTCGGTTCTCGCCGCGCGCCGAGATCGGCGTCGAGATCGATCCGCGCGTCACGAGCGATGCGCACGTCGACGCGCTGCGGCGCATGGGCTTCAACCGCCTCTCGATGGGAGTGCAGGACTTCGATCCGAAAGTGCAGGCGACGATCCACCGCGTCCAGCCGTTCGACGAGACGAAGCATCTCGTCGACCGCTGCCGCGCCGTCGGCTTCGAGTCCATCAACGTCGACCTCATCTACGGCCTGCCGCATCAGACCGCGGAGTCCTTCGCGAAGACGATCGACCTCGTGATCGGAATCGCGCCGGACCGCATCGCGATGTTCAGCTACGCGCACGTCCCGTGGCTGAAGAAGCAGCAGGGCGCGTTCGCGAAGTTCATCCCCGACGGACGCGACAAGTTCGAGATCTTCCGGACCGGGCTGGAGCGCTTCACGAAGGCGGGCTTCGCGTACGTCGGCTTCGACCACTTCGCGCGGCCCTCGGACGAGCTGTGCGTCGCACAGCGCGAGCGCACGCTGCACCGCAACTTCCAGGGGTACACGACCCGCGCGGGCGTCGATCTCGTCGGCATGGGAGTGAGCGCGATCAGCGGCGTCGGCCGGGTGTACGCGCAGAACCCTCGCGACATCGAGGCGTACGGCGCGGCCGTCGACGCCGGCCGCATTCCCACGGTGCGCGGCGCGACGCTGACGGACGACGACGAGATCCGTCGCGACGTCATCAACGATCTTTTGTGCCACTGCGTGCTCGTGAAGTCCGAGGTCGAAGCGCGATTCGGCATCCGCTTCGATTCCTACTTCGCCGAGGAAGCGCCGCGCCTTCGCGAGCTCGAGGCGGACGGGCTGGTTCGGCTCGCGGACGACCGCATCGAGGTCACGCTGCTCGGCCGCGTCTTCCTGCGCATCGTCGGGATGACCTTCGACCGCTACCTGCGCGTGGCCAAGCCGCCCGGCGAGCGACGATTCTCGAAGACCCTCTAGTGCTCGACACGCTGGTTCTCGGCGGCGGGATCTCGGGGCTCGCGTGCGCGCACCGACTGCTCGCGGCCGGCCGAGACGTCGCCGTCCTCGAGCGCGACGCGGCGGCGGGTGGCGTGATGCGAAGCCGCATCGACGACGGGTTCCTCGTCGAAGCCGGCCCCAACAGCTTCCAGTCGAACGACGAGATCCTCTCGCTCGTTCGCGACGTCGGGCTCGACGGCGAGCTCCTGCGCGCGAACGCGAGGCTGAAGCGCTACGTCTTCTTTCGCGGCCGGCTCGAGGCGGCGCCGATGGGGCCGGGGGCGCTCCTCGGCACGAAGCTTCTCGGAGTCGGCGCGAAGCTGCGTCTCCTCCGCGAGCCGTGGGCGCCGAAGCGCACCGCAGCCGGCGACGAGTCGATCCGCGACTTCGTCACTCGCCGCCTCGGTCCGGAGGTGCACGACGTGCTCGTCGCGCCGCTCGTCGCGGGCATCTTCGCCGGAGACACGTCGCGGCTCTCGATGGCGAGCGTGTTTCCGCTGATGACGGAGCTCGAGCAAAAGCACGGCAGCCTTCTGCGGGGATTCGTGCGCCTCGCGAAGGAGCGGCGCGCCGCCGCGAAGGCGAGCGGACGGCCCGTCTCGAAGAAATCGCTGTGCTCGTTTCGAGGAGGCATCGCCGCGCTGCCGGCGCGCATCGCGGAGCGGCTCGGCTCGCGGCTCCGCCTGCGGTGCGAGACGCGGTCGATTCGAGCGACCGGCGAAGGATTCGTCGTCGTCGCGACCGAGCGCGGCGAGGAGCGCGCGATCGCCGCCTCGAGGCTGGTGATCGCCGCTTCGGTGAAGCGCGCGGCGGATCTCTTGCGGCTGCTCGCGCCGAGCACGTCGGCGCCGGCGGAGATCGCGGCGGCCGCCGACACGCTGGCCGCCGTGGAGATGCCGCCCCTCGCTTCCGTCTGCGTCGGCTACCGGCGATCCGACGTCCCGCACTCGCTCGAGGGCTTCGGCTTCCTCGCGCCGCGCGGCGCCGGCTTGCGCCTCCTCGGATGCATCTGGAGCGCGTCGCTCTTTCCGGGCCGTGCGCCCGAGGGCTTCACGCTCCTCACCTGCTTCGTCGGCGGTGCGACCGATCCGGCCGTTCGCGAGCTTCGCGACGGCGAGGTCGTCGACGTCGTCCGTGCCGATCTCGAGCGCGCGCTCGGGGTCCGCGAGGCGCCGCGCGTGCTCGCCGTGAATCGCTACGCGGAAGCGATCCCGCAGTACGTGCTCGGCCACGCCGAGCGCATCGCCGCGGTTCGCCGCGCGGTCGCGCGCGTTCCCGGCCTCCATCTCGCCGGCAACTATCTCGCGGGCGTCTCGGTCGGCGATTGCGTGCGCCAATCGGTCGCGCTCGCGAGCGAGATGACGCGCGCGACCGAGGCGGCCCCGGCCGCGCGGCGCTGATCAGTCGACGAGCACGGGGCAGGTCATGCAGTGCGGCCCGCCGTTGCCGAGGATCAGCTCGTCCGCGGGGAACCCTGCGAGATCGAACCCCGCGCGCTTCATCTCGCCGCGGATGCGAGCGGCAGACTCGAACCCGACCGCGGTTCGCGATCGGCGCGTGACCACGACGTTCAGGTGGCCGGCGCGGCTCTCGGCCTCGTCGATCGTGATGCGGCGGAACCCGCGCGCGTCGAGGAACTCCTCGAACGTCGGGTGGCGCGGCTCCGCGTGGCCGGCCTCCCAAAGCCGGCAAGGGAAGGTGCGGAACGGCTCCTCGTGGATCAGGCACAGCCGGTCGTCGAGCACCATGAAGAGCCCGTCGATGTGAATGTGGCCGTACGGCAGCGGCACCTCGAGGAAGTACTTCGCCTCGCGACCGAGCACGAGATCGCGAAGCGCTCGCGTGCCCGCCTCGTTCGCCCGATCGCACAAGGAGGCGACGACCACGTCGTCGCCGATGCGCGTCACCCCGCCGCCCTCGAGAAAGCCGGGGGGCTCGATCGCGCCGAGGATCGGGATGCCGAGCCGCCGAAGCGCGCGTCCCACGATCCACTGGTCGCCCCAGCGGCCCTTCAGGTGCGGCCCCATGAGCACGGCGCCGTTCGCGAACACGGCCGCGAGGTCGCGGACGTAGGTGAGGTTCGGGCGACGGCGAATCGTCGCGATCGAGTCGTCGTCGTCCGCGAGGATCTCGTCCACGAGGAGCGGCTCGACGCCGTGCGCTCGGAAGCGGGCGAGCATCGCGTCCCAGTCGGCTGCGAACTTCTCGCGATCGACGGGCGACGCGAAGTTGAACTCGCGCAGGTTCGTCTCGTTCACGACGTCGAGCTCGGCGCCGGGCCGGTGGACGAGGACGCGCTTCAGATCGCCGTACTCGTTTCGCACGCCGAAGGTGCTCATGTGCGTCGCTCCCGTTTCGGTCGGTTCAGCCAGAAGTAAATGGGAACGCCCGTGGCCGTCAAGGCGATGCCCGCGAGCGCGTCCGCAGGGCCGGCGACGAACGCCGCGACGAGCAGCCCCGCGAGCACGAGCCCGTAGGCGAGCGGCACCCACGGCCATCCGGGAACGCGAAATCCGCCGTCGCTCGTCGAGCGGCGAAGGCGGAACAGGGACGCGATCACGAGAACGTTCGACGCCTGAAGCGGCACGACCACGAACTGCGTGAGCGCCTCGAACCTTCCGAACGAGACGAGGGCGACGATGGCGGCGGCCGCGCACAGGAGGATCGCGCCTCGAGGCACGCCGCTCCGCGGCGAGACCGAAGCGACCGCTCGCAGGACCGCCGGCACGCGCGGCGACGCCTCCGCGGTCCCGAGCGCGCCGGCATACACGAGGCGAGGTAGCGCGAGGACGAGGCCGCCGAGCGCACCCGCCGTCGACAGGAGGACGAGCCCGTCGAACAGCCGCGCCCCGGCGGAGCCGTACGCCGCTCGTGCGACCGTCGTGGAAACCGCGTCGGGATCGGCGCGCATGTCGTCGAACGGCACGACTCGAAAGCACGCCACGTTCACGAGCAGATAGATCGCCGCGACGACGACGACTCCGAGGATCAAGCCGAGCGGCAGCGTCCGGGACGGATCGCGCACCTCGCCCGCCACGTGCGTGACGTCGATCCAGCCGTCGTACGTGTACAGGACGACCGCGACGGCTGCGCCGACCACGCCGGCGAGCGCGAGCCCGCTTCCTCCGCCGGCCGCCGCGACGCGCGTCGGCGCCGGGCCGGCGAGCACGAGCCCGCCCACGACGAGCGCGCCGACGCCGACGACCTTGGCCGCCGTCAGCGCGATCTGCGTGCGCCCGCCCCACGAGACCCCGCAAAGGTTGACCGCGGCGAAGCTCGCGATCGCGCACGTCCCCACGATCACGGGACCGGCGCCGCCCGCCCGACCGCACGCCCGACACGCCGCCTCGCCGAACAGGATCGCCATCCCCGCGATCGAGCCCGGTCCGCCCACCCACGTCTCGATCCAGATCTTCAGGAACGCCGCGAACGGGCCGAAGCCTTCGCGAATCGCGTGGTACGCGACGCCCGAGCGCGGCAAGCGCGTGGAGATCTCGCCGAGCGTGAGCGCGCCGCACGCCGTCGCCGCGCCGCAGAGCGCCCACACGAAGAACGCCTGCCAAGGCGCCTCGACGCGCGCTGCGACTTTGCCGGGCGCGAAGAAGATCCCCGAGCCGAGCACGTCCCCGACGACGACCGCGAGCACGGCGGCGAGACCGAGGCGGCGCCGCAGCGGAGCGCTCACGACGGTTGCTCGGGCTCCCTCGACGGCTCGAGCTCGATGCGAGGCCGAGGCTCCCGTCGAAGCCAGCCGTTTCGCCAGATCAAGACCGAGAGGAACGCGACGTAGAGGAGGTCCCATGCCGCCGTCGCTTGCGGTCCGGCGGCGCGAAGCAGCGGACGCAGACGGAGCTGCGAGACGTCGAAGCTCACGTGAAGGGTCGTCGTGAGAAGCAGGCTGCCGCGAGCGCCGACGTAGATCCACGTCGACACGAGCGAGTGGAGGAGCATGGGAAAAGTGGCGACCGCGAAGACGGCGAGGCGCCATTCGGTGCTCGACGAGCCGAACTGAAACCCGGCGAGATGCCACGGCGTCCAGACGAGAGCGACGTAGACGCTCGCGACCAACGGACCTTTGGTCGGCAAGAGCCGGCGAAGCGCCAAGCCTCGCCACCCGATCTCCTCGGCGGCCAGGGTGACGCTCCAGAACACGGCGCTCTTCGCGAGCGCGACGCCGTCCCACTCGGGGAGGCTCCACGCATCGACGGCCGTTGCGCCCTGCAGCCACGCGAGCGCGAGGGTCGCCAGGCTAGAGAGCGGGTAAAGGAAGATCGCGAACAGCCACCAGCGCACGGGAACTCGCCAGGCGAGGAGCGTCCGCAGGAGCGCGCGCACGCCCTCCGCGCCCTCGGTCGCGGCCGTGACGACGAGGCTGCCGATCGCCGGACCGAATGCGACGAGCCAGTAAAAGGCCGACGCCCAATCTCGGGGGATCGTTCCCTGCCGCGCTTCGCCCCAAAGAAAGCGCCCGCCGAACGACACCGCGTAGGTCAGCGCGACGAACGCGAGGACCGGGTGACGACACGTCCATGCGCGAAGGCGGCCGGCGCGCGGCGGAGCCGCGACGTCGGACGCCTCGGCGACGGCCATCGACTCGCCGCCCGGCTCGCCCGCGTCCGGAGCGCCGTCGGTCGTCACGCGAGATCGCCGGCGCGGGCCACACGCATGAGGTTCGTCGCTCCGCGAAGCGGCGTCGATCCCGCGATCACGACGACCGGGTCGCCGCGCCGCAGGACTCGCGCGCGTCGCAAGGCGGCGTCGCCGCGCCGGAGGAGCTCCTCGGTCGTGCGTCCCGCCGGAGCGACGAGCGCGGTCACGCCCCACGCGAGCGCCAGCCGCCGCCTCACTTCCTCGAACGGCGTGAGCGCGAGGATCGGCACGCACGGCCGAAGCTTCGAGAGCAGAAACGCCGTGCGCCCCGACGTCGTGAACGTCACGATCGCGACGGCGCGCGACTCGAGCGCCGCGTAGCACGCCGCGTGGGCCGTCGCCCGGTCGACGCTGCCGTCGGCTGCGGGCAAGTCGTCGCTCGCCCGGCAAGGCACGCTCGCCTCGGTGGTCCGAACGATCCGGTCCATCACGCGGACGGCTTCGAGCGGGTACTTCCCCGCCGCCGTCTCGCCGGAGAGCATGACCGCGTCGGTGCCGTCGAGAACCGCGTTCGCGACGTCGGAAGCCTCGGCGCGCGTCGGCCGCGGCATTTCCATCATCGACTCGAGCATCTGCGTCGCGGTGACGACGAATCGGTCGTGCGCGTCGGCGCGGCGGATGATCTCCTTCTGCAGAAGCGGAACGCGCTCGACGGGCAGCTCCACGCCGAGATCGCCGCGCGCGATCATCACGCCTTCGCACTCGTCGAGGATCGCGTCGAGGGCAAGGACGGCCTCGGGCTTCTCGATCTTCGCGACGATCGGCAGCTTCGCGCGCCCGATCGCGCGCCGCAGCCGGCGCACGTCGTCCGGGCCGCGCACGAACGAGAGCGCCACGACGTCCGCGCCCCACGCGATCGCGAGCCGAAGGTCGCGCAGGTCCTTCGCCGTGGGAATGCGTGCCCGCACGCGAACGCCGGGCAGGTTGATCCCTTTGCGCTCGCCGAGAAGGCCGCCGGCGACGACGTCGCACACGACCTCCGATCCCTTCACCGACGTCACCCGAAGCTCCATCGCTCCGTCCGCGAGGAGAAGTCGGGCGCCGCGCGACACCTCGCGCGGCAGGGACCGATGGCTGGTGGAGACCAGACCGGGCCGACCGAGGATCGGGCGCGTCGTCACCACGAGACGCTCGCCCGCGCGAAGGCGAATGGGCGCCCCGTTCTCGAGCGGGCCGGTTCGGATCTTCGGCCCCTGCAGACTTTCCAGCACAGTGGGATCCGAAGCTTGGAATTCACGTGACTTGAAGTCGCGGC
>JADMIO011095977.1_pt1 | contig 58621 bp, 53 predicted proteins | sample 8958161 | NCBI WGS metagenome assembly JADMIO01 (sample SAMN16585339, study PRJNA669376) | soil metagenome | isolation source: Crop rotation soil | place: USA: Cullars Rotation, Alabama | collected 2011
GTAACCGCCTGCAGGAATACTATTATAGAATTCAAAAACCAACCTTGACCTATCTGGGCTGAGACTAATTCTTGTTACCTGGTATGTAATAGCATAAGCGTAATCAGCATCCTTATCAGAAATCACATAACCGTTCTGAAATGAAAAACTACCCTGGACTGCTCTCCAGGTATTTGTTGCGGGATTATATTCCTGGAACGAGCCGGACGTACTTGGCAAATAAAAATAATTTCCGAGTCTGAAGACCCTGGCATCAGTCGGGAGATCATACAACAGATCGGCCTTTCTCGTCCATGAATTGGATGCAGGATCGTATTCCCATAAATGCCTCGAAACAGTATTAGCACCGGGAGCATCAGTATCTGTTCCTCCGGCGATATATGCCTTGTTATTCCAAACAAATGCGATGGCGTCGGCCCTGGCATTGGAAGGCAGCGGAGCTGCGAAACTCCAGGTATTGTTCGTTTCATCAAACACCTGTAAACGATTTGATCGTGTCCCTGTGTTCAGCATGCCTCCAAACAGATAACCCTTTTCGTTAATGGTAAAGTTGGCAGCTCTTGATACTTTATCCGTAGGAGCAGTAGCCGATGTCCATGTTTCCTGTAGAATATTGTATTTCCACCAGTCGATATATCCTGCATAAATGTTCTTCCCTGCCTGTACACTTGCCAGGCCAATGTTAGAGCCGCCAGGATGATCTGTCGCCCGCAAGTATGAATTGGAAAGCGGGCTTCTCGACAGTAGGGTAAACTCTATCGAACTGCAAATATGCTTCCCCTCATGCGTTATACAAACCGGTCCGGATGTTATGCCTGCAGGTATCACCACCTGAATAGTGGTGTCATCGAGAATAATTCCGGTAACCTGAACGCCATTAATGAAGACAGAGATCGCTGCGGATGCTGCGCTGTCCTGTTTTATTAAGCTGTTAAAACCTGTTCCTGTAACCAGAATTGCATCACCAATTTCGGCTGCCGAAGGAGTAATTTTTGATACGGTAATGGGTGTGTCTGTGGATTTCTCGCATGACGTGAGAAAAGTGGATAGGATTATGGCCGCAGACCACACAAGAATCTGATTCATGGTAAAGGTTTTCAGGGTACAAAATACTTCTGTAGATGCACAAAACAAAGCTCTATTCAGAAGACGGAAGGAAGCACTCACCAGGAATTTGTGGCGAAATGAAGATTTGTATGCATTTGGTTTCTTTTGAAATAACCTTATAGAACTTTTGTAGGATTGGCAGCCCCTATTAATCATTCTACATTCGGCCATTAAAAACTTCGATATGAAAAAAGTATTCGCCGTCCTCGGTTCGCTAATGATTGTTGCCGGTCTAAAGGCGCAAAAGGATACAGTCATTAAAAAAGAAACGACACCACCCGTCAACGCCAAAGGTCTCGATAGCTCCAAGAGCAAATCGGCTCCAGAGAATCAGCTTTCAAGTCATTATCTAAAAATTAATAATCAAAAAGCACTTCCTCCCAAAGACAAGGACACTGTAAAGCCTGATAAAAACCGGATAAATGCATGGCCGAGCAAGGTGCATGCTCCAGAAAGGTGACTTCTATTACAAAACCTACAAATGGTTAGAAAATAAAAGCATAACCTTCAGCCAACATGTTTGCTAATTTTTTTACACGAAAAAGGAACTATAAGCCGCTCCAATTGGAAGTTAGGGCGAGTAGTATTCATGGAACGGGCGTTTTTGCCAAAACACAATTTAAGCCGGGGCAACTCATTGAAGTGGCCCCGGTAATTCCAATGGACGATCGAGAAAAAGACCTCTTGCGAAACTCCTCATTACATTCTTATTATTTCCTGGTAAACAATAAGGCAGTAAGCGTAGTAGTAGGACTCGGATACGCTTCGCTGTACAATCACGCTTCGCATGCAAATGCTCGATACAGCATTAACCTTTCCGAATTATCCATTTCCATCATCGCCTGTAAAAGCATATCAACGGGTGAAGAAATCACCATCAATTATAATGGCAGTCCCGATGATATGTCGCCAGTATATTTTAGCTGCAACAGTTAATGACTGCACAAGGCCTATATACCAAATCAACGAAAGGAAAAGGCAGGGGTGTGTATTGCGATCATCGCATCTTAAAAGATGAAATTATTGAAGAATGTCCTTTATTGATCATCCCCGAAAATGAACATGAGCGATTTGACACAACGAAGCTGGCGGACTATTTTTTCTCATTCGATAAGTCTGAAAATACAAAAGCGCTTGCACTAGGATTCGGCTCGATCTATAATCATAAGCGTCTTTCAAACGCGAATTACTGGATCGATATGCAAGCGAAGACCATTACCTTCTATGCGATCGAGAACATTGACAAGCACACCGAGATCTGCGTCAACTACGGCGGAACTCCCGGGATGGACTATAGGACGTGGTTCACAGCAAGAAACATTAAGTATCATGATGCTTAAAATCGGATTTCAAACGAATTAGCGGTGCCACCTAATCTGCTCCGGGAAGTTGGTGGTACGTATGATACGCGACATTGCCTGCATTCAAAATAGACATCTCAAGTCTAACTATTTTTCCATCGTACCTTCAGGTTTCGATCTTTCAACCATTGAAATCTTAAATATGAAACGTGTTCCTGCTTTACTAGCCATCTGCGTTTGTTTGGCTGTTTCAATTCACACCAATAATGCGCAGGCACAACAGGCGAGGCCTGCGTTTAATCATATTTATCTTGGAGTTCATAATATAGATTCCTCGATTGCTTTTTATACCAGAGCATTTGACCTGAAAGTGACGTACCGAATAAGCCAGCTAGATATTACGCAAACAGATTCTGCGTTCAAACGCGTAGTGAACATCGCTTTCCTGAAATTTTCGGGTCAGGACCTGGTATACGAACTTGGCGAGCGCTCCGATAAAAGCGATACCACCATCAGAACGGGTAACTTGTATCAACACGTGGGCGTTGAAATTAAAGATGTAACGGCCACGCTCAAACGAGTATTAGAGGCTGGAGGCAAGCTGGCTGTCCCCGTCAGGCAGGTAAGAACTAACGGTGGTCTCACCATCAAGCAGGCGGTGGTCAAAGGCCCCGATGGAGAATCGATTGAGTTAGTGGAAATCATTTCCGGCGATTATTAATATCAGAATAACCGAATAACTGAATAACCGAATAACTGAATAACTGAATAACCGAATAACCGAATAACCGAATAACCTAATCAACCATTCCAACTGATTGGCAGCTTTGCAACTTCTCCTTCCCAAGCTATAATCAAATTCGCTCCCTCAGTTGTTGCTTCAAATACCATCGTAAAATATTCTATGCGTGTATTGTGATGGGTAACTGGTATTACAAATTTCTCAACATCTTTCTCAGTAGTCTGGTTTAAACCCCAGGAATCAACGTTAGTGTTAAACACAATCGTCCATTGATCTGGTTCGGGAATGCAATATAAAATGTATCGTCCGGCCTTTATTTTTCTCCCTTGAATTTTGACGTCCTGGTAAACTTGTATTTCTGTAGCCTCGTTAGCTCCAAGTCGCCAGCGTTCCCCATAGTTAAGAAAGCCATGAAACAGCGTTCTTCCCTTTAGTTGTGGTCTGCTATATATCACTCTCATGACAGGTGGCTTCTTTTCAGGACTGTCCATTTTTAATAGAGGATATTTCACCGGAAAATAACTCATGTCCATGGGAGAGGGATCAACAGGTACGTAGGCATTTGCATTTTCAGCGGTGACGGGATAAACTGTATCCTTCACTTGCGCGATAGTTTTATTAGAATTGTTTTTTGGACTCCCATTACATGCCAGAAGAAGTATCAGGAATAATCCGGAGCTTATATTGATTAATAGCCTCATAGTGATAACATTTGAAAAATCGAGGCTGTGAAAATAATTGTTTGATTTGGTAATAATGGAATCGCCAAAAAAATATTGATTGTGTATTTGTCACGAACCGACAACACGAAAGCAATTGCTGAAATCATTCAGTGAAAATGGTTTCCTGAAAACTATCACGAACATTACAGCAGGTATAAAAGAAAACAACTTATCCGCGGATTAATGGCTAGCTTTGGTTGCTCCTTTAGTGTTTCTTCGTTGTAATCTTCGCGCGATCTTAGAACACTCTTTTAGCTGGTTGAATAAGCCATAGCGGATTGATAAAAAAGAAATTAAAAACTTTATATGATAAAAGCTAACGAATTAAGAATTGGTAATTATATATTGATTAATGGCGCGCGCCAGCAAGTAAATTCAATTAATGCGCGCAACAACGGCATTCAGGTTGGTTATCTCGTTGCGGGCGTTGAGAAGGTTGAGAATTGCACGTCGGCCACCGTTCAACCGCTCCTACTAAGTAATGAAGTGCTGGCTGATTGCGGGTTTGAATTTGACGACTATTATAAATTGTGGCAGAAAAAAATTGATGGAAAAAAAGCTGATATGCAAATTAACCTGGACTATGACATCACAGATTTCATGCGCAGGCCTCTTATAAAAGCAATCACCTCGCTTCATCAACTGCAGAATATTTATTTTGCATTGAAAGGAAATGAACTTGAATTCTCTAAGCAAAAGGACCTTGTTCATTAGATCAAAAAAAAGTGCACTCAATTACGTATGCTCCTAACTCAACATGTGTGTAACTAAAACCGTGAGCCATTTATTAAAGACTACCTTACAAGTATTGCTGGTTATTCTACCGGCAGGTAAATCAAAAAAATGTCAGATATCACACAAGTTGTTAGTGACAACAAGAACATGACCACATTGAAAAAAGGCGTCCTTGCCTCAGGCTTGGACAAGGTGCTAAGCGGGAATGGTCCTTTCACAGTATTCGCTCCTTCTGATCTTGCTTTTAGAAAGCTGGATACCGGAAAATTTGAAACCCTTCTGAAACCTGAAAACAAAGCTAAACTTGAAGACATCTTAAAATATCACATAGTTCCAGGTAAACTAAGCTATAACGATCTGAAGGATGGTGAAAAGCTAAAAACAGTTAATGGCCAGGAATTATCTATTCAAGTAAAAGACGGGCACGTACGCGTTCAGGGTGCCGAGATTGAAAATCATGATCTGCAAACTTCCAACGGAGTAATCCATGTTCTGGACACTGTAATGATCAAAAACTAACAGCTTTCTGTCAGTAGCTAATCATGAGTGTATACTTGTGGTTAGCTTATCTACCCCTCTTCATTCTTTATTCCGCCAGCATCCATTCTTTCATTCTTATTTCAACGGAACCTTAATTAGCCATTCCTGATACTGCAGGAACTCACTCTATGATGCCGTTGCATCTGTAGCATCGTTGATATATTAAGAGGTCTGCGACCTTCAACATGTGAATTATACAGCAAATTGACAACATTGTATGGTAGACATTCACTTTAATGTATGCACCTTGCAATAGCACCTGTTAAAACACCATACCATCCGAAAGCACGATTCAAAAGATATTATTTACACAATCAATTTAAAAAATTATTATGAAAAAAATTCTCTTTCTATCTCCTCTTCTATTAGCCGTAAGTTTTCTTTTTGGGCAGTCAAGCGAAGGACTGGTTACTTATCAGAAAAAGCAACAACCTGCCGCAGTCATTTCTTTACCATATTCAGTGGAATTGATAAATATGGTGATGGGAGATTACCTGTCGAAAAAGGGTTCGAAGGCAAGTGACATCAAAGGTTTTAAAACCTATAGAAATACCCGACTGATGGATAATGACAGTGTTAGCGCGGACTTGTATTTTAAAATCGACGGCGCAAATACTAAAGACAAAGTTCAATCCACAGTGTACCTAATGGTAGGCGTTCCTAATGAAGATGTTGCCAACCGAAATCCTGGTGCACAATTCAATATGGAGCAGGCGAAAACCTTTCTCAACAACCTGGTTCCTGTAATGGAATCTTATAAGCTTGAAATACTAATAAGAGATCAAAATGACCTGGTTATTCGGGAGGAAAAGAAGTCAAAATCATTAACCGACGACGGACTTGATCTAAGCAAGAAGAAATTCGATTTGGATCGGAAACTTGAAGGAAACAAGCAAGACCTGGAAAAACAAATTGCAGAAGTGGAAAAACAAAAACAGGCTTTAGCATTGTTGATACAGCAACGAAAATCATAACCCCATTATCAGCATATATCAAATCTGTGAGCGGTACATCATGCTCACAGATTTGTCTAATTAATGAAAGTGGTATCAAGACCGTGAACGATCCTCAGATAAAAATTTAAACCGTATTTTGTAACAATAAAACCTCTAAATTTTTTCAGATTGTTTCTTAATCGAGGATTTGATGAATTCCTCAATAAGTTTCGGTCTATCTGAGTGAAGATCTATATTAAAAATATGGTTTGCATCCGCTGCAAAATGGTAGTGAAATCCGAGCTCGAGAGGCTGGGCATTCAATGGGAGTCTATTGATCTTGGCGAGGCCGTTGTGAAGGATCCGGTATCTGCTGAGGAGCTCAGGGAACTAAATAGTGCCCTTTCAAAATCCGGCCTCGAGATAATGGATGACAAAAAGAGCCAGTTGATTGAGAAAATGAAAACCATCGTGATTGAGCAGATACATTATACAGAAGAACCTCTAACCATTAATTTCTCTGAGTTTTTATCGAGTAAGCTCAACTATGACTATACATATCTTTCTAATCTATTTACATTGACCCAGGGAATGACGTTAGAGCATTATATTATTTCACACAAAATAGAAAAGGTGAAAGAGCTGCTGGTGTATCAGGAACTAACGATTAGTGAAATAGCTTTTAAGATGAATTACAGTAGCGCCGCTCACCTGTCGAAACAATTTAAGAAGGTCACCGGTTTAACAGCGTCTGAATTCAAGAAAATACAGAACAGGAAATTTAGAGATCAGGATAAACTTTGAAATTATCTCAGCTTCGACAAAGGAAAATCACATGACTCGGAATTCAAATAAAACACACGATGGCGATCTGGAAAACAGTAAGGCACATATTCTGGTTGAGATTATAGAATACGTGCCAAATGCGGTTTTGATAAAGACGATTATCAAAAAAGCAACAGGAAATGTTAGCGCCATGTCATTTGATAGCAACGAAGGACTCACAGAAAAAACATCCCCTTTTGATTCCTTTGCCCAGATCATTGACGGAAAAGCAGAGATCATCATTGACGGCCAATCCATCCAACTCTCAACAGGCCAGGGAATCATCATACCAGCGCATAGATCCAATATCATAAAAGCCAAGGAACGCTTTAAAATGATATTGACGGTGATTAAGAGCGGTTATGAAGACTAATGACAAGAACACTATCGAAGCACAGAATTGAAAAAAGTCAGCGCTAAAAATCCCAACAATTGAACAGTGAATTATATAGCATTAACCAAGAAATATGTAGCAGTTTAATCGCCCATTGTGTCGACCTTTACCCTAATTGTTTGGGTCATTCGACCTCTGGATTTCTTCCATCTGGGTAAATACTGAGCTCAATACCACTCGAAAGCAGTGTTTACCCTTCTTTTAACCTCAATAAAAATTGTCCAAATGCAAGTTGAAGCACCGGTAATCATCGTTGCCGATGATGATCGTGATGATTCTTTAGTTCTTATAACGGCCTTACTCTCGCTGAAGCAAGAGTTAACGATCATAGCCGTTTCAAATGGTGAAGAGCTCATTAACATCTTAAAGAGAGTTTCTCCAGAATTTATTTTCCTGGATATTAATATGCCCAAAAAAAATGGTTTTGAAGCTCTAAAATTTATCCGCTCAAATAACACGTTAGATCAATCAATAGTAATCATGTGCTCTACGTCCAGCTCCACCAATGACCTTAGGATGTCCCAGGAATCAGGAGCTGATTTATATATTACAAAGACTCCCAGCTTGAAATCTTTCAACAAAATGATCGAAGAGATTTTTAAAAGGGATTGGACAGGTAAAAGAACAGACGCTGTTCCAGGAGCATTGGCTCTTTTACATGTTCAGTAAAGCAAAAAGGAAAATGAATTTCATTTCTATAAAAATAAATTTTGGTAAAATCTAAAACAAATAGGGTGGCCGGCTCTAGTCTTAAATTATTAACCGTTTCGGATTTGATGCTGAGCTCCGCTCCACGGAAGCGAGCATATCTCTTTATTAAAGGCCATAATGAACCGTTGGCAAAAAAAGGAAGCGAGTATGATTCATTTATCAGCAGCGTGAATGAGGGATCTGCAATTTCGTTCTACAAGAGAGAAAAGATTAGCGATGAGTCCAATTCACAACAGCGTGTCGCCATTTCGCGATTTGGAAAATTATTTGAAAAATTCTGTAAGCCTTGCGAGGAAGAATCACCTATGTATTTTAAGGCTTCCCAAGTTGCTTCATGAGCCGCACATGTGAGCGAATGGCCTGTGTCATTGACGGGTAATAGTGATAGGGAAGGTCAAATAGTTTGCATTGTCTCCTGACTATTTCACTCAATGCGCGATAGTGTACGTGGCTGATGTGTGGAAAAAGATGATGCTCTATCTGGAAATTCAAGCCTCCTATCAACCAGGATATCACCTTGTTTTGAGCAGCAAAATCTGCTGTGCTTCGTATTTCATGAATTGCCCATTCTGAATCAATAATTTTTTGATCTTGTCCAACCGAATCAAAATTTGTTTTTTCTACTGCATGCGCCAATTGGAAAACGATCGACAAGGTGAGCCCCATCGTCGCGTGAATGATTAGAAAACCAATTAGCCATGGCTGCCAGCCTAAATAATAGATGGGTATGGCGACATAAAAGGTGACATACAGCAATTTGCTGCACCAAAATATGATGTGTTCCTTCAAATCAATTTTCTTTATAACAGTAGTGTGGATCTTTTTCGAAAAGTATTTGTAAAAATCAGTTACGAACATCCAGGAAAGTGTGCTGACAGAATACAGAACAAACATGTATAGAAACTGGAAACGATGAAGAGGCATCCACTTTTGTGTAACACATTGCCTTAATAGAGGGCCATTGGAGATATCGTCGTCAATCCCATCTATGTTGGTGTAGGTATGATGGACAATGTTGTGTTTTATCTTCCAGATAAAAGCATTGCTGCCGAGGGCATTCATGCTAAAACCCATCAGATCATTGACCCATTTTTTCTCTGAGTAGCTACCATGACATGCATCGTGCATAACATTAAAAGCTATACACACCAGGGTCAACCCAAATAAAGCCGAAAGCAACATGCCCATGATCCCAATGTAACTCCCAAATAGAAGGTAAACATAAATGGCAATTGCAGAGGGTATCAATATAAGGGCCTTCGCATACAATTTCCAGTTTCCTGTTTTTTTGAGTCGCCTGGAACTAAAATAAGCATCCACGGAAATCTTTACCGATTGGAAAAAAGACCGATTACTATTATTAAAAATCACTTTAGGCATGCATAAATATTCTTACTTCAACGAGGTCATTCTTTATCCTTCAATTCATCCTTGCTAACGTAAATCTTGTGCCCTTTCTTATCCACCCAATAGTATTTTGAATGTTTGTCAATGTAAATGGTTTCGCCATTTGGACCTACTTTATCCTTGTAAGTCTTGTCTATTGTTTTGGATTTACCTTTAGAGGAAACCTCAGCCGTCTTATTGCCCACCTTCTTTGCGGTGGTTGTAACTGCATCTTCAACCTTCTTTGTTGTACTCTGTGCCGAAGCTGAGGAAAATCCGATTAATATGGCCGCGATTGAAATGCCTACAAATTTTTTCATTGTTTCTTTTTTAAAATTTCTATCCTAATTATCTGGTTAATACCGACAATCAGCATACACAAAATTGAGCCAATCTAAGTTGACCCCTGCTATACAATTCCCGAAATATCCTATATTATTCACAGGTTGACTGTAGCGTTCGGATTTATAATGGTAGCTTACATCGCTCAGCTTAAACTAATTAAAGAATTGTTCATCTCTCCTACTCCTTGCACTACAACGGTCAGTGGCAGGATGCTTAATTCACTTCGCCCCAGGAACCGCTGCTGATCTTTCAAGAATTGAGTATGGAAAACTTTAAGATCGTCATTTTGATCATGGCCGTATTGCTGAGTTTATCGGCAATCATTGATAAACTGAAAATTCCGTATCCGGTACTACTTGTACTGGTGGGATTGATCATCGGCTTCATCCCGTTTCTGCCGGACTTTACCCTGGATCCTGATATTATTTTTCTCGTCTTCTTACCTCCATTGCTTTATGATGCTGCTTCGCGCACATCCTGGCACGACTTCAAAGCCAACATAAGACCCATCTCTGCACTAGGCATTAGTCTTGTTTTTTTTACGACAACTACTGTTGCCATAACCGCGCACTATTTCATTCCGCATTTTGGTTGGCCATTGGCATTCCTGCTCGGAGCAATCGTGTCTCCGCCTGATGCAGCAGCAGCATCGGGAATAATTAAAGGACTTGGATTAAACAAACAGGTTGAAAATATCCTGGAAGGAGAAAGCCTGGTCAATGATGCGTCTGCTTTAATTGCCTATCGGTACGCTCTTGCAGCAACCATTTCGGGAGGATTCATTTTCTGGCAGGCCGGACTTCAGTTTTTACTCGTGGCTGGCGGAGGAATAATAATTGGTCTGTTGGTTGGCGCAGTTTTAGTCTTCCTGCATAAAAAAATTGAGAACCATCCTATTGTTGAAACAAGTCTTACGCTTTTAACCCCATTCTTATCCTATCTAGCCGCAGAGCAGGCGCACACTTCAGGTATCCTCGCGGTAGTAACTACAGGTGTGTTCATATCATGGCGCGAACCGGAAATATTTTCATATCAAACAAGGATGCAAACGAGAGCCTTTTGGGATACGTTAATGTTCCTATTGAACGGGTTCATCTTTATCTTAATTGGTTTGCAACTGCCCGGCATATTAAAACAGTTGCCAAATTATAAGATGTCGACACTTGTCGGTTATGGGTTAATCATTAGTTTAGTTACCATCATCGTTCGGATCCTTTGGGTCTTTACCAGCGCCTGGTTCTTTAATCTTTTTACCTGGAAAACGAAAGGAAGCAATCCATTACGCGACATACAAAGACGTGAGCGAAGTGACACCTGGAAAAATGTACTAATTGTTGCATGGACCGGAACACGAGGAGTGGTTTCAATGGCCGCGGCTCTTGCCTTGCCGTTCACACTTGATAATGGCAAACATTTTCCGCAAAGGCATCTGATCATATTCCTTTCTTTTGTTGTCATCTTTCTGACATTGGTGGTGCAGGGCTTTTCACTTCCGTTGCTGATCCGAATTCTTAAAGTACAACCTTCGGGCAATGAGGATAAAGAAGAAAAGGAACTTCAATTGTACGTGGCCAGCAGTACCCTTCATTTTATTGACCATGAACTTTCCAAAAAATTAAACGCCGGGATCAGGTCTGAGTTAAGGAAAAAATATGAGCAATTAACCACAAGATTAGATAAGGAGATTCATGCGCACAAATTAAACGAAAAGCAGAAACGTCAAATACCGGTGCGAACAATTTCACCGATGCAGGAGGCACAGCAAGAAATTGGACTGTTTCAACGGGAGTTGCTTCTTAAACTTCATAAGGATGGCAAATTCAGTCATGCGGCAATAAAGCAGGTAGAAAAGGATATGGATATAGATGATTTAAAATTCAATCAGCTGCTGCCAAAAGATGAACAATCAAGTGATACTTAAAACAGGATTTTAATTTGTGAAAGTCAAGCTCACTGGAGTTCGTTATTTAATACCGGTTGATTTCGTTCAAGTAATTTCTCTAAAATTTTTTCGGATTCTTCTTCGGAGTTGACCAGGTCGTACAAGCTAACTTTGTCCAATACATGGTCCACGGCAAATTGTATCATTTGCCAGAGCGAACGTGCAGAGCAGTCCACTGAATGCGTACATAATTTTAGAGAACCTGCGTGAGATCCACAGAACTTTTCATCGAACAATGCACCTCCCAGGCCCTTTAAGACATCGTTGATATTAATCTCCTTTGCCGGTTTAGCCAACACATACCCACCCTTATATCCCGGAGTGCTATTAATAAATCCTTTCATGCGGAGTACGCGCGCGAGTTTAGCTACGTAATGACTACTGATTCCTTCTGCTGCGGTTAATTGAGGAATGCTCAAACCTTCTTCAGTTTTGCAGCCGGCAATACGGATCAAAATGCGCAAGCCGTATTCTTCCTGTGCGGTTACTTTCATAATAGCATTTATAACATTCCTAATTCCAGTTGAGCTGCTTCGGACATCATGCTCTTGTCCCAGGGAGGACTCCAGGTAACGGCTACATGAACGTCATTCACACCTTCAATAGCCCTCACCTTTTGATCAACTTCGATGGGTAATGACTGGGCAGACGGGCAACTGGGTGTTGTCAATGTCATTGTGATCTGAACATTATTTATGGGAAGAATGTCCACTTCATAGATCAATCCCATTTCATAAATGTTCACCGGTATTTCGGGATCATAAATGGTTTGCAATGTCTCAATTACTTTTTGCTTCAGCATTTCTGTATCCATGATCATGCGGTATTTGAGAATTTTTTACTTTATATGCCAGCGCAAAATTTTTCATCTGCTTCACCATCGAGAGCAAACCATTGGACCTGGTTTGCGCCAGGTGAGTAGTCATCCCGATTTGCTCGATAAAATTCAATTTGGCGTTTATGATCTGTTCAGGGGTTTGACCAGACAGTACTCGGATTAACATGCTGATCAATCCTTTCACAATCACCGCATCGCTTTCTGCCTTGTAGAAAACTTTTCCGTCTCTATAATCCGCGACTAACCAAACTGTCGACTGACATCCTCTTACTTTGTTCTCGTCAATTTTATATTCTTCTTCCAGCGGCGGTAGTTTTTTTCCGAGATCAATAATGTACTCGTACTTACTTTCCCAATCGTCAAACAGGGAAAATTCGTCAACTATTTCTGCTTCTATCTCTGGTATGGTCTTATTATCATCCATGAATTACGACAACAATTTTATCGCTTTTTCTAATCCGGCAACTAATACATCAATTTCTTCTTTGGTGTTGTATACTGCAAACGAAGCCCTTGCTGTACCGGGAATTTCAAAACGCTTCATTAATGGTTGTGTACAATGATGGCCTGTCCTTATTGCAACTCCACGATTATCCAATAATATTCCCAGGTCCTGCGGATGAATATGGTCGATAACAAACGAGACAATACCTACTTTTTCCTTAGCTGTTCCTATGATGCTTAGTCCGGGTATGTCCCCTAGTTGCATTGTTGCATATTGCAGGAGTTCTTCTTCGTGTTTCCGAATATTTTCTTTTCCAGTTTGTTCGATAAAATTCAAGGCTGCCTGAAAGGCAATCACATCCGCGATGTTAGGAGTGCCTGCTTCATATTTGTAAGGCAGGTCATTATAAGTTGTTTTTTCGAAACTCACTTCCTTGATCATTTCACCTCCACCCTGGAACACTGGCATCGCTTCCAGTAAATCCTTCTTACCGTAGAGAACACCAACACCGGTAGGGCCGTATGCCTTATGAGCTGAAAAAACGAAGAAGTCGCAATCCATTTCCTCAACATCAATATCCAGATGCGCAGCAGATTGAGCACCATCAACCAACACCCTGGCGCCGGCTTCGTGCGCGGCAGCGATTAACTGTTTAATTGGATTGATAGTACCTAACGCGTTGGACACATGCACTACAGCAACCAATTTAGTTTTCGGTGTAATTAATGCATTGTATTCCTCCATCATCAACTCACCTTTGTTGTTGATGGGAATTATTTTAAGTAAAGCTTTTTTTTCTTCGCACAGCACCTGCCACGGAACAATATTGGAGTGATGCTCCATGGTGGAGATAATGATCTCATCTCCGGCCCTAATATTCTGCCGACCCCAGGTATAAGCTACCAGGTTAATTCCCTCGGTTGTACCGCGAGTGAAAATAATTTCCTCTCTCGACGCCGCATGAATGAATTGTTGAACAAGATCGCGGGTATGCTCAAACGCTGCTGTAGCCTCTTCGGCCAAACTGTGAATGCCGCGATGAATATTGGCATTATATCCTTTATAATAATTCACAAGCGCGTCAATTACCGACTGAGGCTTTTGAGTTGTAGCAGCATTATCGAAATACACTAGCCGCTTCCCTTTCACTTCCCGTTTCAGTATTGGAAATTGTTGACGTATCAAATCAACATCAAATCCTTTTTCTATCGTAGATGAAACTTTCATGCTAGTCAAATACCAAACGTTCCGCAATCAGGTGGTGAATATGTTTACGAATGATTTCAGGCTTTATTTGCTCAAGAATGTCTGCTGCAAATGCTTGAAGCAATAACGACCTGGCAATTTTCTCACTAATGCCTCTCGATCTCAAATAGAATAACCCCTCTTCATTCAACTTGCCTACAGTGCAACCGTGAGAACATTTTACATCGTCGGCAAAAATTTCCAGTTGTGGCTTGGCATAAACGCTGCAGTTGTCGGACAAAAGCACATTTTTATCGGATTGATACGCGTTTGTTTTTTGTGCCTGTTGACGAACGAATATTTTTCCATTAAAAACTCCTGTGGCATTATCATTCAACATGCCTTTGTATGATTCATTACTGAAGCAATTGGGCTTCACATTATCGACCACGGTATGGTTATCAATGTGACTGTGGCCCTGTTGAAAATACAAACCATATAAATGTGCTTCGCAATGTTCTGCTTCCAGGATCACGTTCAGATTGTTTCGAACAATGCCTCCGTTTAATGAAATGGTTACGCTATGAGTATGGCTCTTCCCTACTTGCCGGATATGTGTGGTACTTACCTGGTTGGTGTGATCCTGATCGTTTTGAATCTTATAATATTCCAGTCTTGCATCTTGTTCTACCGCTATTTCCATTACCTGGTTGGTAAAACTTTCGCCTTTGCCAAGAGTTGCATACGTTTCTACGAGTTGAACATTTGCACGCTCGTCCACATGCATGAGGCTACGAGGCTGAGCAAAAATATTTGCCGAACGCCCATCAACTATATTATAGATGTACAATGGATGTTCCAACTCATGGCCCCTTTTTACCTCAACAAAAATGCCACCGTGAAGAAATGCGGTATTCAGTGCATTGATTCCATCTTTCAGATAATTGCTGCTATGACCAAGATGTTTTAAGACGATCTCTTTATACTCACCTCTTGCCGCCTCTTCCAAAGGCAGCACCACCAATCCTGCTGAGCGAATGGAAGAAAGAGTAAATGAAAACAAACCGTTTACGAATACCAACTCATTTGCCCGGTCATGACCCGGCAACCGCAAGGCGTCCAAATCAACGGAAGAAATGGAAGAATTGGACTCGCTCGCTGGAATCTGATGTTCCTTATTGAATACGCCACCAATGCGCGTATACTTCCATTCCTCATGCCGGGATGTGGGAATACCCATTTGATTGAAAGTATCGAATGCGTTTCGTCGAATGGTAGTGAGTCCGGACGTGCCGTTACCGGCCTGATATTGATTAAAACGTTCTTTAAAAGTTTCTATAGTGCTCATGCAATTTTCTTTATTGAATTCGTCCTACACTGTTTCTCCAATATTTACCTCGTTCCGGATAAAGTCATAGCCTTTTTCTTCCAGTTCCAGTGCCAGCTCTTTCGGACCTGATTTCACGATGCGTCCATTATACAATACATGCACAAAATCAGGGATGATATAATCCAGCAAGCGCTGATAGTGCGTCACCACCAGGATACCATTTTCTTTGTTGCGTAATTTGTTTACACCATTTGCAACAATACGGATCGCATCAATGTCGAGACCCGAATCGGTTTCATCCAGGATTGCCAATTTCGGTTCGAGCATCACCATTTGGAAAATTTCATTACGTTTCTTTTCTCCGCCGGAAAATCCTTCATTAAGTGACCGGCTCAGCAAAGATTTTTCAATATCCATCAATGCCATTTTTTCTTTCATCAACTTTAGAAATGCCACGGCGTCCAGTGGTTCTTCGCCGCGGTATTTCCGGATTTCATTCACGGCGGTTTTGATAAAGTTGATAGTGCTGAGACCTGGGATTTCCACCGGGTACTGAAATGCAAGAAACAATCCTTCTCCTGCTCTGTCTTCAGGTGACATTTCCAGAAGATCTTTTCCTAAAAAATCAACGGATCCATCGCTCACTTCATAATCTTTCCTGCCTGCCAGAACAGACGCAAGCGTACTCTTACCGGAACCATTGGGCCCCATAATAGCGTGCACTTCACCCGGCTTTATTTCCAGGTTGATGCCATTCAATATTTTCTTTCCTTCCACGCCCGCATGTAAATTTTGAATCCTCAACATGATATTTTTTTTCGTCTTTAAAATTGAATATGGTAGAGTTGATCATTACCCCACACTTCCTTCTAAACTTATGGCCAGTAATTTTTGTGCTTCCACGGCAAATTCCATAGGCAACTGGTTCATCACTTCTTTAGCAAAGCCATTGATGATAAGTGCTACTGCTGTTTCTGTGTCGATCCCTCTTTGATTACAATAAAAGATCTGGTCCTCTCCTATTTTTGAAGTAGTTGCTTCGTGTTCCACCAGTGAGCTGCTATTTTTAATTTCGATGTAAGGGAAAGTATGCGCTCCACATTTGTCGCCCAGCAAGAGGGAATCACATTGCGAAAAGTTCCTGGAATTGGCTGCCCTCTTACTTACATGCACCAATCCCCTATAACTATTATTACTGAAGCCGGCTGAAATGCCCTTCGATACAATTCTGCTTTTGGTGTTTTTTCCCAGGTGTTGCATTTTAGTGCCTGTATCCGCCTGCTGGTGATTATTGGTAACTGCTACAGAATAAAATTCTCCTGAAGAATTATCACCCTTTAAAATTACACTTGGATATTTCCAGGTAATGGCCGAACCGGTTTCAACTTGTGTCCAGGAAATTTTGGAATTCACTCCCTGGCAAATTCCGCGCTTCGTTACAAAATTGTAGATACCACCATTGCCTTGCTTGTCGCCAGGATACCAGTTTTGTACTGTTGAATATTTTATTTCAGCATTGTCAAGGGCTATCAATTCCACTACTGCAGCATGCAGTTGGTTTTGGTCTCTCATCGGAGCCGTACAGCCTTCCAGGTAACTCACGTAACTTCCTTCCTCGGCTACTATCAGTGTCCGCTCAAACTGGCCTGTGTTTTCCGCATTGATCCGGAAGTACGTCGACAATTCCATCGGACAGCGAACGCCTTTCGGGATATAACAAAATGAACCATCGCTGAACACTGCCGAATTCAAAGCCGCAAAATAATTATCTGTAATGGGTACTACTGTGCTTAGATATTTTTTGATGAGTGCCGGATGCTCCTGAATGGCTTCGCTCATTGAACAAAAAATAATCCCTAATTCGGACAATTGCTTTTTGAAAGTAGTGCCGATGGACACGCTGTCTATCACCGCATCCACAGCAACTCCGCTCAATCTTTTTTGTTCATCGAGCGAGATGCCGAGTCTTTCAAAAGTTCTTCTCAACTCTGGATCCACCTCGTCCAGACTCTTCACGTTTCCTTTTTGCTTTGGAGCTGAATAATAGATAATATCCTGGTAATCGATCGGGCCATATTTAATATTCGCCCATTTTGGCTGTTCCATCTTTAGCCAGTGGCGGTAGGCTTTCAGCCTCCATTCCAGCATCCATTCGGGTTCATTCTTTTTAGCGGAAATGAACCGAACGATATCCTCATTGAGTCCCTTAGGCGCCTCATCAGATTCGATATCGGTGGTAAACCCATACTTGTAATCCGTGGAAACTGTTTTTTCTATTGCGTTGAGCCCGTCATCCATATTGACCTTCATCATGATACTTCCAAAGGTACGATCAATCTGTACAAGAAAGTATAAATAGTGGATAGGTCCGAGCTAAGACCATCAAACTGAGCAAGTTTTCTCGGTGGAGTCTCAAGCTGCGACTAGGTGAATTATGTAATCCGCTTTGCGGCGCACAGGTAAAACGGATTGTTGCCAAATGCATTACTCTTGCCAATATTTCGATCTCAATTGCTTTAGATATTCTACACTCTCTTTTGAAAAAACAGGATATGTTCCCGGGTATTTCTTTGCAGCCACATTATAAGTGAGCATAAAGGATATCGGGTCCTCAACCGTGATGATATGCTTTTGGAGTAGCCCTGCTTTTTGAATCACATTGCCCATGAACCTCCCGGGAATGTGTCCGCCATTTGTACCAAGCGCGTTTGCAAGATCAGCGAAGCCATTGAATTGCTTGATTACTTGCTCGGAGCCGAAGCAAAGCTTGAGTAAGCTATCAATACTCCTGATATATTTTATAGAAAGAACCTGATCATTAATTGTAAGCTGCTTCACTTGCTCATAAACCGGAGATTCTTTTTTCAAAAGCAAAGGTTTGTCGATTAAATCTGCGATACCTTCTTCCGATACATTTTCCAAAACGTAAAGCAAGTTGAAGTCCGGAGCATTGTAGTCGATATTTTTTTTCAATGCTTTTTGGAAAGCAACGGATACAAAAGAATGAAAGGCTTCATGTGCAGCCAGTAAGCCTGGCTTATAATTGTCGATGCGGTAAGAATGCAACAGATCATTGATCACGATTCCGCCAAACCCTGTTGCTTCCGGTGTTCCATAATTCAGATAAAAGAGAACAGGAAACAGCGAATCGGATTGAAGTCGCGGCGGCAAAAACGGGTAAACCAGCGCTTTCACGCTATCCTGAACACCTGCTTTGTGCAAGAGGGCAATGTAGCTTTCCAGTTGCTTTTCATTATCCTTATACGATTTGTGATAAAGTTCGCTGGCTGAAAGGTCTGAGTGGGATAAAGCAGTTGAAGGCGCAAACACACGTCTCATTTCCGTTTTCAATACCATCGTATCAATTGCGCTTCCGGCAATCATCATTTGGTAAGCAGGCGTACGAAATAGTGTAGTCCAGTCAATTGTATTTTCATCGGCTCCGGCTTTAAGTGCATCTGCAATTTTAAAATAAGCTTCTGCCGCCGACGTGTTCACCTTCGTTTGGGTGTTCTGTCCCAAAGAATACTGGCAGAGAAACAAAAGAACATTCACTATAATAGATCGCGTCAGTTGCATTTGAATTATTGAGTGATAACGAATCTAACGAAATCAGTTCTTCTCTACATTCATATCCGTGAGATATTTTCAGCACTGCAAGGTCGTCGTGAATAAATAATTACCAAAATCGATCCTCAAATTAATAAGTCGTAACTTAATTGAGGCAATCATCTCCAAGCTCATCTACATGTCTTCTTAGCGAGGCTTATGTCGAAATCTTTTCGGATCTATTCGACTATCACGTGCCTTCTTATTTTCAATTCCAATGTTACCGGTAGCATGTACCAATAGTGCATTGTGGGTAACAGCGCTATAATTTTTCCTTTTTCAAACCTTAAATCCTAAAGCATGAAACCAAAACTCAACACTTCAAAACGAGGTTTACATTTTTTGTGGCCAGCCTTAGTGCTTGTAATTGTGGTCGGCACGTCTGCTTCATTCTCGCCGCTGGTCAAAACAGTAGCTTTTTCAATTGATAACCGCGACAAATATCCATCGCCGCTAGAACGCGACGGGGTTGTTCATGAAGGACGAGCAATTTACTACCAGGATTTTGACCAGGATGGATGGGGCAGCGACAAGTTTATTATTTCTGACAGGTTCCCACCTATCGGTTATTCAAGTCGCACCGGTGATTGTGATGATGGCAACTCTTTTGCGAATCCCGGCAGACCTGAGGTTTGCTACACTCCTTTTGACGACAACTGCGATGGTGTGATCAACGAAAGCTGCCAGACCTTCTTCCGCGATAATGATGAAGACGGTTGGGGAAATGAATTTCAAAGAGTATTTGAGATGACTCAGCCGCCGGGCTTTGTACGGGTTGACTCCGATTGTGATGACGACAATCCCGCTGTCAATCCCGCCGCACAGGAAGTGCCTGATGGCATTGATAACAATTGTGACGGGCAGATAGATGAAGAATCCCAGACCTATTATCGTGATGCAGACGAGGATGGATACGGCGATGCAAATGTTACTATCAGTGCCACATCACAGCCTGATGGTTATGTAACCAACAAAATTGATTGCAATGATTACGATGCAGCAATCAATCCCTTCGCAACAGAAATTTGCAATTTCAAAGATGATGACTGTGATGGACAGGTTGATGAAGGCTGCCATATATATTACCGCGATTCAGATGCGGATGGATATGGCAATTGGAATATTCAAACGCGTGCAATGGCGCAACCTGCCGGATATTCAAGCATCGGCGGCGATTGTGATGATTTCAATCCATTCATTCACCCCGGCGGATTAGAGATCTGCAATTTCAAAGATGATAATTGTAATGGCCACGTTGACGAAGGATGCCAGGTGTTTTATCGTGATGCAGATGCCGACGGATATGGACTGTGGAATATGCAAACGCGTGCTATGACACAACCTGCAGGTTATTCCAGTATCGGTGGCGATTGTGACGATGGCAACGCCAACATTCATCCCGGCGCATCGGAACTTTGCAACGGGATAAATGACGACTGTGACGGCCTTACTGATGAAGGATGTCCCGGCTCAAATGCAAATCTGCGTGCCGAACAAAAAGAGTCTATCAACATAGTTGGCCTTAGCCTAGCCGTATATCCTAATCCGGCGAACCGCATTTTTACCTTGCGTGTAGATGGAGATCGCAAGCAAGGAAAACTAAGCCTGCGGATAATGAGCCACCTCGGCGAAATAAAGGAAACCAGGAACAACATAGACGTGACACAAACCATAAACCTCGGTGCCGGCTACCCTGCAGGGACATACTTTATAGAAGCCACTCAGGGTACAACTAAAAAAGTGATTAAGGTTGTCAAGACGAACTGAATGACTGAATAACTGTATAACTGTATAACTGCATAACTGTATAACTGTTTAACTGAATAACTAAATAACTGTATAACCGGATTACGCATCACTGATTAACTAATCAATCATTTCCTAATGGCATCCAAAATAGAACTATGACAGACAATACCAAGATGTAGTGAAAAATATCTTTGCTGGATGCAAATAACAAACTGCATTTTTGTAAAAATGTAATTGTAAGCGAGGTGTAAGACATCTTTCTATATATACCCAAAACAAACTTACATCATGAAAAAATGCTGGCTGATTGTTGTACTTTTTTTTAGTGCTGTTGTTATGGCACAAAGTCCTGTTGGCATATTTTCCAATCATAGTGATGTTGGCAATCCCAAAACAAAGGGTGATGCAGTATTTAATGCCGAAGATCAAAGTTATCATCTTAAGGCAGGAGGTTATAATATTTGGTTTGGTCGAGATGAATTTCACTACGCCTTTAATAAAATAAAAGGGGACTTTATACTTACTGCTAATTTCAAATTTGTTGGTAAAGGTGTGGAAGCGCATCGCAAATACGGCTGGATGGTGCGTGCCAATGAAGCTGATGATGCAGCACACATGACGGCCACGGTACACGGTGATGGACTGATTGTGTTGCAGTGGCGCCGCTTGCGTGGCGCTCATATGCGTGATCCGCAGGATCAATTTTTCACTAAAAAGAAAGGAACTGAAATTGTGCAGTTAGAGCGACTTGGCAAAATGTTTATCATGCGGGTTGCTCACCCCGGCGAACCTTTACAGGAAGTAGCTCGTACCGATGCAGTTGATTTGCCCGATGAAGTGCTGGCCGGAATTTTTCTTTGCAGTCACAATGCAGACGTGCAGGAGGAAGCCATTGCATGGAATGTACGACAGGAGTTAACGGTTCCTGATACCCATAACGGTTACAGGGATGGTATTCTTGGCAGCAAACTGGAAATGATCAATGTGTTTGATGGCAAGCGCAAAATTATTCATGAAGATAAGGGCAGGTTTGAAGCGCCGAACTGGATGAGTGACGGACAGAACTTAATATTTAACCAGGGAGGATTCATTTATAAACTTCCCGTTACGGGTGGTACACCAGTACAGGTGAATACGGGAAATGTCGAGCGCAACAACAACGATCATGTTATTTCAATGGATGGTAAATGGCTCGCCATATCATCGCACCGTGATAGTATGCCTGGTGGTGGTAGCACCATCTATTATTTGCCGATCGAAGGAAGTGATAACCCTGTGCTGGTTACGGACAGCACGCCTTCTTACCTCCATGGCTGGAGCAAGGACGGCAAAAAATAGTGTACACAGCACTGCGTGCCAGTAACGGCCCCGTTTATAATATTTACGAAAAACCCATTAAAGGCGGTCCCGAAAAGCAACTTACTTTTTTGGAGAAAGGCTTGGCTGATGGTCCGGAGTACAGTCCCGATGGCAAGTATATTTATTACAACTCCACTGTAAGTGGTACCATGCAACTGTGGAGAATGAAACCTGACGGCACCGAACAAACGCAATTAACGCTTGACGAATACAACAATTGGTTTGCACATCCCTCGCCCGACAATAAATGGATTGTATTTATTTCCTTTCCCAATACAGTTGATGTTACGGATCACCCGTTTTACAAACGTGTCATGCTTCGCCTGATGCCTGTAAGCGGAGGCGCACCTAAAGTAATTGCCTATTTGTACGGCGGGCAGGGAACGATCAACACTCCAAGTTGGAGTCCGGATAGTAGGCATGTTTTGTTTGTGAGTAATAGTGGGCCGATTAATAAATAACAGGACTAAGCAACGGCGGCAGGATTGGGTAATTGAAAACAGGTTGGTTGCGAAATTGGATTTGTAGTGTAGCCAGACCGGGACTCGATTCATTTAAAGATCCGATTGAAAATCAATTGTTCTTGCCCATATCTCGGAATGTGTTGAAACATTGTTGAAACTCGTAAAACAGCACGAAGAGCATTGATGACACAATATCATAAATTAGGTTGTGCGTCACTTTAAACAGACCCTACAATAAACCTATTAGTTGGAAAATTTATTTAGCAATTATTAGCAACGACAATAATATTAACACGAATGAATGCAAGAAGTTATAGAGTAAATCTCATTGTTTCATCATTAGATTTCCCTGCTGTAAACGGTATAGTAGAAAACTCTGTTATTTACCATTCAGAACCATTTCTGAATAATAACAAGGTGCTATTAACAATAACTAACAAATTTATTTTTCATAACATAGACAATAAGAAGGAGCATGAAGTTCTATCCGTACAATCCGCATATGAAATACCACGCAATGAAATTAAAAGCAGAGAAGATGTATATGAGTTTTATAACGATGCTACTTTAGGATTGGATGAAGTATATAAATATGCACAAACGCAATTGCCATTGCTTCCAAGGAGAGCATTTCCCAACCAACCAATAGAAAGTTATCGCGGAGAGATTGACCGTGTTTTTGATTTATTAAATAGTCAAAACTAATTATTTAACCCTTCATGGTTATTCCACCGTAATATTTATTCAACATGAAAACCATATTAGTAATATTATTTCTCTTTTCTAGCGTAAAGATCTTCTCGCAGAGCATTGAAAAATATCAAGCTGTTGCCACATCACAAACAGGAGGTCGTTATGAAATATTGCAGTCTCAAATTAAACGAAGCAATACGTTCAAGCTTGATAAATTTACTGGGCAGATATTTGTGTTTGTTTCAACGAAAAATGATAAGGTTGCATGGCAAGAAGTACCAAAAAATTCTGGTATTCTTGACACAACTGTTTCTGATAGGATCAATTATCAACTATTTATGGGTGGAACAATGGCTCGTGATTGTTTTCTACTAAATATTAACACGGGGGTTACTTGGGTATTAGTAGAGGATCGCAAAGGAAATTATGCGTTTGAAGTCTTTGAATAAATATCTGGTAACGCCCAATGATAGAACTATTTCCTTGGGCTGACCTTAAAAGAGGAAGCTTCTATTTGGCAGTACGTGAGCAATTCCTTTCCGCAATCGATTTTACAAAGATCCCCTTTCTTCAGATCAATATTGAAATTATACACTCGGTAAATCCAATAGTTTTTTAATTTCTTCATTGCCTCCATTTCACAATTCGAAAGGTAAAACGGTTCAAATTGGTTTCCTGTGGTTGTTTTGACCTCGATGTACTTCCGCTGTCGATCATCTGTAAAAGACAATATATCGTAGCCCTCCGAATCGCTCCTTCTTGATATATGAGAAACACCTACAGCTTCCCAATGTTTCCCCTGGTTCAGGAAGTGAAGCTGTTCCTTTTCGAAAATATACAGTTCGCCCAGTTCGCCGATATTGAGCCTGTGTTGATTTAGTTTAGAAAAATCAATTTTCGCTGGCGATCTCTTCTGAGGGTGCTTTACGGATTCGTCATCTAGGATTTTCTGTTTCGGCTCACCAAATAATTCACTTACCGTTTTTTCTACTTCCTTAGGGCTTCTTCCTACTTTATTCGTGATAGATTCTGCAATTGATGATTCACTTAACATCTCCTCGATATCTTTCTCACTAAAGACGAAGGGACTTACACCAATAGGCTTGTCCCCAGGCGTCGAATTGTTGTTTATCTCCGGTTTGTCATCTATTTTCTCACGGTTAACTAAATCTTTTTTGATAGTCGGTATGTTCTTGTAATCAGTAATGTCAGGACCAAGGAGAATTAGATTCAGTGCTTGGTCAATCTTTGTGAATCGGTCTGTATAAAAACCCTTTGTGTGAATCTGATAACCGAAATTTTCAATTTCAGAATCTTCTAATTGCAACTTCTTTTTTTCTTGAAGGATTATTTCTGGAGAAATCTTTTTTCGTTCGGCAAGTTCTAGTATTAAATCAACACGTTCGATGAATTTTTGTTCTCTTTCTCGAAATATTTTTCGGTTTTCCTCTTCGATTAATTTTTGTGTCGCTTTCTTCCTATTCTGAAAAACCTTTTGTAACTCCGTTACGTTTTGGGTTTGTTTGTTACCGAATCTGTAGTAAAGACGTATTAACGCAGCAACTAATAATTTAAAAAATACCAGAAGTATTGCATAGGCAATAAAACTAAGCCAAATGGTCTCAAAAATTTCAAACCCGTAATAACGATTCTTTGTCTCAACGCGACTGTATATTATTATTAAAAGGCAAATGATTGAGCATATAGATAAAATAGCAGAAATCAATCCAACCTTATCCAATGCAGAATTGAAATCTTTAAAACGATCAAAAACAGCTTTATGGCTGTTTTCTTCTTTTTCGATTTCCTTAAGTTGGTCTTGAAGGGATGGCATTTAGCGAAAATCGTTTATACAAGGTAGAAAATCTCCATAACAAAGGCAACAAGAACTAGTTTTAAACTATCTTCCTAAAAGATTCCGCAACCTTTCATCATCCGCAATTCCAATTGATTTTTCATTGCCATGAAAAAAAATGTTTTCTTGAGCATCGACAATACAATCATTCATTCTGGTAAATCCTTCAGGATGGAGTCTTAGTTTATAATTACAACTTTTCATTGGTGAATATCTTGCTCCAAAAATTATAAGTAGCTCCACCTCGTAATTGGATTCGTATAGAAATTGGGGAGAAAAAATAATTTGAAACGAATCGTCGACGAGATCGCCATATGAGATAATGTCCGCAACCTGGCTGTTTGAAAATTCACCACGGGAATATGCATGTGTACCATAATTAATAGTCTCAGAATTTGGATTCGGCTTCACAATGTGTCCCTGTGAAGAAAAAACCCTATAACGGGGATTAAGATCATTCTGATACGGTGATTGATTTCTAAAAATAATTCTACAATCGAGGACTGAGTTTAACTTTCCAGTTCTAAAGACATCCATCCTCAAGAATGCTTCAATGTTAGGGAACGAGATTTTCTTGAATAGTGCCTCAATATAGTGATGAGGAGCGGCATGAGTTTGTCCATCCATTCTCATCCAATAAACGTCTTCAAATTGATGAGGAGCATAGTCACTTCGTTGGACCTCTATTACATAAACATATAAACCATTCCTTTCAATTTTATGAAACAGAATTCCTCTCGGTGATGGCGTTATTTTATTCGCAATTATTGAAATGAAACTATCTTTTTCGTAGAGTAATCTGCATAATGTAGGCTCTCCCTTATATATTTTCTCTTTTCGTCCACTTTTCTTCTCACCGTTAGGTGCTCCCCATATGACAACGCCTCCTTCAGAGTTTAGGAAGGCGCAAATTGCGCGAAGAACACCATTTTTAGATTCATGGAGCTGCTTGTCATTCAGGTCCACACTATGAAATGATTTGAATTCGATTTTATCAGTTTCTTCTCTGTCTTGCGAAAAAAAGTTTTGGACGTCTTCAAAATTCAAATCGGCTATGTTTTTTTTCCCAAAAAGCATTTCAATGTAACTCATACCTCGCATTTACAAATGGAAATCAATTATTTAAGATGACACTTTTTCTTATTTTAAAATTAAAGCAAGCCAATGACGGCCAAGCTGGAAAGGCTATAATTAGCTATATTTATTTCGGAACCCCTAAAATAAACCTTATCAAATGGCGAAAGTACATAGCCTAAAAATTAAGAACTTCCGTGGCATAAAAGAACTAGAATATAGCTTCGGAATTGTGGATTTCATTTGCTTAATAGGTCGGGGAGATTCCGGAAAATCTACAATTTTGGACGCTATTTCTTTCGTGCTATCTCCAAATTGGAATCTCCATTTCTATGACACAGATTTCTTCAATTGTGATGTAGAAAATCCCATTCAAATTGAAGCATCTTTATACGACCTACCGAAGGCCTTAATTGTTGAGAACAAGTATGGCCTATATGTAAGAGGTTTGAATAAAGTAACTAATGAAATTCATGACACATTAGAAGATGGGCAAGTTCCCATTTTGACTCTTCGTCTAACAGTTAGAAAAGACCTAGAACCTTGCTGGTGCGTAGTAAATGAAAGAGAAAATCAAGACGATATAGAGATAAAGTCCACCGATCGTGCAAAATTTAATGTTTTCCTTATTTCGGATTATTTTGATAGACACTTTTCATGGAACAGAGGGAATCCACTTTATTCCCTATTGCAAGAAGAGGAAATGGACGTTGAGGCGCCAAATATTTTAATAAATGCGATTAGGGAAGCTAAGGAAAAGATTGATAGCAGTTCTTTCGAGCATCTAGAAGGGATAACAAATCGAATAAAAGAATCAGCTAAGCAATTGGGTATTGATATTTCAAAGACCTCTACCACGATTGATATTAAGGAAATCTTCATCAAGGATGAAAAAGTGTGCTTGCACGAAGAAAAAGTTCCGTTCAGACTGAAAGGCAAAGGCTCAAAGAGGCTAATTTCTTTAGCTATTCAAACGGAACTAGCTAAAGCTGGCGGAATATTCCTGATTGATGAACTTGAACACGGACTGGAACCAGATAGAGCTCAATTCTTAGCAAGAACTCTTAAAAAAAATAACACAGGACAAATTTTTATAACTACGCATTCAAGGGATGTTCTAGTCGAATTAAATGCCACAGATTTGTTCCGTCTTAAGAAAAATCCGCCACAAATTTCCAGATTCAACTTATCAATGCAAGGATGCATTCGTTTTAACCCGGAGTCTTTTTTCTCAGACAGAGTAATCGTTTGCGAAGGACTCACCGAGATTGGAATTTTTAGAAGCATTGAACGCTATAGAATTTCCCAAGGAAAGATCAGTGCGACTTTCAAGGGAGTCCGTTATGCAAACGGAGGGGGCACTAATCAAATCGAGTATGCGAAATCTTTTGCGGTTGCTGGATACGAAGTCTGTCTGTTTTGTGATTCAAATATCGAGGAAATCAATTCTAAAAAGGAGGAATTGAGGAAATTGGGTGTAAGCATCATTGATTGGGATAAAGGAAAGTCTATAGAAAATCACGTATTTGAAGAGTTACCTTGGGACGGAATAAAAGAATTGATAGAACATAAAACTCAGGACAGAGGCGAAGTTAGTATTGAAGATAGCGTTAGAACAAAATATGGGACACTTGCTGCAAATTGGAAAGACGTGGATTCGCTCGAAATGAGAAACGCCATCTGTGCCGCTTCCCTATCAAAAACAAATGAGTGGTTTAAAAAAATTGATCACGGGGAATTCCTTGGCAGTATTTGTTGCAAATATTTATCGCAGATGGCCGGAAAAAAACTCGCCACTCAAATTGAAGCAATATCTAAATGGGTTGAAAATGTTTGATTATGGACAATTTGTAATGCAGCAGAAATCAATGTTAATTGCGCCTGCAGGCTATGGTAAAACCTATACAATTGCCGAGTGTATTCAATGCGCAATTGCTGATCGCAAACAGCTAATACTAACTCATACGCATGCGGGAGTCGCATCAATCAAAGAAAAGATCAGGAGAAAAAATATACCTACTTCGAAATATCATGTTGAAACTATTACAAGCTTTGCCCAAAAATATGTGCTTGCTTTCTACAGAGGGCCAATTCCGGAACAATCAGAGCCAAAGTCTTATTATCCATTCATCATAGAGAAAGCGGCCCAACTTTTTAAGAATAAAATAATTTCCCAAGTACTAGAAACGACCTATTCAGGCCTTTTTGTAGACGAATACCAGGATTGTACTTTAAATCAAAACGAATTAATTCAGCAAATTTCCTCGATATTACCTACTCATATCTTGGGTGATCCAATGCAGGGAATATTTGAATTCAATGGAGAGAAATTAGTCAATATGCAAGATGATGAGGTAATGGGTGAGTTTATGAAATTTAGCCATGAATTAGACCAACCCCAGCGTTGGCTAAATGGAAATAACGAAGAACTAGGATCTGATTTAAAATTGATTCGAGAGAAGCTAATTGACAATCAAAAAATAGACTTAGGCGAATTCAAGTCAATAACTTCCATTCTTGTAGACGAGGTTGATCTCTTTGATCCCAGAAAGAATTATTATCGTCAAATTAATAGACTACTCCAAAATGAAAGTGTGTTAATTCTACATCCTGATTGCATAACTATTTATCCAAGAGTCAATATAATAAAGACTTTCAGTAATCGCCTAAACTTAATAGAGTCAATTGACAGTAACGATTTTTATGAATTGGCAAAAACGCTAGATCTCCTAAGTGAAGAAAATGTCTTTCCACCTATTGATAAAGTTTGCAAATCCTTATTTAATAAGTCTGGATATGGCGTTTGGTTCAATGAGGTCGGTTGCAGAAAAAAAATGAAAGAATCAGATCGAGTGAAAGCATCTGAAATCACTGAAATGTTAGAAATGTTGAAGTCGCATCTTTCTTTTTCTATTGTTTCAAGAATTCTTAAGAAAATAAAGGGTCTACCAGATGTGAAACACTATAGAAGAGAGATGTTATCTCAAATCTGTAATGCGTTGGAAGAAGCCGAGGAATCTCGGACAACCGTTTACGAAGCGATGAAAAAGGAACGGAATTCAATTCGAAGAATTGGCAGAAGGGTTTATGGCCGATGTATCGGAACTACGTTATTAACGAAAGGATTGGAATTTGATACTGTAGTTGTTCTAAATGCGCACAAATTCGATTGTCCAAAACATCTTTACGTCGCTCTGACGAGAGCCTCCAAAAAATTGGTAGTATTTACAGAAAAGCGAATATTGAATCCTTTCGAATAGCGCTTTCATTGCTAGTTTACTTAAGCAATCAGGTCTAAAAATTAAGTGGTAACCAAGTCATGGGATTCTCATTAACTTGCTCGAGTATAATTTCTGAGAATTCCAGATTGTCCGTCGAAATAAATTCCTATAGTATTAATATACTCATCAAAATAAACATCGTCAAATATAATTCTGGCTTTTGCTATTTCCGCTTCAATCTGAGACTGGTCTACCGGAGATTCCAATATTATTGGAATCTCGTGGTCAATAAAAGGAGCTATTTTTCTAAACGCTAAAACAGCCTGAAGGTTCAAAGGTTCATGCGCACTGTTAGAATTTACGTCACTTACATGAAGCTGACTCAATTTTCCCCGAAAACGATTTATTATTTCGAATCCTTCACTCATAGTCGTATCAACTTGTCTGACATGCGCTAAATCAAAGCAGAATGATGCTTCTGGCAGATAATAAAACAGCTCTTCTAAATCACTAGCTGTCCTTCCGATTGGTTTTCTCTTGTCCATGTTCTCAATGCACAAATATTTTCCAAATATCCTCCAAGGTCGGATATCTTGAATAAGGTCAGGGTGCAGTATTATTGGCAATCTATACTCCAGGACTTTTTTTAAATGGAATATCAACTCAGCTTCCGAGTAGTTGACTAACTTACTTGGTGCGTGAAATGAAACATATTTGTATTGATGTAGGTCTAGTTCTCTTATGGCTTCAATAAGAGGAATCAGCTCTTTCTCCCTTAATGCTGATAATTCAACCACATTAGCACTACTTCCGTGTAACATGTTAAGTGCTCCTTTATAATCACCTAAAGCTAAACTTCCGGTAGAAAATCCTATATGCATTAGAATACTGTATATTTTAAGGTAAAATCTCTAATTCTTCCGTCTTCTTCTATGAAGACTTTAGTTAAAGCATCTTGAAACTTATGACTGTTTACCCTCGCTTTTTCAAATATAGGGTCACCATAAGCTTTATGCATGTCTAAATTCTTTAAATGATCTCTAAAGTCTTTGTCGTTTAGCATTGATAAATAATTCTCGTAGCTGTCCAATATCTCGACGATATATTTGAAAGGAACTTTATTTTCGATAAATGAGGAAACCATGAACTCTAGAGGCTTTTGCGCAACACACTTGCGAAGTTCGGATTTTATTTCTTCTTGATTCCAACCGCTCTTAAAAGACTTCAAGCACATCAATAGTCCCTTTACATAGATAAGTTTTCGGGCCATTCTCAATTTAATATTTCGTAAAGCCCATTTTTTCCCTTTTTGCTCCCATTGCTTGTATGCGAAGTCTACACACATTGTCCGCCAAAAACGAATAATATCATTCAACAAAAACCTTGGGACATTTTCCTTTCCACTAGCTGAGAAACCAGAATCATTCTTGATATACTGATTAAGTATCCCTCTGATCACCCTATCATGTGCAGATCCTTCGTCTTTTGCCGATGTCCCTACATTTATTCTTTCGGATTCGAGCAATAACAAAATTCGGCGGCTAATATTGTGATTTGTATCATCCTCTCCCCCTATATAATGAATTAGATCATGACTGAAAGTTGTTTGTCCAAACATGCCAGTCGTCCCAGGTTTCGTCAATTCTATTTTTACTATGGCATCTTCTATTAAGTGTGCAAAATCGCGGTGATCAGCATTCGCCTGACCATCTACCAACAAAGTCCAATCTACATCACTTCCAATTGTACATTCATTGCGAGCAATTGAGCCAAAAACCACAAGGTCTGCATCGGATCCAAATAGGCTTTTTGACGCAAATTCACCCTTAATTCTATTTTGATAATCCTTACTTAGTTCCCAAGCTTGAAATATTTGCTTCCACTCTTTTCCTTGCTTTTTAGCAAAATCTTTGATCTGCTCCATACCAAATGGCAATATTAGAGAATTCTATCTCCGCTAAAGTAAACATAACTACAACAATGTCACAATTCTAGGTAGAAAACGGATAATATGAGGAAAATCTTTTCCCCATTTTTTTAATTCGTTTTTATTGCTAATTGCATCCAAAATGAAGGTTTATAAAAGGACCTCTATAATAATGGTTCCCGAAGAATTCCTCCGATTAATGGAAGAACGTCAAGAGAGAGTTTTGTCTTTAGTGGAAAAAAGGAGCAGTTCTAAGACTAAGAATTTCTTTACTGAAAAAGGGCCCTGGAGCTACGACAGCTTCTTTAAACTTCTAAGCTTTGAGAGCAAATCACCATATTGGTATGTGGCTTTTAGTATTTCCTTAGTAAATTCGAGTGAAATCTCAATTTCATTTTTGCCAATCTCCTCGAAAGCTGTGGCATCAACGTGAGCGGCATCATTTCCTAAAAGTCTTAATTCATCCATACCCTCAATTAGCTCTTTAGGAATCATTATTTTTCCACCGAGTTCTTTTAATTTTTCTTTCAAGTTTTTCCCATTAATCGACTCGTGATTACAAATCTCTTCTAATGTCTTTCGGATCATTATGGCGGAGGCAATAAAACAATTATTTGAATGGCAAGTGATGGCTTCGGTGAAAGCGTCAAGCACTTTATCAGGAACCCCGGTCTTGTCAAATGGTATTGTATCACTAGGATAAGTTCTCAATATCGGTCCATTTAATTTTGCAATAAAGAAAATGTGACCTCTACAGTCCTCGTTCGGACACCGTCTCTGACCCACAATAAAGTTTTGCGAAGTCTCATGTAAATCCTGCGAAAAGTCGACAAAAGTTCCAAAATGCCCGCAATGAGGACACCTTATGGCAATGTTGATTGGACGAGGAAGACCTGAAATATTATTAATGGCGACTTTCATATCTTGACAATAAGTTGTTGAGACAATACTTCAAATTCGGTAGGAATCATACGATCCGGTTGATAATATTATCAACCTTCAAAATCTAATATATGAAATAGTCTGCTTTAGCAGACAACAAGGAATTGTTTATCCAAGCAAAACGAACTAGATCAATTTAATCTGCCCTTCGGCAATTTTTAGGAGATGCTTATTGAATAATGAATTGAGTGGATGGACGATCTTTTTTCGACTATCTAGATCTTTTCCCCCATATAAGACATATAGAAAGGACCGTTCTTCAATCGAAAGTCTTGGAAGCCTAATTTTCTTTAGGTATTCCGGCACAATCAATTCCAGTTCCGCTAGTCTTTTTTCATCTGAAGTGTCAAAATGTGAGTAGGAAGATCCTTTTTTTCTTTTTATTAAACCAACAGACAAGTGACGTAAATGGAATGCGAGCTTTTTTCTGCGGTCAATATCTACCAGACTCTAATTAATAATGGCTTTTAAAGGTCAAGGCTTGACGCCGACCTTTTGTTGTGGCCTGCCGGGCGATTCATCGTAATGAAATCCCCCTAACGTCCTGAAATGTATTTTACAATTCAATCATGTTTACAAACTTTACAACAATCATATTGCTTTCATAGTCCAGCTTGAATTTGAAGATAAACTGCGACTTGGTTTCTTTGTCATCCTCAACGGTGTATGTAAATACCGGAACAAAAACAAATGAAAGATTGTAATCCATCGCGCCGGTGTGTTCAAAGGCCTTGTCAAATTTGAATAAGTCAAAGATTTCCCACCCACCGATTGGTTTCTGAACCTCTATATATAACTTATTCTGCTTCCATGCCGAAATATTTGACAAAAACTTTTTAGATACCATAAAGTCATTTCGACTAAGAAGTTTTTCCTGCTTGAAACTCTTTATATAAACGCGAAAGCATGTGTCAGTTTTTATCGCTTCGGTAAACTTGCTTATAGAAACAGAATCATCAATCACCTTTTCGTCGTAGGAAATTGAACTTGGCATTGCGCCGCTAAGCGAAAAATGAACTGTTTGGTATTCCATATCACCAAGCAAGGCAATAAAAGTGCTTTCTTTAGGCTTCAGCTGTTCAAAAATTGCTTTTAAGATAACAACCTTTTGACTTGAATTTCTTTCCTGTGAGAAGCAATTATTAACTAACCCAATTGTGATTATCGATATTGTCAAGAGCAGCCTACTGAGGTTCATAGTTCATAATTAAAGATTTCACGATGACTAATCTATATCTAAAGATTCCTGGCTCGCTTTACCCCAATCACTATCGGGATGCCTTTTTATAAAACTCCGCTTTCTCCGCCTTAATCGGCTCCTTCCCCAAAATTATATCCGCCGCCTTCTCCGCCACCATCATAATTGGCGCATACAGATTACCATTCGTTATATACGGCAACACACTTCCATCTACTATCCTTAAACCTTCAAGGCCGTGCACGCGCATGGTGAGTGGATCTACGACAGACATTTTATCCGTTCCCATTTTACAAGTGCAGGATGGATGCAAGGCAGTTTCTGAATCACGTTTCACCCAGTTCAGTATTTGCTCATCCGTTTCAACTGCACGTCCTGGTGAAATTTCACCACCATTAAATTCATCCATGGCCGACTGATTCAAAATCTTTCGTGCACAACGGATGGCCTCTACCCATTCCTTCCGGTCTTGTTCTGTAGAGAGATAATTAAACTGAATCTTCGGTTTTTCTTTTGGGTCCGACGATTTTATTAGAACTGAGCCACGCGCATCGGAATTCATTGGGCCCACATGCACCTGGTAGCCATGACCGCCTGCCGGAGAACTACCATCATATCGTATTGCCACAGGCAGGAAATGAAACTGGAGGTTTGGGTAAGCAACCGTGTCATTACTCCTAATAAATCCTCCTCCTTCAAAGTGATTGGTTGCCGCTGGTCCTTTATGAAACAATAACCACTGCAAACCAACCAATGGTTTGTTATACCATTTCAAAGCCGGATATACACTCACTGGTTTTTTACAGGCATATTGAATATATACCTCGAGATGATCTTGTAAATTCTGCCCCACACCAGGAAGATCGTGCAACACCTCAACCCCTGCCGATTTTAATGTTTCAGGATTTCCTATTCCCGATAGCTGAAGTATTTGTGGCGTATTAATAGCACCTCCACAACAAATAATTTCACCTGCGGTAACCTTGTGCAAATTTTTTCCTTTCAAAAATTCTACACCTGTTGCTCTCTTCCCCGCAAAAAGAATTTTGGTGACGAGCGCCTCACAAATGACTTCAAGATTTTTTCGTTTTGCCAAAACAGGATGCAAATACGCCTTTGATGCAGACCATCGTCTTCCATTTTTAATATTGCGATCAAACTTTCCAAATCCCTCCTGTTGAAATCCATTGACATCATCAGTCAACGGATATCCTGCTTGTTTGGCCGCATCAAAAAATGCTTTGAATAAAGGGTTGGTAGCAGGTCCGGTCTCGAGGTACAAAGGACCATTAGCACCGCGATAGAAATCTGATCCTGCAATTCTGTTTTCAGATTTTTTGAAATAAGGAAGACAATGCGCATAATCCCAGGTGTCCATTCCCGGATCCTTTGCCCATTTTTCATAGTCGAGCGGATTACCCCGAATGAAAATCATTCCATTGATGGAACTGGAACCACCCAAAATTTTTCCACGCGCATGATACACCTGCCGGTTGTTCATGAATGGCTCTGGCTCCGATTTGTATTGCCAATCATAATGCTTACTGCCGATGGGATAAGTAAGCGCAGCTGGCATATGAATAAAAATATCCCACCAGGAATCTTTTCTTCCGGCTTCAATCACCAATACTTTATGATCTGGATTTTCGCTGAGTCGATTTGCTAACACGCAGCCGGCAGATCCGCCTCCAATAATGATTGTGTCAAAAACTTTATCCATTTCAATAGGGAGATTCTACATTTCCTAATTCAACATAAACACTTTTCAGTTGGGTATAATATTGAATCGCGGCAAGACTATTCTCACGGCCCTGCCCTGATTGCTTATAACCACCAAAAGGAAGTTCAATGGGAGTAATATTAAAATTATTGATCCAGCACGTACCTGCCTGCAATTGATGAATCACCCGGTGGCCGCGCTTGATATCATTTGTAAATACACCTGCGGCTAATCCGTACGGAGTATTATTAGCCCTATCAATCACCTCTTCTTCCGACTCGAAGCTGAGTATAGAAAGTACAGGACCAAAAATTTCTTCTTTGCAGATCTCCATCGAATCATCGCAATTCGTAAAAATTGCAGGAGTCACGAAATTGCCGGAACTGATATCTCGCCCTTTAAAATCTTTTTTAGGTCTCACGCCTCCAGTCAATAATGTTGCACCGGATGATTTTCCCGACTCAATAAACCGGTTTACTTTTTCCATATGCACTTTACTGATTAATGCACCCATTTGCGTTTCGGGATCTGTAGGATCTCCTATCCTGATTTTTTCAGTTCGGTTCTTTAGCTGCATTAAAAAGGAATCGAAAATTTTACGCTGCACAAATACACGCGTACCATTGGAACAAACTTCACCTTGCGTATAAAAATTTGCCAGCATGGCAGCGGATACCGCATTATGTATATCTGCATCTTCGAAAACAATCAAGGGAGATTTTCCACCCAATTCAAGTGTAACTCGTTTCAATTGGCTTGCAGCACTGGTAAAAATTTTCTTACCAGTTGAGACTGATCCTGTCAATGAAATTTTTGCTATACCTGGATGATCTACTAACCTGGCTCCCACTTTTCCATCCCCCTGTAAAACATTAAACAATCCAGGCGGCGCTCCGGCTTCCATAAATGCTTTCGCTAATTCAATCGCAGTTGCAGGTGTGAGTTCGGATGGCTTAAAGATCATTGCATTGCCGCAAGCCAGTGCCGGCGCGGCTTTCCATGCAGCAATCTGGATCGGATAATTCCATGCACCAATGCCCGCACAAACACCTAACGGTTCAGGACGTGTATAGCCAAAAGCATTTTTCAAATCCACAAACTCACCATGAATAGTTGCAGCCATTCCTCCAAAATATTCCAGCGCATCTGCAGCCGAACTCACATCCACAGCCAGGGATTCGAAAATCGGTTTCCCGACATCGTTAGTTTCTATTAAAGCGATTTCCTCCAACCTGGATCTTAATATTTGAGCCGCTTTTATTAAAACCCTCCCCCGCTCTGCACCGGTTTTGTTCTTCCAAATATGGAAGGCCCTTTCTGATGAACGTACAGCTGCTTCAATATCCTCATCGCTTGCCTGGCTAACCTCTCCCAATGGCTTATTGTTCGCCGGATTATAGTTTATCCAGGTTTCACTGTTAGCATTCGAAGTTGATGCTCCATCTATAAACTGAGAATACGTTGTATTCATCTTATCACATTTTTTTCAGTTCCACTAAGCCCGCCTGCGGCGGGACACCAAGAAAACACAAGGAGCACAATGAAAAAGAAGTCAAGTCGAGATTATAACTATTTTGGTACATCACAAAATGCGGGAGAAGAAAGGACACAAAGGTCCGCCAGAGGCGGAAAAAGACATTTGTAATGAGTCTGGTCAATCCCGACTTCGTCGGGATCCTTTGTGGCCTTTGCTCTCGCCGATTATGATAAGCAGCTCATTGAAGACCTTCTCTTCTTCTTTGTGCCCATCGTGTCTTCTTAGTGAGCCCCGCTTGCGGGGCCCTCGTGGAACTCAAAGGATCTCAACTGCGACACTACCTTTCTTTTTTATTTCGCTTGTAATAATAAATAATTACCCCGATGCAAATCAACACTGTTGTATAAATCCACGCTGCATATTGATTATACCATTCTAATCCATATGTTGCCGTTCGCGGCCACGATACATTGATCACCATAAAACTGCTCCAGATCAGGGCAAGAATATTAATCGGTAATCCCCATCTGCCCAAACTAAATCTCGCGTCGGTATTCATTGCTTTGCGATCAGGTTTCAACCGGTTTTTCAACTGGACTGCCACTACAATCCAATACGCCAAATTAGCCCAAAGTATAGCGATAGAGGTTACCAACTCAAATACTTTTGGAAATTGAAGATTCACCGCGAGAATAATGATCGCTCCCAATCCGCAAAGCAGCGTTGCCAGGACCGGCGTGTGTGTCTTTGTTGATACTCTCGATAATGATTCACTATAGGGCAGGCATCCATCACGTCCCATCGCAAACATTAATCTTACTGCGCCCGAGTGAACGGCAAGGGTGCACACGATGATCGCAAAAATCACGATGCACAGAAAAAGTTTTCCCATAGTTTCACCGAGCACTGATTTCACTAACATTGGCAAGCCGCCTTGTATATTCCCAAGATTCGGATTACCTAAATCTGGTGCTGCCATCAAAGCAAAAAGTAATACCAGCAACCCCGCAACTCCAGCCGCAAGCAATGCCTGCAAAATAGCGCGCGGCGCTTTTTTACGGGGGTCATGTGTTTCTTCGGCAAGTGTTCCAGCCGTATCAAATCCGTAAAGCACATAAGAAGCCGTAAGTGCAGTTGCTGCCACTAGAATCGTCACGTCAGGAAAAGAATTAAAACCAGCTCCGCTATTTCGAATGCTGACGACGGCATCAACGGGAGATCTTTCTTTATTTAAAAACAACAGCACGATCAATATAATAATTCCAACCAGCTCCGTAAACACACCAATATTGTTAATCACCGCGAGTAACTTAATACCCCTGGCATTGATTACTGTACTCGCAATAATTAAAATCGATCCCAGTAAAATGGCATTCATTGCAACGGATTTTGCTTCACTGGATGCTGCAACTATCTGGAAGGAACTTGAAATCTGGGGGAGACTAACCTGGAGTGCCATGGCCACTGCACCAATGGTCACTATCAGACAAGCCAGGTAAATCCATCCTGTCATCCATCCTATAAAAGGATTCCCGGTAAACTTTGCCCATTGATAAACGCCTCCCGACAACGGAAAGCGTGAAGCCAGTTCCGCAAAGCAAAGGGCCACCAGCAATTGCCCTACTAATACAAAAGGCCAGGTCCAGAAAAATGCGGGCCCGGCAATGCCATAACCCAAATGAAACATTTGGAAAAGACCGGTGAGAATAGAAATATAAGAGAACCCCGCGGCAAAACTTGAGAAGCTACCCATGGACCGCTTCAATTCCTGGCGATAACCAAAACTCGCAAGATCGTTATTGTCGGTAACCGGTGTATTCTTCATATTCAGATCAGCCTTACTTAATTTGATAGTGTCTCAACTCGAATCACTAGCTCCACCAAGGCGCCTGCGGCGCACACTAAGGACCACGGAGAACACAAAGAATGAATTTAACTCGTCTTCAAAATGCAACTTCTCTTATTTCGAGAGAAGAAAGAACACAACGCGTTGCCTTCCGCCATTGCGTTGGCGCACGCGGTCGGCAATTGATTTTATAGTGTGTTGCCAACCGCTTTTGGTGTCGGTCGAGACCATCGGTCATGGGCCGCACCTTTAATTGCCGAAGGCAATCTTTGTGTCCTCGGCTCTCCAATTTTGATGGTGCGGCAAATACTTGGAAACTGACATTCCCTCTTTTTCTTCGTGTCCATTGTGTCTCCTTAGTGTGCCGCCTCCGGCGGCCATTGTGGAACTCCTTATTTTTGGTTCATTCGCCCAATGGAATATTGAATAGCAAACCTAACTTTATGCTCTTAGTCTGATGTTTAGATCTGAGTCCAATTTATAAAAATATCATCATGTCGCTGGCCGGAATTGATACAAACTTCACTCTACCTGCACGCTTCTATACGAGCGCCGAAATTTTTAACGAGGAGCTTGAGCGGATTTTTTACAGTAAATGGATCTATGTGGCTTGTGAGCCTGACTTACCGAACCCAGGTGATTACGTTGCATTAAAGATCGGGACGCGGTCTATTTTTCTGCAGCGCACCGAGCGCGGAGAAGTGCTGGGATTTTACAATGTATGCCGGCATCGCGGACATGAACTGGTGCAGGGTGAGAAAGGCAACAACCGCAAACGACTTCTTTGTCCTTATCATAACTGGAGTTACGACCTCAGCGGAAATTTGGTGAATGCCCGCGGCATGAATCCCGACTTTCCCAAAGAAAATTTCGGACTGAACCCAATAGAGGTCGCCGTGATTGGTGGCCTTATTTATGTTTGCCTTACCACACCTGCGCCTGATGATATAGAGGAAGTGCGCACAATGCTTACTCCTTATCTCGCTCCATACGAAGTACGCAAAACAAAAATTGCCTACCAGAAAGATATCATTGAAGCATGCAACTGGAAGCTCGTCATAGAAAATAATAGAGAGTGTTTGCACTGCCCAAGCAATCACCCTGAACTGCTGGTACCATTGTACAGTTCAGGTTTTGGTAAGGGTCTCGACAAGGATAATGTGCAGCCCTCGGAACAACGTTTCCAGGAAGCGCTCCAGGAAAAAGAAAGAGAGTGGGAAGGCCTCGGACTTCCTTATGAACTAATAGAGTTCCCTGATGGCCTGTGGTTCCGCACGGTTCGATTGCCTCTGGCTAATCAATGTATTTCACATACGCTGAAACCGGAACACGCTTGCAAAAAACTACTTGGTAATTTACAGCGACCCGAGGGAAGCGGTCTATCCTTGTGGACTCATCCTAATTCATGGAATCATTTTTTGAGCGACCATATCGTCACCTTCGCTGTCTTCCCTATTTCGGTTGACCGGACCTTAGTAAGAACTAAATGGCTCGTTGCGGCCGATGCGGTGGAAGGTGTCGACTATGATGAAAACCTCACCATGGTTTGGAGTCAAACCAACGCACAAGATCAGAGCCTGGCAGAAGGCGCTTATCGCGGAATTTGTTCCGGTGGCTACTTGCCGGGTCCACTGGCCGACGAGGAATATCTCGTGAAACAATTTCTCTCCTGGTATAAAGATCAACTCAACGGAACAGCAGGACATTAATGCCAAAAATCATAATCATAGGAGCGGGTATCGTTGGTTGTTCCTTAGCCGATGAACTTACTGAACGTGGGTATTGTGATCTAGTGGTGATTGAAAAAGGAAACCTTTGGAAACCCGGCGGCTCAACCTCACACGCACCTGGTGTTGTTTTCCAAACGAATGGGTCAAGAACGATGGCGCAGTTCGCCAGCCAAACAGTTGAAAAACTGTATGGCCTCAAACATGGAGTCGAGAACTGCTTTCTTAAGGTGGGCAGCATGGAGCTCGCAACAATTCCCGAGCGACTGGCCGACCTTCATCGCAGAGCAGGGCTGGCTATGTCCGCGGGAATTGATGCGCGTGTACTATCTCCTGAAGAAGCTTTCAAATTGCATCCGCTCCTTGCTCGCGAAAAATTGTTGGGTGCATTATACGTGCCTGATGATGGAATCGCGAAAGCAGTACTGGCCGATGAAGTGATGGGTAAGCGCGCGATTAGTCGCGGTGCACGATTCATTTCAAATTGCGAAGTTGTTGCAATCGATCAGAGCAATGGTGCTGTCACGGGTGTGCAAACTACTCAAGGTTTATTCCCTGCTGATATTGTTATTTCCTGCGCTGGAATATGGGGACCGAAGATTGGAGCGATGGTTGGTATGCATAAAGCTATACAACCATTGGCACATCAACTTTGTTACACGGCACCTATGCCTGAATTGGCTTCTTATAAGAGTGAGGCTGAATTGCCCGTGCTTCGTCACCAGGGTTCAGATCTTTATTTCAAACAGAGAGGACAAAGTCTTGCAGTTGGCTGGTATGGACACAGGCCACTTCCTGTGAGGGCTGATGATATTCTTCCCAACGAACTTGCTGAAATAATGCCAAGCCAAATGCGATTCACTCCGGAAGAATGGAAAGGCGCCATGGAAGGCGCAACTGAAGTAATCCCCGCATTGAAGAATAGTGAGATTGTTGAATGCATGAATGGTTTGTTTTCATTTACGGTAGACAATTTTCCGCTAATGGGCGAATGGTCCGGGTTGAAAGGTTTTTGGGTTGCTGAAGCAGTATGGATCACTCATGCATGTGGTGTCGCTCGCGCTATGGCCGAGTGGATCATTGATGGTCATCCCAAACTTGCCGTGCATGAATGTGATGTCAACCGTTTTGAAACTCACCAGTTGGGATCACAGCATATAGAAGAACGCGGTGCGCAGAACTACATTGAGGTATACGACTTACTTCATCCGTTGCAACCGATGGAGTCGCCACGTCCATTGCGTACGACTGGTTTTTATCCGCGTCAAAAAGAATTAGGTGCGTTCTTCCTCGAAGCGTCGGGCTATGAGCGACCGCAATGGTATGAATCAAATGCGGTTCTCCTTGACCGTTATAAATCTCCGCCGCGGGATGAGTGGAGTTCAAAATTCTGGTCGCCGATCATATGTGCTGAGTCATGCGCAGTTCGCGAAGGCGTCGGCCTGTTTGATATCACAACCTTGAAAAGAATTGAAGTCACAGGAAATGGATCGTTAGAGTTTCTCGAGCGGATGACAACAGGTAATCTTAGAAAGAAATCAGGTTCTATCACCTATTGCCTGATGCTTAACGAAAGTGCTGGCATCATGAGCGACATCACCGTGATGCGACGGGGAGAGCGCGATTTCTTCATCGGCGTAAATAGTAATACCGACATAAATTATCTTAAGAAAATGGCGCCGGATACAGTGCATGTGAAAGACATCACTGCCGGAACCGTTGGACTGGGACTCTTTGGACCGAAGTCGCGTGAACTTGCGCAGTCTTTGACAAGAGATGATTTGAGTAACGAAGCACTTGGCTACTTCAAATTAAAGAGTACGTATCTCGGTCATGTACCAGTGATGTTGTGCAGGCTGTCTTATGTTGGTGAGCTGGGATATGAAATTTACACCACCGCCGATTTTGCATTGAAACTTTGGGATACACTGTGGCAGGCGGGAAAAAAGTACGGGCTCATTGCAGCGGGTCGTGGAGCATTCAACTCCATGCGCCTGGAGAAAGGATATCGTAGTTACGGAATGGACATGAACAGTGAGCACAATCCTCACGAAGCAGGGTTGGCATTTGCGGTGCGCAAGGATGGAGGATACCGCGGTGCCGACGCTTTCAAAGAAATAAATCCAAATGCGCTCACCAGGAAGTTAGTATGCCTGGTGCTTGACAACCCCCAGCATGTAGTACTGGGTAAAGAACCCGTATTGCATCAAGGCAAAGTGGTGGGTTATGTCACCAGTGCTTATTTCGGACATACGATCGGCAGACAAATCGCTTATGCATGGGTGTTAGGAGAACTGAGCACGGAAGGCACAGCACTTACCATACGATATTTCAACTGTGACTACCCGGCAACCGTAGGACAAGATCCGCAGTACGATCCACAAATGACAAGATTGAGATCATGACGAGCTTACAAAATAATTTGTCTCCCGGAGAAATCGGACGACGGAAAGCAGCAACTCTTCCGGAGCAACCTCCGCAACTTTGGAAGTCGGTGAAACCGAAGAAAGCATACGATGCAATCATCGTGGGCGGTGGCGGGCATGGATTAGCGACTGCTTACTACCTCGCAAAAAATCATGGTGTCACCAACATCGCTGTATTGGAAAAAGGCTGGCTCGCAGGCGGCAACACGGCGCGCAACACTACCATCATCCGCTCTAATTATTTATGGGACGAATCGGCGGCCATCTACGAGCACTCATTAAAATTATGGGAAACGCTGGAGGAAGATCTCGGCTATGAAATGTTCTTCAGCCAGCGAGGTGTGCTCACGTTAGCACATTCCGTTAGTGATGTACGATCGAAACGCCGCAATTTTTTTGCGAATGCATTAAATGGGATCGACAGTGAGTGGCTTACTCCGGAAGAGGTGAAGAAGCTGGTGCCAATCATCAATATCAGCCCAGATGTTCGGTACCCGGTTCTTGGGGCAACTTATCAGCCTCGTGGTGGCATTGCGAAACATGATTGGGTGGCTTGGGGCTATGCCAAAGCGGCAAGTGATCTGGGCGTGGATATTATCCAGGGCACTGAGGTCAAGGGCTTTGATATTCGCAACAATAAAGTTTATGGTGTTCAAACCTCGCAGGGCAATATCGCTGCTGCTAAGGTTGGCCTTGTTGGAGCAGGTCATTCATCATTACTCGCCAATCTCGCCGGGTTCTCCATTCCAATTCAAAGTAGACCATTGCAGGCGCTCGTTAGTCCACTACTTGAACAGGTGCTAAACACTGTGGTGATGAGTGGCGCTGTACATGTATATGTGAGCCAGGCGCACAAGGGTGAATTGGTGATGGGGGCCGGAACAGATGCCTTCAACTCCTACGCACAACGCGGCGGTTTCCATGTGATCGAACATCAGCTTGCGGCTGCGGTGGAATTATTTCCAATATTTTCCCGTGCGCAAGTGCTGAGGACATGGGGAGGTATTGTTGACATCGCACCTGATGCTTCGCCGATCATTGGATTAACTCCGGTTGAAAACTTATTCATCAATTGTGGTTGGGGAACTGGTGGATTCAAGGCAACACCGGGTTCGGGTTGGGTGATGGCACACACCATCGCAAACGGTTTACCACATGAATTGAATAAACCCTTTGCGCTGGATCGCTTTGTAACAGGGCATCTCATTGATGAACATGGTGCCGCGGGAGTAGCGCATTAAGTTATTTGCAGTAGTTAGGACAATAAGAACCAAGATCCAAGATCCAAGATCCAAGATCCAAATAAAGAAAAGCAAATAGGAAAAACAAAATCTCAAATAGGTCATTCATAGCAGGAGGACCACCCATTTACTTGATAGGTACCGAATTGTTTTGAATTTTATTCTTCTTTGAAATTTATTTGGTTCTTGGATCTTGGTTCTTGGAATTTATTAGGGTTGCAACGCAAAAAAAAATTACATTTTATGCTATACATTCCATGTCCACATTGTGGCCTGCGCAACGAAACCGAGTTCCATTATGGAGCTGAGGCCGGCGTAGCTTACCCTGATCCTTATGCGCTTACTGATAGCGAATGGGCGAAATACCTTCATATCCGTGCCAATCCAAAGGGGTGGCTTGCTGAGCGATGGGTACACTTCGCCGGGTGTGGCCGGTGGTTCAACCTCTGGCGAAATACAATCACTCATGAAATAGGCCCGGCATACCTTCCTTTCACCAAACAGCCTAACGTACCCGCATGACCGAAGTTTCATTCAGTTTTGATGACAAGATCTATAAGGGCCATCAGGGTGAGCCGATGGCAGCAGCCTTGCTGCGGAATGGCGTGCTGGCAATAACCAATAGTACTTACCATGGTCGTCCGCGTGGTGTTATAGGATTGGGTGTTGAGGAACCGAATGCACTTGTGCAATTAGTATCAGGCACACAGGAATCGATGCTTCCTGCAACTGTTATTGAAGTAGCAGAAGGACTTGCTGCACGAAGCATCACTGGTGTTGGCGCATTGCCTGAAGTTCCGGATGAAGCACGCTACGACAAAACCAATCGCTATGTTGATACACTGATTATAGGAGCAGGAGTTGCGGGACTCACGGCTGCGCATGAGCATCTGCGTGAGGGTCGTGAGGTGTTATTGATCGATGACCAACCAGGACCGGGTGGTCATCTCCGGCATTTAGGACAGGAATTACCATCTGCCTTGCAGCATGTGCACGCGCATGAAAACCTAACTTATATATGCAGGTGTACTGCAGTTGGATTATACGATCAGAATTATGTCGTCGCTATTGAACGGAGAAGCGACCACCTTGGGAATTCGGCAGCGGCCAAGCGCGCACGCATCCGCGTGTGGCATATTCGTGCCGATCAGATTGTGCTTGCGCCGGGTGCCTTTCAACGGCCTTTGATCTTCGCCAACAACGACAGGCCCGGCATCATGCTTTCGCATGCAGCAGCCACTTATGTCGCTAAATATGGTGTACAAATTTTCAAGCGTGCAGTAGTTACTACAGTCGACAATCAAGGATACCGTGATGCGATTCGGCTTCATGATGCCGGAGTTCATGTCGCAGCTATTTATGATGCACGACACGAGGCAAAAGGTCCAAGTGTTGCTGCTGCAAGGGCGAACGGCATCCCAATACATTTTCGCGTCACTGTTCTCGACACTGATTCCAATGCAGAAGGATCTTTGCAAACTGTCACCATCCAGAACCTAGACACGAAGGAAACATTTCAAACAGCTGCGGATCTGCTTGCAGTCTCTGGTGGTTGGACTCCGATCGTTGATCTCGCAACGCATGTCGGCATCAAACCACAGTGGAGTGAAAAACATGCGGCGTTCCTGGTAAATCAATCTTCCGAAAAGTTCCGCACTTCGGGTATGCTTGCTGGTGAGTTTGATGACGATGATGATCCGTTAATATTCTTCGGCCCTATGCTCGATGCAGAGCAGGCGCGTCACGCTTATATCGATTTACAACGCGATACCACATTGCATGATCTGCGACGCGCAGTGGGTGCAGGTCTCTATAGCATCGAACATATCAAACGATATACTACCATAGGCACCGCACACGATCAAGGAAAAACTAGCGGCATGCTTACTATTGGTGCACTTTGTCAACTTAATGGCGAAGTGCAAAATGGAAAGTCAGACCTCTCACCTGCCGATATAGGGACACTTTCTTTTCGGCCTCCTTATGTTCCGGTGCCTTTTGCTGCACTCGCCGGACGTGAACGCGGACTGCTTTCCGATCCCATCCGCATTACACCACTGCATCAATGGCACGTTGAAGCGGGCGCAATATTCGAGGATGTGGGACAATGGAAACGACCGTGGTACTTCCCAAAACCTGGAGAGCGCATGGACGATACCGTTAGACGAGAATGCGTGGCAGCGAGACAATATGTAGCCGTGATGGACGCCTCAACTCTCGGAAAAATTGATATACAGGGTCCTGATGCAGCTGTTTTCCTGGACCGCATTTATACAAATATGTTTTCGACATTACCTGAAGGGCAGTGTCGATACGGAGTGATGTGTAAGGCTGATGGAATCGTATTTGATGACGGCGTAACTACCCGGTTGAGTAAAAACCATTTCTTGATGACCACAACAACAGGAGGTGCCGCCCGAGTGCTTGCATGGTTGGAAGAGTGGCTGCAAACAGAGTGGCCTGACCTGAAAGTTTATTGCACTTCTGTTACGGAACATATTTCAACGATTGCATTGGTGGGTCCGAAAAGCAGGCAACTGCTCCAGGAACTTGTCACAGATATCGACCTCTCAAAAGATGCATTTCCATTTATGCATAGTCGATGGGCAACGATCGACGGCATACGGGTGCGTATCGCGCGAATCTCTTTTTCAGGAGAGCTGGCATTCGAGATTAATGTTGCGTGGGGACATGCCCGTTATATTTGGGAACGACTGTGGACCTTAGGTCGTCCCTATGACCTGACTGCTTATGGCACAGAAACCATGCACGTGCTGCGTGCGGAAAAGGGCTACATTATCATCGGGCAGGACACTGACGGGACTCAAACGCCTTATGACCTCAACATGTCGTGGATTGTTTCCAAGAAAAAAGAATTCATTGGAAAGCGTTCCTTCCAGCTTCCCTATCTACAGGCGCCGGGAAGGCCACAGTTGGTTGGGCTGTTGACAGAGAATCATGACGAAGTCGTTCCGGAGGGCGCATACATCACCATACTAAACGCACAACCTGATGGAGATAACAAGACGCCTCATATTGGATTTGTGACGAGTTCTTACTTTTCACCAGAGCTCGAACGTGCATTCGCATTGGCGTTGATAAACGACGGTTTGAAACGATTCGGTGAAGTGGTAGCAATACCTGTGGGAAAAAAAGTATTGCGTGCTACCATTTGTGATTCGGTATTCATTGACAAGGAAAACATCAGAAGAGACTCTTAAGACTTATAGCATGATTGCCAAAGAAAGTCCGCTTCAAGGAATGAACATAGGAACTATTAATACCGTGGTCATTCGCGAATTGCCAGGATTGTACACCATTGATCTTCGTGTGGCGCCAGGAACTTCATCACAGTCTGCAGTTGAAGAAGCGCTTGGTGTGTACCTACCGGTGAAGACAGGTCAGGTCCTTATGGAATCAATATCTGGTGCAAGTGAAGTTTTTATTTTATGTCTCGCTCCGGACTGGTGGCTACTAGTCGGATTCCCGGAAGCGGAGCAAGTGTTAGCACCGCTGCGTTTGAAGGACGACTACCATTTCAGTGTTGTTGATGTAAGCGGCCAGCGCACAACGATTGAATTTGAAGGACCGAATGTTCGTGAATTGCTCGCTCATCTCTGGGATCAGGATCTCCGCGAAAAAAATTTCCCAATCGGAAGTGTATCTCAGGGAATCATGGCGAAGTCGCCAGTGATCGTGTACTACATTGCTCCATTTCGCTATCGTATTATGGTCCGAAGCTCTTTCGCTTTGCACTTATGGAGGGCGCTGGTAGACGCTGCGGAAGAGCTAATGTAAGCAGGGACACTTCTTCAGTGTGTTGCATGTCAAGCCAAAACTCCGGGCAAAGATTATTTTGAATCCTTGTCCAAAAAATGCATTAACTTAAATAACCTCTTTAGCTCCATCCATCATCCATCATCCATCATCCATCATCCATCATCCGGCATCCTGCATCCGGTCCCGATAACATTTAGACAAATAACTCCTAAAACTTTTGCAAATGAGAAAGGTCCCTTTACTATTGTTGGCTTGCGGAATTTATATGGGTGCATTTACTCAAACTGATCCCATCGACCCCTGCTGCAGTGTGATCACCACCAATCCCGCAACAAATACTGTCACGGTTCGTGATAAAACTACGGGTCGGCTTTACCAGTTTAAGGCAGATGCCCTGGATATGAAGGCAGTTAAATTGAATGATGCCGTAAATGTTTCCTCGGGAAAGGTCACTTCTATAAGTGGGGCGAAAAGGACTTATGTCACCGTGCGGCCCGATCCCTTAGAGCCATGTTGTAATGTAGTAAGCGTAGAGCCTGATCCATCAGAACCTTGTTGCTCTGTGGTTAATATTACGAGCAATACAACCAATAATAAGTTTACAGTGAGTGTTCCCAAACAAATTGCTGCCACTTTAAAAACTGGTCACGCTGTTTCTATGGATGCGGAAAATAATCTAGCCGTTATGCAATCTTCGTACGGCGGCAGCAATGGTGAAATGTCTTCTTATGGTTATCCTGCTACGTCCGGAAGCAATGCAACAGATAAATGGGTCATCAATAAAGTGAATGCAAAAACGGGTACCGGTAAACTATTTGTAAATCTACCAAAAGGCGCAGAATGGGATGTAACCATCTATGCAGCCGGTAGCGATAAAGTACTTTCAAATACCATGCTTCAACAAGAGTTTGTTTTATTGCCAGGCAAATACGATTTGGAGATCAACCATATTTGGATAAAAGGCGTTCCGGTAGAAAAAGGAAACTCCACCAGGTTGAAAACAGGTGTGCTGCATATTACCACTCCCACTTCATGGACATTATATGATGAAACAAAAGGAAAGGTGGTGATCAACAGCAGTTCAGCACAACATAGAGGACTGCCAATTGGAAAATATAAACTTACCATAATGAATCAGGACCAGGATATTGAAATAAAAGATGGCGAAATGGTAGAGTTTTAAATTAAGGATTCGTCGTAAAACTGTAGGGTTTTCTTCCAAATTATTCTACAGTGTTAAACATAAATAGGCGCAATCTTGCAGCACCCGTTGGTATCAGGCGGGAGGCTAGACAGATACAAATTTCTTTTTTGTAGTCTTTGCCCTGGTAGCGCGAATACGCGATTTCTCAGGGTCAACAAGATTATAAGGTCTGTTAAATGCTTCCTGAGAAACTTTAAAATGCTGAGAAAGTTTTCGAATGACGCCCTTAGACAATCCTTTTTTGCAGTTCAAGATATCCGATACATATCCTTTGCTTATCCTAAGTAACTTCACAAGATCTGCCGCCTTCATGTTGTGATCATTCATCAATGACTGAATTAGTTCAACGGGAGTTACATCTTCAAATGTGTTATGCTCATCATCCCACTTCTCTATCAATAAGGTAAGGAGGTCAATTTCATCGTTCGCGTTTTTATCGTTTGAGGCACAAAATACAAGTCGCTCAAGAATATTTGTGTACTCTTTATATTGAGCTTTGTTTTTTATAACCGTGTACTTCAATGTTCGCATTGTGAGTCAAGGATAAATGATCATCGCAAATAAGTTCTCATTTTGTGAACTTTGTTATTTATGATTTATCGCATCAAAAACACAATTATTTATGCAATTAATAATCAAAAACATGTTCAATTGTAACTTGGTCGTCGCTTAGCTGTTTTAATAAAGTGCTTAATGAAGATGCAGGAACAGCTAGTGCAACACGTCTAATAGATGAATCGGAGGCAATGGGCTGCGTAAAGATTAATTGTGTATTTGGAAATTGCACATTTCGATCATTGGGAAGAAGTACTGTTATCAATATAGCAGAATTGTTTCCTGCTACTTCTCTAAAGCTGTGTCCTTCGTTTGCTAAATTCAATGCAGCATCTGCGAATCTATCATACCTTGGCAGAACTACTAAACTGTCATTTTCCAGTATAACTGCGGTGGACGGAATAGCTTTCTCGTACACCTCATTTGTTCCAATGCCAATTAATTTTCCATAAGCCATTTTCACTAATAGCTCCGAGGTTAGCCAGTATTTGCGCTCCCATTTCCTCAAGGCATGATCGCCAAAAAAAGATGTAGACGTCCACAGATCTTTTAGTTGGCTCTTGAAGTCAAATTCATACCATGGCTTTTCTTTAATGAAGTCTACATATTGTTGCGTGAACTTGGCATTGAAATGATCTTCGTCTGTAATGGCATCATGAGTATCAGTAATTCTTCCGATAACTTTCTCGTACCAGGCTTTCACGACATATTCTACAGAGGAGCTGCTTCCGATCACCCAGATCATAAAATGATACCCCTTATTTGTGGGAAAGCTTCCTTTTATTTGATCATTTACGATTTTATAACTCTCCCATATTTGAGCAGTGTGACTCATGAAGGGAAAAGATGTCGCTGTATGGTGTTTGAAATATTTGGCTTGCTCTTCCGGACTAAAAACCAGGTACCATTCAGGAAAAGTCAGGAAGGTTTGATCAGCTGGTCTTTGATCCTCTTTCGGTGTTAAGGGATTTTTATTTTGTATTAGCCAGTCTCTAGGTACGACCTTGCCTTCACCAGCCGCAATAGTCGTGGGATTTTTCTTCATAAAGAAAATCACAACCGATAATATCATCGAAATCGCCGTAAGAATGTATAACCTTCTCACTTTTTAGACTTTGGTGAATAAGACAAGGGTGTTTAGAGACGGGTCGTTCTTTTGCAAAATTCTTTTTCCTGCATCTTTGAATCCTGCCGCCATAAGGATGCTACTCCATTCGTCAATCGATTTGAAAGATTTGTACTCGGTTTCATTCGTTTCCCAACTGACGTTCAATCCTAGATTGAAAACGGTATGAACTAAAGAAACAAATTTGGTCATATCCGGCGTTTGGACGTCATGATCTCGCACGATAAATCTGCCGCCCATTTGTAAGACTCGGTGAATTGATTTTAGATAACCGTCTAACTTTCCCGCAGGACAATGATGAAGACCAATATGACATGCTACAAGATCCAGGCTTTCGTCAGCAATGTCTGTGGATTTAATGGGGTCATAGTTGTTCAATGGAATGAATCGACCTAGTTTTCCAATTTGACCTCGTTCAACAATATCTCCCACGGAATTAGAAGGTGCAATGTCATTTGTCAGATAAATATTTCCAGACAAGCGAATATGCTTTTTTAGTTCGCTAATATACCTTCCTGTTGAACCTATTTCTAAATACCCATTTATATTTTTTTGATCTCCAAGAAGCAAGAGCACTTGTCTCGCCATTTCCTTCTTTTGTTTTCTTAAGGCTGGGAGCGCAAGTCTTAGTTCCGAAAGAAAGGGCTTGATTTTTCCAAGATTGCCTTGAACACTATTGTAAATTTCAGCATCACTTCCTTTTTCTTTTGCGTTTGAGCTCAGCAGAAAGTGAAACTTATCTTCTGGGTAGATATGAAAAATTTCCTGGAGAAAGCGATAAAAATCATCACTTAGTTTAGTGTTTGAAAAAACAGCCTTAAATTCTGAATGATTCATTTAATTACTTTTAAAATATGTATCCCACAAAACATTTCTGAATTTGAATTTGGGATCAAGTTTCTTCTTAAGTTCAAACAAAGTCTTTGCTCCAGGATAGGCCATATGAAACTGTTCCGCAGTGGCATGCACCTGGTATGGTAGATAGTAGGTGCCATCGACAGAAAGAACTGCATCAATCAATTCTCTTGTCCAGATGCCCACTTTATTCTTATCAATGTCCGAGGTTCCTTGCCTATACCAAACAACAAAGGCAAATACTTCTTCCCTGGCCCAAGCCATTAATGAACCATTGTCCTTTAATGCATGACGTATAGAGACATTAATCACATTTACGTTATACCGAGTAAAGATTTCAGCCATTTTTGCTATGAAGTCGTCTAATTGATCTATAGAAACAAAATATTCCTGTAACACATATGTGCTTTTTATTCTGTTCTTAGGTTCTAACTCCAGTACATCATAGCCAGCCTCGTAATTGCGCCAGTGAATTTTTTTCCGGGCAAACATTATGGGATCAATAATATACTCTCTCCTCCATTTACCAAAACGGCTTCTTGCGAAGGCGCCGATAAAATATCTTTCAATGGGATAAGCTGCGGCCAAAGGCATCAGCCTAGTTTTTACGGTTGGCTTCTTTTTTGTTCTTGTCCAGCTTACGGCCCTTATATTGTTGAAATGGGGCGGATAGAGATCACCATTATGAAAGAAAACTTCTCCATTAGTTCGAATGTTAGTTTCAAAGTATTTTTTGTATGCACTGCTGCGCATCTTTTGATGTGATCTTTTTATTGTAAAGTTATCTGTGAGTTGAAGCTCACACGCCACAATAATTCCTACTGCATTGTAGCACCCTACACATGCAAAAAACAATTCCTTATTTTCCGTTGGAGAAGCCGTTACAAGATCTCCGTTTGCAAGAATTACATCAATGGAATTAACAGACAAAATAACTGGTCCAAGCCCAATATAACGGCCATGACAATTCACACTCAACGCACCGCCGACCGTGAAGTTAGCGTAGGTCTGCATGATTTTTATACTTAGGTCATGCGGATCAACAAATCGCTGAATATCGCACCATCTGATACCGGCCTGCACTTTAATGGTTTTGCTTTCTTTTGAGAACACCAAAATTCGATTAAGTTTTCTCATATCAACATGAATCGCACGAGAACTTGCCGTTTGCCCTCCCATTGAAAATCGTCCTCCGCCAACGCAGATCGGCACATCTGTTTCTCTAATAAAATTTTGAAGATCCTCCACTGTTTGAGGTGTAATAACTTTTGCAACAATTACTGGATTAAGCTGCGTAACATCATTGACAATTCTTTCCGAAGTTTTAAGATGTGGAATGTGTTCTGGATCCGGATTAATAAAGTAATCAGGTGCAGACCCAGGAACGGCGCCAAACTGATTAGTACTACGACTTCCTTTTTTGAATCCAAGAAGAAAAATGAGAATTAATGGTCCAATCACCGGCACTAGGAGCAGTAGTAACCAGGTTCCGGTTTTACGACTATCGTGAAGCCGTTTTGTCGCGGTAGCATACAGGGCCCAGAACAGCAAAGGATAGATCCAAAACGTCGCGTTTTCATTGAACGCAAACTCCAACAGATTATAGAGAACATAAAATGCTGACCAAATAAAAAGTGAGGCTATCCAGTATGTGCGGCGATTAATACGACCCTTCGTGGTGAACAACAAATAGCTAACAGGCAGTTTTTCTTTTAGGGTCATCAAAGAGGGGTCTTTAATTCGGTAAATATAAAGTTAAGGGGCCTTCTTGCGGACTTGTCCGCCGAAGCCCACAAATAAAAAACCCACCAAATATTTGGTGGGCGAAGGCGGACCGGACGGGACTCGAACCCGCGACCTCTGCCGTGACAGGGCAGCATTCTAACCAACTGAACTACCGATCCTGATTTGTTTTTATGCGGGGGTTAATCGCAGCCCATCTTTAAACGGGACGGCAAAGATAAAAGCTGGAACCCTTGCGGCAAAAACTTTTTTAAGTTATTCAGGCCCAAAGTTATAAAGGGTTCACCACGGTCGAATGGTGGCTACTCCTTTTAGGCGATCTCGCCACCCAATCATTCTTCTGAAATTTACTGTTGCCAATAAAGACCGACTAACATGCGCGTGCTTCTACATGACCATTGCCGAAAGCCTTTCACCATCCTTCTATTCCTTTCCTTATTCAGCACATCACTCGCCGCGCAATCGTACTATACCACTCCCGCAGAAGAAGCACCAGGTCGCTATCGAAAAAGCTCGTTGCAAATTTCATTGCCTGCTGCTGAAAAATCGAACGTGGCCAAACTGTTAGAAGCCTTGGTTGACGAATTTAAAAATGCTTATCCATCACCTATCGGTGCGGAAATCGGACCATATGGTGGAACATGGAGTAATTATCGCGGCAAGTCTGAATTCGAAAGCGGTCCCTATATCATGGACCTCACGATTCCTTTTTATGAATTGTTGAATGTTAGAGCAGGTGGCATTGAAGCAGGTGGTGAATATGAATCCTCTGTTGTCATGTGGATCAATTATGTGAAATACATAATGGACCCAACAAAAATAGAATATGGTAACGACCGCGTTTTCAAGGAACCGATTCCGGGAATTCCCGTGAACGGTTATCCCAAGTACAACAACATGATCTTAATACTTCCTCCGGGCAAACCAGTTCCATGGCGACCAGCTACTAAGCAGGAGTATCTGGAGAATTATATTGAAGGTTTGAAAACCAGCATGCTTGGACGAAGCAAGTCGGGTTACGATTTACAAAACCTTGCCTTCGCGCAGCAACTCCTTGCTTCCATGTCGCCGCAAGAAAGAAAGGAGATTGCGTATTTGAAAAAAACAAAATATGCAGGCGAAAAGACGGGCTACTCCGACATTGGAAATAAATGGGCAGGATTTATTGAACCATCCGATACAACAGGACATAAACTCGTGATCATTGATGAAAACTTTTATGATAAGAAGATCCCGCGTACTACCATTCAATGCATCGTTATTGACCGACAGTATCCGCGCGCCACTATTTCCGCAGCAGCACCCACCAAAGAAGCATTGGCAAGGGCTAAGCGAATCTCTGACCGATTGAATGCAATAGTCAGAGCAAAAGATCTTCTCCCTGATCTTCAACAACTGCTTGGCAAACCAGGATTGGATTACGCGCTCACTAAGAAAAGACAAACCGCACCCGCAAAAACAATTGTGGTCAGTAAACCGGTAATTAAGAATCTTGATCGCATTGTAGATTCTTTAATGCGCAATTACAAGTTCATCTTGCCACCTCCGACAAGTGGATCCGCAAGTAATGAACCGCCCCCATCAAAAGAGATTTCACTGCCAGCGCCGAATGCAAAAAAAGTAGCGCTCGCATCACGCAAACTGAATACCAGAGAAGAACTTGTGAAGTACCTGGACGAGATGGATGAAAAAATTTCAGCAGCACTGGCCGGAACAAAAATTATTCAGCCGGCAGATCCAAACACCGCAACAAAAGCGGCATATGGTTATTGGATCTTTCAACGTCCAAGGGAAGCACTACTGCTTGCCGTGAAAACTGCAAAGAAAGCGCCCGACAACAGCACCATCTTAAATAATCTTGGAGCAACGCTAAGTCTTTGCGGTATCGAATACCTCGCGGTTCCGCTATATATCGTTTGCCTGAAGAAAGATCCCGCTAACAGTACATTGAACAATAACATCGGACAGTCTTACCTGGCATTGGGAGAAAAAAAACTCGCTGAGCAATATTTGAAAAAAGCAATTGCGGCTTCACCAAAACATCACCACGCCAATAATTCGCTAGGCTTCCTGTATCGCAGCCAGGGGATGAATGACCTCGCCATAAAATGTTATCAGAATTCACTGAGCAGCTCATTTACGCTTGAAGGTTTTAATAGGCTAAAAGAATTGAAGAAAGAATCTGCACTAAAATTGATGGACCATATTAAACATCGATACAAGCAGCCCGACTATATCAATTTCGATAAATACGCAATTCCACTGCAGTGTACGAAACATGATCAAACAGAAATAAGAATCGCGGAACACAAATATTATCAGAAGGTGATTGACGATCAACTGAAAAAATATACAAAACTCAGAGACGAGCAAAAGCCTATCGCAGCCGAAGCGAATAAAAAATATTTCTCCGGCGAAAAAAAACAAACGATTCGGCCATTTCTACCCTTTGCTGGAGCACTAGTCGTTTGCATCAGGAAGGATTTCGAGACGAAGTATTTCAAATTGGAAGTTGAGTTGAAGGAGATGGAAAGAAAGCGGGTTAAACTTAAAGTTGAATTTGATACTACTGTTGCATTGATCAATAAAGCATATGAGCCGCGCGTCGACAAAGTGGGCGAAGGCAATGCCGATCCAACGCTTGAGGAAGAAATGTGCGCCGACATGAATGCGGCTGTCGATTCCTATCTCCCACAATTTGCAGAAATAAATGAAGAGCGTTTCCGGAAGATCATTCATATATACAAAGACTATCTGAACGACTACCTCTATTGGATCCGCTTTGCGTCTTTCACGGAGGAACAATATCGTCTGGAATATTATGAAATCGTTTTAACGATGTATAGAACGCTTCGCGAAGTGAAGCTCACCACGCTGAACGGTTATTGTGATGCAGACAAACCTGAGAAGGACAAAGGCATTGAATTGAAAGTTGAAGACCCGGATTGTCCCTTGCCTGTAGGAGTCGAACTTCCATTCGTGGTGGGCAAGATTCAATTTGATTGCAAGAGCTGGGGACTTGAAATTGGAGAGGAAATCGTTTTCAATATTGACCACTTGATGGGAGGGGAAACCACAATAGCAATTGGACCAGGTGAAGTTCTTTGGACAACGCCTGAGATTGGAGGACATGCTCCAATGGACATTAATCCCGGAGTAAACGAGTCCATTAAAGGTCAGGTGTTCGTTACCTTCGACGCCAACACAATAATTGATTGGGGTTTGTTATTTGAAGCCGAGTTCGATATCAGAGGTCTTGGAAAACCACTCGAGTTAAAACAAAACGTAACGTTGGCCGTCAATAAAGGGTTAACTGCCGAAGGGCTCTTCACTGACCTAATCGATAAACACTACGAGATTCCGCCGGAAACCCAGGTGAATAAAAATATTAAAATTTACAAACCTCAACAGTAATCGTTTGTCAGGCTTTCACCCTTATGGGCACCGTTCTTATTTCGGAAGGTCAAGAACGCACATTTGCTAAGATGGTGATGATTGGTTATGATGAATACATCTTCTCTTATCTTAATAAATCTTAACCATCATAATTAATCTGCGTTCCTTCTAATACGCCCTAGCCCGGATCCAGAGCCCCAAAAGTCCGCCCGAATTTAGAGACGCGCGGGAGTAAACGAAGCGCCCTTAGTCATCGTCTAACCTCATAATAAAATATCACCGCCCCGCAATTAAATGTTTTTGTATTAAGCAGTTTAAGATTGACTCTCTCGTCAATATTCTTGAATAACTGCAAACCCTTTCCTGCTATCACCGGGTGAACCGCGATCTGATATTCATCAATTAAATTCAGATTTGTACACGCTACAATTAAACCCGGACTGCCAACATAAATGTCTTTACCTGGTTCTTGCTTCAATTCTAAAATCTCTTCTTCAACGCCGCGCGCTGCTATTCTTGCAGTTTTCCATTTCACGGCCTTGAGCGTGTGAGAAAAAATAACTTTCGGAATGTTGTCTATTGCAAGTGCAAACTCATCAGCGGACCGTTCACCACTCGGATTTTTTACGAGTGCTGGCCAATAATCTTCCATGAGTTGGTAGGTGATTCTTCCGTACACAAGAGTACCGGCATTTTTTAACGCTTCAGTGTAATGATTATGTATCTCCTCGTCAGCATTCATTGACGTGTGGTCGCAAAATCCATCAAGCGTCATGTTCATTCCAGCAATTACTTTTCTCATGGTTCAAATATGATTATTGTATATTAACAGTAGGTAACAAATTTACAAGTAGCCTACAAAACTAATGTGATAGAATCATCAACTATACTTCTGCTATGCCCATGACTGAAATCATCTCGGGAATCGTTGTAGCTGTTGCGATCATTATTATTTCGCGACTGGTCGCCAGATTTTTTTCTACTAAACTGTTTGCAGCAACCGTTTTGGTGGCGATTGCTTTCATTTATGTCGGGTTTTCATTGAAAGGAAATCCTGTTAACGCAATTATTCTCGAATCCGTAATGGCGCTGGTATTTTATTTTTTAGCGCTGATCGGCTATACGAGAAATCCTTCATTGATTGCATATGGAATCATTCTTCATGGCGTGTGGGACATTCTTCATCATCAAGCGTGGCTTGTAAAAACTGATGTTGCCGCCTACTGGCCGTTGTTTTGTCTTATTGTGGACATCATTGATGGAGTGTACTTTCTATACATTTTCAATCGCCGCGCAAACGCGGCGTAAGTTTACGTTTTTCTAACCACAAAGATTTGGGTATTGAATGTACTCGCCCTGATTTCTTTGTGTTAAGAATTACGTCGGTAGGTACGTTCCTTTTAAACCACAAAGTTTTAGATATTGGTTGTAACGGCAGGAAGAAGCAATTGCGTTACATTCCAAGTCTATCCCCTATTTGTAAAACCTCAAATTACCAGTTTCTAAAAGCCCACAAAGGCTTCACTGCGTGAAGCCAATCTACGTTAAAGTTGACGTTGTTAATGCACGAATCACCGCCATCTCCGATGGCTTTTCTGACCTTATAGAGACTTCAATCCTTTTGTTTTAATTGAGCACAATAAGGATGTAATTTTAAGGTGCACCCTTCTTAACCTAAATGTTCTTCGACCTGAGAAAACCAAATTCCTTCGTGGTTAAAAATCACGTCGGCCTATTGTTTATTTTCTGGCCGACCAAAGAAGAGCACATACCCATCCGCATCTTTAACTTCAAACCCTCGCAAGCCATCATCTCCACGTTCGCTATCTGCGATAGTTTTAAAGAACGAAACATCACGTGACTGGAATTCTTCTGCTAATGCGTCAGGATCCGGAACGTTGAGATATGCGTCCCACCGTGCGATACCCCTTTCCAGCACATTGGGATCCTA